>Ga0335080_10008094_pt1 | contig 10952 bp, 9 predicted proteins | sample Lox_Sample_34_FD_206720 | JGI IMG/M metagenome (GOLD analysis project Ga0335080, IMG submission 206720) | Soil microbial communities from Loxahatchee National Wildlife Refuge, Florida, United States - Lox_Sample_3.4 | ecosystem: Environmental > Terrestrial > Soil > Wetlands | place: USA: Florida...
AACTGTCAGGGATGTGCCCGGTCTAAAATGTCAGGCTTCTGCCCGACCGTACAATGCATGATTCATGAGAGCGGGATCGCAAATCGAATCGTTCCCGACCTTGCGGCCGCCCGGTCCGGTTCCTCCAGCACCCACACCCTGACTCAGAGTCCTGAGCCCTGTTCCAAGACCGTTGGCCCCAAATCACCATCCTGCCCGCCCCTCGGGTGTAGGATGTCGGTTTGGTCGACTTCCTTTTTCTTGGAGTTTTTCATTGATGAACTGGACCCCGGCTGTCTCTGACCCAAAACGTGTTCTCGTCTGCGCCACCGTCTTCATGCTTGCACTTTCCGCCGCATCTCAGAAACCTGCCGAGAAGCCGCATGGCCCCGCAGTCGTTCCCTCGTACATGGATCCCTCCGTTCGTCCCGGCGACGACTTCTACGATTACGCAAACGGTGCATGGGAAAAAAACGTCCAGATACGCCCAGACCGCGCTTTCGAAAGTCCCAGTTCCGACATCTACGATCGACACACCGAGAAGCTGAAGGACCTCATTGAGGAAGCCTCCAAATCCCAGGAACCAGACTCCCGCCGCATCGCTGATCTCTACCACTCCTACATGGATGAAGCTGCCATCGAAGCTGCAGGTGTGAAACCTCTTCAGCCGCACCTCCAGGCCATTGCTGCGATCAAGGACAAGCACGAGCTCGCCCGCGCTCTCGGCGATACGCTTCGTGCAGATGTGGACGCGCTCAACATGAGCAGCTTCCACACCTACAACCTCTTCGGCCTCTGGGTTGCTCCCGGTTTCGAAGATTCCGACCACTATGCCGCCTATCTCTTGCAGGGCGGTCTGATGTTGCCCGACCGCGAATACTACCTCTCGGATAGCGCCGCAATGAAAGAAATCCGCGCGAAATATGAGCACCACATCGCGGCGATGATGAAACTGACAGGTTTCTCCGATGCTGACCAGCGCGCAGCACGCATCGTTTCTCTCGAGCACGCCATCGCTCAGACGCACTGGTCGCTCGCCGACGACAACGACATTCATAAGGTCAACAACCCCTGGAAACCAGAAGACTTTCCAGCGAACGCTCCTGGTCTCGACTGGATCGAGTTCTTCCGCGCCGCAGGGCTCGACAAGCAGCCCATCTTTATCGTCTGGCAGCCGAGCGCTTTCACGGGCGAATCGGCGCTCGTCGCATCCGCTCCTCTTGAGAGCTGGAAAGACTGGCTCGCCTTCCACCTCATCGAGCAGTACGCCTCCGTTCTTCCCAAGACCTTTGCAGACGAGCGGTTTTCCTTCTGGGGCGAAACCATCAGCGGAGTCTCGCAACAGCAGCCGCGCTGGAAGCTGGCCGTCTACACCGTCGATGGTCACCTCGGCAGCGAGTTGGGCCGCCTCTACGTCAGGCGCTATTTCCCGCCGGAGGTAAAGACGCAGGTTCAGTCCATGGTGACCAACCTGATTGCGGTCTATCGACAACGTCTCCAGAACCTTTCCTGGATGGCGCCTTCAACCAAGGCTGAAGCCATCGCAAAGCTGGACAGCTTGTACGTTGGCATCGGTTACCCAGAGCGTTGGGAAGAAGACACCTTCGAAGTCAAGTCCGACGATATCTTCGGCAACCTATGGCGCAGCCGCCTTGCGCAATACCACCATGAACGGTCACTGCTGGGAACCCAAGTCGATCGCCAGCGGTGGTGCATGACTCCGCAGACGATCAACGCAGTCAACCTGCCGCTCCAGAACTCCCTCAACTTTCCAGCCGCCATCCTGCAGGTTCCATCGTTTGATCCGAAGGCTTCCGCCGCAGGAAACTACGGCGCCATCGGCGCAGTCATCGGCCACGAGATCAGTCACACCTTCGACAGCGAAGGCGCCGCATTCGACTCCAAAGGGCGCCTCCGCAATTGGTGGACTTCCGAAGACTTCGCCCACTTCAATGCCGCAACCGTCAAACTCGCAGCACAATACGACGCTTACAAGCCTTTTCCCGACTTGGCCTTGAATGGGAAGCAAACGCTTGCCGAGAACATCGCCGACGACGCAGGTCTCTCTGCCGCGTATGACGCGTACAAGGCCTCGCTTCACGGCCAGGTTGCTCCCGAGCAGGATGGCTTCAGCGGCGATCAGCAGTTCTACATCGCTTTTGCTCAGTCATGGGCGGGCAAGCTACGCCCTTCAGCGCTCCGCAACGAGGTACTCACTGACACGCATTCCCCTGATCACTGGCGCGCTTTGGAGGTTCGCAACCAAGACCCGTGGTACAAGGCATTCGACGTGAAGCCCGGCGACAAGCTCTACCTCGCCCCCGCTGACCGTGTCCAGATCTGGTGAGAAGAACGAAAGTTTGGCCTGTAGGCAGTAGCTCTTTCCGCTGCAAGCTACCCGGCTACGGCTCGTTTTTGGTTTTTCCAACTCAGGTAAAGACTCCACGCAGCAAGAGTTGAAGCATCTCGGATACCTCCGTCGAGCATCAGCTGTTCGAACTCCTCGAGCGTTCTCGTGAGGATCACCATATCGTGTTCCTCGTCATCCGGTTCGCGTTCCTTCAGCATCAGCCCGGTCGCCAGGAACACATGCTGCTTTTGCCGTGTAAATCCGTAAGCAATCCAGAGAAATCCGAGATAGGTCATCTCTTCCGCATGAAGACCTGTCTCTTCTTTCAACTCGCCTCGAGCCAGTTCTTCCGGGTTTTCGATTTCCATTTCCCAGCCGCCCTGCGGCAATTCCAGAGCACGCTCCTGGATCGTGTAACGGAACTGCTCCACAAGCCATACCTTTCCGTCCTGGATCGGCAGAATGATCGCACAGTCGTCCTTGTCGACCACACTGTAGATGCCCTCTTTGCCGTTCGAACGCAGGATCCTGTCCTCGCGAAGACGCAACCATTGGTTGCGATAGATCTCATGGCTCGCCAGCGTAATTATCGAGCTGAATTGATCACCGTCGACCGGTTTCAAGATGCCCTCCCAGAGCGTCCTCTTCCATCGGCGTCTTCTCATCGCGCAACCTGTACTTGCGCAGCCTTCCAATGAGCGACGCGGGGCCGCTCACCGAGAGCCTCACAAGGTTTCCTTCGTATCTGCGTGAGTGGACGAGCATGCCAGCCTCGATCGCCGCGAGCGTGGCGCCGTCACTCTGCGGAACCCGCAGCTCCGTCGCGATCATTGGATCCGAGTAGAGAACCTTGTCAATCGACGCAAGCAGTGAGTCAGTACCCTCGCCTGTCTGCGCCGAAACCATCACTTCTCCCCCTTGTGGGTGATGAAGGGATTGCTCTCGCGCGGCCAGTCCTTGGCGTTCATGTGCATCGAGCAGGTCGATCTTGTTCAGAACTTCGATCCGCGGCTTGGCCAGAGCCTCGAGTTCGCCAAGCACCTTCTCCACCTGGACTTTCTGCTCCGCTCCATAGCTCGATGAAGCATCGCGCACATGCAGCAATATCTCCGCCTGCTCCACCTCTTCCAGCGTGGCTCGAAAGCTCGTCACCAGCGTGTGCGGCAGATTGCGGATGAATCCCACGGTATCGCTCAGCAGCACGCGCCTCCGGCTTGGCAGCTCAATGGCTCTAAGTTTCGGGTCGAGCGTGGCAAACATACGCGACGACTGCAATACCTGCGCACCCGTGAGCCGATTGAACAGCGTGCTCTTTCCCGCGTTTGTATAGCCCACCAGCGCCACCGTCGGCACTGGAACAGCCTCGCGACGCTGCCGCTGTTGCCGGCGCACACGCCGAACCGCTTCGAGATCGGTCTTCAGCTGATCGATTCGCCGCTGGATCTTCCGCCGATCGGTTTCTAGCTGAGTTTCGCCAGGCCCGCGCGTCCCGATGCCGCCGCCAAGCTGTGACATGGCTTTGCCTCGACCGGTCAGTCGCGGGAGCATGTACTCGAGCTGCGCTAGTTCCACCTGCAACTGGCCTTCGCGCGTTCGAGCGTGCCGCGCAAAGATGTCGAGGATCAGTTGGGTCCTGTCGAGCACACGGCACGGTAGCGCCGCTTCCAGGTTTCGAAGCTGCGTCGCCGTCAGATCGTGGTCGAAGAGCACCAGGTCAGCGTCAGTAGAAGTCGCAACAGCGGCGATCTCGTCCACCTTGCCCTGCCCGATCAGCGTTGCCGGATCAGGTCGTGCGCGCCGCTGCATGAGCTCAGCGGCAATGTCACCACCCGCACTGCGCACTAGTTCGCGAAACTCCGCCAGCGACTCGTCGGCATCCAAACCGGGCGAATCTGCCACGGATACGGTTCGTTCTTGCACCTGAGCATCCGGGTCACGGGAGTCTTCGTTCGCTTCCGGCGGACGCAGAGCCGCAGCGCGCACACCGTCGAGACCAACGCGGCTTCTGCGCAGATTCGCTGTGAGATCCACGCCAACCAGAACCGCGCGTTCGGCTCGTGCTCCCCAACGCCCCGACTCGACCGTCGAAGAGCCCTTGCCTCGATCCCGTTTCCCGGATGCGCCTTCGACTGCCAACTGACGGCGCTCCCTGTCTTATCGCTGCTCGGCGTTTGCAGCCGGAGGCGCGGGCGCGGGCACTGCCGCTGGTCCCATGCCTGTCAAGGCGGGCCGATGCTCGGCATGCATGACGCTCCGGTTGCTCACCACGGTCGAAATGGCGTGTTTGAAGATGAGCTGCTCCTGACTGTTGTTCTCCAGCAGAACGGAGTACTTGTCAAAGGAACGGATCTTTCCGGTAAGCTTCACGCCGCTGACCAGATAAATCGTAATAGGGGTCTTGTCTTTGCGAACAGTGTTCAGGAAGGTGTCCTGAATGTTCTGTGCCGGCTTGTTCTCCATATGCCGATCTCCTGCTTCATTTCTCAAGGATGTTGGATGCAAACGTGCTGCGCCCGTGTGATAAGACAAAACAGCGGGGACGGCGACGGAAGCCCCGGAACCGCCAAATCCCGCAATGTGACAACAATATAGCGCTTTACCAACCTTTTCAACTCTCCTGGCATGAAATCTGCTTCGTATGGGCCACCAGGAGCTGGCAAGTGCCGCCAGATGTCCTACAGACGCAGCAAGTCAATCTTGGCGAGCAAATTGCCTGATCCTGCCTGTCGGGCTTCGGTCGCCGACTATCGCTAGAGGCAGGAGGCCTCGCAAACCGGGGTTTCGGAGAGACTCGACGAACCTTCCAATTCCACGTAAAAGCAGCCAGATCTATGCCGTAGAATCTCGGTAGCATGAAGTGCCCATACTGCGGATTTCTTCAGGATCGCGTGGTTGATTCGCGTGAGAGCAAAGAGGCTGACGCCATTCGCCGCCGCCGCGAGTGCGAGAAATGCAATCGCCGCTTTACTACCTACGAGCGCATTGACGAAATCCCTTACATGGTTGTGAAGAAGGATGGACGGCGCGAGCGTTTCGACCGCCAGAAGGTGCTGAGCGGTCTGCTGCGCGCCTGCGAAAAACGGCCCGTCTCTTCGACGCAGCTCGAGAAGGTGGTTGACGCCACCGAGACCTTCCTAATGGACGCGCCGGAGCGCGAGCGTACAACTTCAGAGATTGGCGAGCTGATCATGAAGCACCTGAAGGGCCTCGATACCGTTGCATATATCCGGTTCGCCTCTGTCTATCGCGATTTCAAGGACGTCCGCGAATTCAAAGAGGAACTCGAAGATCTGCTGGAAAGTCATCGAACAGGCAAGGGCAAAAAAACAGCGGCGAGCTCCTAGCTTTTAGCCGCTAGCTTCAATCCGCCGACGCGTATCAACGCTGGACACGGCGCAAGATAAGCTATTAGCCAGGAGCCAGCAGCCAGTCATGTCTGAAACGAAAACGCACAAAGTCACACTCATTCCCGGTGACGGGATCGGACCGGAAGTTACGCATGCGGTTGTTCGTATTCTCGAAGCGACGGGCATCAAGTGGGAGTGGGAGCGCTTCGCTGCCGGGGCCGAGGCCTTCGAGATTTTCGGCGAATACATTCCCGCCGATCTCAGCGACTCGATCGCGCGCAACAAGGTTGCGCTGAAGGGGCCTGTTACCACGCCGATTGGTGGCGGTTTCAAGAGCATCAACGTTACGCTCCGCAAGCAGTTCGATCTTTTTGCCAACTTCCGGCCTATCCGGAATCTTCCGGGGCTCGATTCGAAATGGCCAGGCGTCGACCTGATTATCGTCCGTGAAAACACGGAGGGCGAGTACGTCGGCCTCGAACACGAGGTTGTTCCCGGCGTTGTGGAGAGCATCAAGGTCATCACCGAAAAAGGCTCCACGCGGATCGCCAAGTTCGCGTTTGAATATGCACGCAAACACGGTCGCAAGAAGATTCATTCGATCCACAAAGCCAACATCATGAAGCTCTCGGACGGGCTGTTCCTGCGCTGCGCGCGCAAGGTTTCCGAGGGGTTTCCTGAGATTTTTTACGGCGAACACATCATCGACAACACCTGCATGCAACTGGTCATGAATCCCTACCAGTACGACACCCTGCTGCTCGAAAATCTTTACGGCGACATCGTCAGCGATCTGTGCGCCGCCTTTGTGGGCGGGCTGGGCCTGGTGCCAGGTGCGAATCTCGGCCACGATTGCGCCATCTTTGAAGCGGTGCACGGGTCGGCGCCGGATATTGCCGGGAAGGATCTCGCCAACCCGACGGCCCTGCTACAGTCGGCGATTCTGATGCTGCACCATCTCGACGAGACAGCCGCAGCGAACGAGCTGCAGAAGGCTTTGGAGACGGTTTACGCCGAGCGCACATGCCTGACCCGTGATGTCGGCGGGAAGTGCGGCACCACCCAATTTGCGGACGCCGTACTGAGGGCGATGGAATCCGCTGATGCCACTTGTTAACCACTAAGTCAAGGGGGTATACCCCCCCCCGTGCTCTGGGAGCAAGTTCGCCTTTTTCAGAAACTTACGTCCATGGGTTGCCGCCAAGATCCTCTGTTTTAAGGACTTGGAGCTAGAGTATTCTCAGATAAGGACTTAGGTGCCTGTAATCGGCGCAAACATGATCCGCCGATGATCGGATACCCGCCGGGCTTAATGATGATTCGATTGTGAAGGAATCGAGGGAAATTACCTGCAAAAAATGCACTGGAATTTACCGCTTGGATTGAAGAGCTTAGAGACGGTCGAGAAGGGATGGGTATTGACTTCGATCGGGCTGAACCCCAGCTAGGGCAGTATGCCGTTTTGGAGGCTCTGGCGAAGGCGAGCGAAATCCAGGCGAAATTCTGAATCAAAAGGTTACTTCCTGATTGACTCCGGAGGCACCGGGCATGTCTTTGTTGCGATCTGATTACCTCGGGGTGCTTGAGGTATCGCTTTGATTCGGCAATAGATTGCGGAGACTTCAGCCCTGAGAGCCGGATTTGTGGACGCAGTGTTGCAAAAATGCCACACTGCGGTTTTCTATTTAGCGTCTAATCTTACGGTTACGAACCCTAGAGGTCATTTGCAGTTGTAGCCTTTTTTTTTGGAGTTCTTGCTTGGTTCATCACGTTCACCTGGAGCAGACAGTTGCGGCGCCGCTGGAGTTCACCGGCGTTGGGTTGCACTCAGGCGCTCCTGTCACCATGCGGCTCTTGCCTGCTCCGGCAGGCTCGGGAATTGTCTTCCGCCGTACCGACCTCGACGATTTTGAAATTCCAGCGATCGGCCGTAACGTCGCAAAGGTTAGCTATGCGACCAGCCTGATGCGACAGGGCGTTCTGATCTCGACCACCGAACATCTACTGAGCGCGCTGATCGGAATGGGTATCGACAACGTGATCGTGGAACTCGACAACCTTGAACTGCCGATTCTCGACGGCAGCGCGTTGCCTTACGTTGAGGCGTTTCGCGACGCCGGAATCAAGACGCAGCGCCGGAAGCGGGAATCGATCAAGGTGCTCAAGGCGATCGAAGTTCGCGACGGAGACAAGTTCATCGGGCTCTACCCGGGCACGGGTTACAGGATCAATTACACCATCGTCTTTCCTGCTCCCATCGGACGCCAGACAACCAGCATCGACCTTGCGGCGGAGACCTACGGCACGTTTATTGCTTCGGCGCGGACCTTCGGCTACAAGGCCGATGAGACCAAGCTGCGTGACATGGGATTGATTCGCGGCGCGAGCGAGGAGAACGCGATCGTTCTGGGGCCGCACGGGCCTGAGAACGGGCCGCTGCGCTTCAGCGACGAGTATGTGCGGCATAAAGTGCTGGATCTGATCGGCGACCTGGCGCTGGCCGGGCGGCGTATCGAAGGCCACGTGGTGGCCGAACGTGCCGGACACGCGATGCATACGGCGCTGGTGGCCAGGCTGATGAAGGATCGCTCCGCGTGGGAGATGGCGCACGTGCCCGCGCAAGTTGGAGAGCCCGAGGATGAGCGGGTGGCAGTGGCAGCGATGCGGCAGCCGGCGCTGATCGGGGCGTAATCGCCAAGAGTAGTTCTACTCACCCATTCCACAAAAGACGTCGAACGGATCGAGCACTCAGCGAAATCATCTAGTTTCCCCAGGTCTCGAAGTCGAGACCTGGGGCACCCATGGTTCGTGCATTCCCACCCAAGACGCAAAAGCGCGTCTTGGATGGGGCACCCACCCTTGGTATTCAGAGAAACAGGATGCACATGGGGGTGGGGCAGTCTGCTTTCTTGCCCTCGTTTGCGAGTTTTCCGGTGGCGGGATCGCGCGGGAAGACGGCGAGATTGTTGGAATTCTGATCGGCGACGAGCATCCAGCGCTCGGTGGGGTCGAGGGTGAAGTTGCGCGGAGTTTTGCCGCCGGTGCCGGTGCGCTCGATGGGAGTGAGCGCGCCTGTTTTCGGGTCCACCTTGAAACTGTAGAGAAAATCGGTACCGCGGTTGGCGAAGTAGGCGAAGCGGCCATCCTTCGTGATCACGGTGTCGCAGCCGGTGTTTCCCTGGGGAGCGTCTTTGGGATCGGGAAGCGGCGCGTTGGGCGGAAGCAGATTGACGGTGCTGACGCGGGTGAGGCTGCCATCGGATTTGTTCCACTTCAAAACGTCGACGGAGGAAGCCATTTCGTTCATGCCATAAGCGGTTTGACCGTTGGGATGGAAGTGGAGCGTGCGCGGGCCGGCTCCCGGAACTGAGTGGTAGGCTCCAGCGCTCTTCAACTCGGCGGTTTCGGTAGAGAAGGTGTAGATGTGGATCATGTCGCCGCCGAGGTCGTTGATGTAGGCGAACCGGTTGTCGGGCGAGAACGAGGCGAAGTGCGCGTGCGCGGCCTCCTGACGATCGGGGTTGGGACCGTGTGCGGTGTAGTGCTCGCTCCAGACAAGCGAGCTGAGCTTGCCATCGGTCACCTTGAAGCTGGCTGCGCTGCCGCCGCCGTAGTCGGCGGAGATGAGCACGGAACCGGTGTGGTCGATGGCGCAGTGGCATGTGCCCTTGCCGGCTGAATTCTGCGCGGAGAGCGGCTCGAGTTTTCCGTCGGCGATGCGAAAGCTGGCGACTTCGCCGGTGGGCTTGCCGTTGAAGCTGTCCACTTCGCAGGCGGCATAGAGGAATTTGCGATCAGGCGAGAGACAGATCCAGTCGACCATGTCCGTTTTTGACGCGACACCCGGGTTGGTGAGTTCGCCTGTTCCGGAATTCCAATCGAACGAGCGAATGCCTTCGGGTGTGTTGGAGGCAACAAAGACTCGCTGAGTGCGGGGGGCGGAGACCCCTCTGGTTGCGGTGGCGAAGGTGGCGGCGGAAGCGGACATCAAGAAATCGCGACGGTTGAGTGTTCGCATGACACCAGCGATTGTCGCCGATGGCACGCGTGAGACGCCACCTCAACGAAACAAAGAAAGCAGGCGCACCTGGTTGGATGCGCCCGCGAGGAAATGGGAATTGGTTCAGCGTTCGAGTTTGAAGATTACGTTGATTGTGGTTTCGACGTCGACCGGCTGCTGGTTGAGCATGTAGGGACGATAGCGCCAGGCTCTGACTGCGTCGATTGCGGCCTGCTGCAGCATGGCTGGTCCGGAGACGGCACGAAGATTGTCAATGGTTCCGGTTCTGGAGATCGTGGCTTGCAAGACCACTGTCCCCTCGACGTGCGCCGCCTTCGCGATGGCTGGGTACTGGGGAATGCTCTTGTAAATGAGCAATCCTTCCACGAGCTTTGAAGAGAGGTGGATGGAAGACGGAACGGGCGGATGTACAACCGTGGCAGGATGGCCGCCGAACGGGCTGGTGCCGGTTCCTCCGGGAACGCCCGGACCATTTTCTCCGCCGAGATTGTCGGCAATGAAGGGCAGTTCTGGCGCACTGGGAGCGAGAGGAGTACGTGGAATCGTGCCGGGCGCAATGATGCGTCCCTGATCGAATTCTGAGAAATTGTGAGGCCGTGCGGGCTGCACCTGCATTGGCTCTGGCCTCGGCTCAGGCTTCGGTGCTTCCGGTGCAACCATCAAAACAGGAAGCATGTGAGACGGTAGCGCGTCGGGGTAGATGAGGGGAAGGAGAATCAGGATCACGAGGATAGATCCGTTGAAGATGAGCGTAGCAAACATCCAGCGGCGGCTGCGGGTTTTGATTCTGCCTGTGGATTCGAAGGTGGAGTCTTCAAACATGGCACGCCTCCCAAATTGAATTCAGCCGCGCCGGTGGGAGGTCTGCTTTGAGACGTGAACGGGCGGCCCGCTTCAGTCGCCGGTTTAGGGCGGCGCTGCAGCGGGGATTCTGATCTGACCGCTCATCCCCATCGGAACCACTGTGCTCAATACAGACACCACGGCATACAGGAATGTTCCTGAATGTGTGAATTCGGTTGCATCGCTGCCTCTACTCTGGGAATGTTCCGGTGCGCTACACTGCGAGGGATTCCGCAGTGAAGAAATCGGAGCCTTCATGAGACTGCATCGCTTGCTGTTGCCTGCATTCGCCGCAATCCAGATTTCGTTTGCGATCGCGCAGGAGGCGCCGTCTGCCCCAGGCGCGACAGCTACAAACAAAACGCCCGATCCAGCAGCGACGGTGGCCTACATCCACGATGCGTGGAAGACG
>Ga0335080_10008095_pt1 | contig 10951 bp, 8 predicted proteins | sample Lox_Sample_34_FD_206720 | JGI IMG/M metagenome (GOLD analysis project Ga0335080, IMG submission 206720) | Soil microbial communities from Loxahatchee National Wildlife Refuge, Florida, United States - Lox_Sample_3.4 | ecosystem: Environmental > Terrestrial > Soil > Wetlands | place: USA: Florida...
AACCAGTATCCTCCCGGATGCAACGGACTATAGGTTTGAAAGCAGTCTTAGAAAAAAGCGACAGGTTTGCCGAGATGATTGAAATCATTCATAGCGGATCAATCAGCGATCCTATCATCAATGGAAATTTTTTTAGCGTGAGCTGGTCCATCGATATCACCATGAAAGATGGAGACCGATTAGTATTGGATGAAATCTGTGTTTACAAAGTGGAAAACGGTAAAATCGTGGAAGCACATTTTTTTTATTAGACAAAAATTTCTCTTTACCAGAACACAGTGTACAAGGCAGTCAGAATCCCAATAATTATAATCGAGCCAACTACAAAAACCGGTGAGACTTTAAACATTTTTTTATCTACCACAATAACAGGCTCTGCGTTTTTATTTTTATTGCTCATCAAACTAATCAATACCATCAATACAATAATGATTACAAATACGATCGACATCCTGTCCAGGAAAGGATAATCGGGAAAAGAACCATGTGTCCATGCTGGTAAGAATTTTAGCAGGGTGGAGAGTGGGATTGTCAGCGAAGCAGCGATAAGCGCTGCGGCAGAAGTTGTTCTTTTCCAATAAAAACCCAACAAAAAAATCGCAAGCACGCCGGGAGAAATAAATCCCACGTATTCCTGAATAAACTGGTAAGCCTGATCGAGGGTTTGCAGTGCAGGTGCTACCAGGCAGGCCAATATCATCGCAACAATTACAGCCCATCTTCCTGTTTTTACCAATTGTTTTTCGCTGGCAGTTTTATTGAAGAATTTATGATAGATATCGAGCGAAAATATGGTCGATATGCTATTCGCCTTCCCCGCCAGTGACGCTACGATGGCGGCAGTGAGCGCTGCAAAGGCGAGTCCTTTTAATCCTGCAGGCAGCAAATGCAACAGTGTCGGATATGCGTGATCTGGTTTCAATGCACCCGCAGCATCCATCATCTCGCTGTGAAAAATTCCCTGCTGATATAATACATAAGCTGTTATTCCAGGCAATACTGCAATCAAGGGGATCAGTAATTTTAGAAATGCGGCAAATAATAATCCACTCCTCGCAGTCTTGAGGTCTGCTCCCAATGCTCTTTGTGTGATATATTGATTACATCCGAAATAATTCAGGTTATTGATCCACATCCCTCCAATCAGCACTGATAATCCGGGAAGATCTTTATAATAAGGATTAGATTTATCAAAGATCATATGAAAATGTGAAGGCGCTTTTGATTTCACAATTGATAGCGCTTTCAGTATATCTTTTCCATAACCGAAATGTTCTGATACCATCGTCAGAGCAAGATAAGTCGTAACCAATCCACCCATGATCAATACCAGTACCTGAAACACATCTGTATAACCAATTACCTTCATCCCACCGAGGGTAACAGTGATCGCAAAAATGGCAAGTCCGGCGATACACCAGTTAAAACCGATTCCCGAAACAGAGGTGATTGCAAGTGCGCCCAGGTAAATAATAGAAGTGAGGTTGACAAAAACATAAACCAATAACCAAAAAATGGCCATGATCGTGCTGACAAGATTATTATATCGCACCGATAAAAACTGGGGCATCGTGTATATTTTATTTTTCAGGTAAACCGGAATAATAAAAACAGCGACGATGATCAGAGTAGCAGCAGCCATCCACTCATAAGTAGAAATGGCAAGTCCCAGTGCAAAACCTGAACCTGACATACCAATAAAATGTTCGGCTGAAATATTTGAAGCAATAAGGGAAGCGCCAATCGCCCACCAGGTTAGCGCACCCTCTGCAAGAAAAAAATCTTTCGAGTCCGTTTGTGACGATTTTTTCCTGCGATATATATAGTAGCCATATGTTGAAACAAGAACAAAATAGATCAGGAAAACGATATAGTCTTCCCTTCGTAATTGATTCATAAGCAAGTCATAATTTGAACAAAATACTAAATAAGACCGAAACTCAGGAAAGTCCGGGAAGTCCGGATAAAATTTCCTTGGCCTTCGTTATTCTCCGGACTTTCAGACTTCTGGTCTCCCCGACTTTTCTTACCTTTGCCCCCTGTCAATTTGGCTCATTATCATAGCATAGCACCATATTTGACCGTATTTACGGATAAATTGTAAACTCATTTCAACAGACATAAATATGCCGGGTTTTTTTTCAAAAATTTTTGGTGGTAATAAATCACAAAAAGATATCAAGCTCATTCTCCCCATTGTTGAAGAAATCAATCAGCATTTTGCCTCCTACCAATCCCTTTCGAATGATGAATTGAGAGGTAAAACAAACGAATTCAGGCAAAGGATTAAAGATCATCTCCAAAAAATCGATGCGGAAATTGCAGACCTCACTAAAAAAGCGGATGATCTTCCATTCAGTGATATTGTTGGTAAGGATGCTCTATATAACCAAATCGATGGATTAAAAAAAGATCGTGATGAAGAGATTGAAGAAATACTGCAAGAATTGTTGCCCGAAGCTTTTGCAGTGGTGAAGGAAACAGCGAGAAGGTTCAAAGAAAACAATGAGATTGTTGCTACTGCAACTGAACTGGATCGTGACCTGAGCGTAAAACGCGATCATATCCGCATTGACGGAGATAAGGTTATTTATAAAAATAGCTGGATGGCCGCCGGAGGACAGATCACCTGGAACATGCTGCATTATGATGTGCAGTTGATTGGTGGTGTTGTTTTGCACGAGGGAAAAATTTCAGAGATGGCTACCGGTGAGGGTAAAACGCTGGTCTCAACCTTACCAGCATATCTGAATGCATTGCCCGGTGAAGGAGTTCATATTGTAACTGTGAATGATTACCTGGCCCGTCGCGACTCCGAATGGAATGGACCCATCTATGAATGGCTGGGAATTATTGTTGATTGCATTGACAAACACGAACCCAATAGTGAGGCCCGCAGAAAGGCATACTACGCTGATATTACCTACGGTACCAATAATGAATTTGGATTTGATTATCTCCGTGACAATATGGTGCATTCACCGGAAGAGATGGTGCAAAGAAAACATCATTATGCAATGGTGGATGAAGTAGACAGCGTTTTAATTGATGATGCGCGTACTCCACTTATTATTTCCGGGCCTGTTCCAAAAGGAGATGATCAGCAATATCATATTTTAAAAGGCCGTGTAGAAAAACTGGTCGATGCACAGAAAAGAGTCGTCAATCAGTTTCTGAATGAAGCCAAGAAAAAAATAGCCGATGGAAATGACGACCCGAAAGATGGCGGACTGGGTTTGATGCGCGCCTATCGCGGTTTGCCAAAATCCGGCGCACTGATCAAATACCTCAGTGAACCAGGTATCAAGGTAAAATTGCAGAAAACAGAAAATTATTATCTCGCCGACCAGCAAAAAGAAATGCCGAAAGTGGACGCTGAACTGTTTTTCAATATCGATGAAAAAAATAATTCGGTCGATCTAACGGACAGGGGTATCCAAATGATTACCAGGGAAGGCGAAGACCCTGATTTTTTTATTTTACCTGATATCGGAATCAAGCTGGCTGATATTGAAAAAAGCGATCTGAAGCCAGATGAAAAATTACAAAGTAAGGAAGTCCTATTAAACGATTATGCAGTAAAAGCTGACCGGATTCATACCGTTCAACAGCTCTTGAAAGCGTATACTTTGTTTGATAAGGATGTGGAATATGTGGTATTGGATGGACAGGTAAAGATCGTAGATGAACAAACCGGCCGTATCCTTGAAGGTCGCCGGTATAGCGACGGTCTGCATCAGGCTATCGAAGCAAAAGAAAATGTAAAGATCGAAGCAGCGACTCAAACCTATGCTACGATCACCTTGCAGAATTATTTCCGCATGTATCATAAACTGGCTGGTATGACGGGTACTGCAGAAACTGAAGCTGCCGAATTATGGGACATCTATAAGCTGGATGTTGTTACGATTCCAACAAATGTTTCTGTGATCCGGAAAGATCATCAGGACCTCGTTTATAAAACGAAGCGTGAAAAATACAAAGCAGTTATTGACGATATTGAAAGACTTAGAAGTGAAGGAAGGCCATCGCTGGTCGGTACTACTTCTGTTGAAGTCAGCGAATTGCTGAGCAAAATGCTCGGAGTGAAAAAAATTCCGCACAATGTTTTGAACGCAAAGCAACATGCACGTGAAGCACAGGTAGTAGCCGAAGCCGGACTGGCAGGGGCGGTTACGATTGCTACGAATATGGCTGGCCGTGGTACCGATATCAAACTCGGGCCTGGAGTAAAAGAGGCAGGCGGACTGGCAATTATCGGTACAGAAAGACATGAAAGCCGTCGCGTGGACCGGCAATTACGCGGACGTGCCGGTCGTCAGGGAGATCCCGGAACTTCACAGTTCTACTCATCACTCGAAGATGACCTGATGCGTATGTTCGGGAGTGATAGAATTGCTTCACTGATGGATAGAATGGGTTATAAAGAAGGGGAAGTGATCCAGCATAGCATGGTAACGAAAAGTATCGAGAGAGCCCAGAAGAAAGTTGAGGAAAATAATTTCGGTATCCGTAAAAGATTATTGGAATATGATGATGTGATGAACAAACAACGAAATGTGGTATACAAAAAACGCAACCACGCCTTGTTTGGAGAAAGACTGGCGCTCGACCTCGACAATGCATTTTATATTGTAGCAGAAGGGCTGGTAAATTCCTTCAAAGAATTAGATGATTTTGAAGGGTTCAAACTCGCTTCTATTGTCAATTTCGGGATTGATACAAGTATCGACAAAGAAGAATTGTTCAAGGGAGATGTAAATGAACTCACAGAGAAGTTGTACACAGAAGCAACAAAGAATTATGAAAGGAAAATGGATGAGTTGCGCAAAAATGCAATTCCTGTTTTCAAAAATATTTTATTGACCCAGGGCAGGAACATTGAAAATGTAGTAGTCCCCTTTTCTGATGGAAAAAAATCGATCAATGTGCTGGCTAACCTGCAAAAGACCCTGAGCACAGATGGCCGTGAACTGGTCAATGCAGTAGAAAGGCAGATTACTTTAGGAATTATAGACGATGCATGGAAGGAGCATTTACGTGCAATGGATGACCTTAAACAAAGTGTGCAAACAGCTTACCTTGAACAAAAAGATCCGCTGGTGATTTACAAGATGGAAGCTTTTGAATTATTCCGGCGCATGGATGGGGAAATGAATAAGGATATCGTCAGTTTTCTCTGTCATTGTGCTATTCCTGTAGAACAAAATGGGCCTATCCGCGAAGGAAGAGAACAAAAGACGGATATGAGCAAAATGAAAGTGAGAAAAGATGAACTGGTTGCAGCAAACGGGCCAAATGGAGGAATTGTTGATGAGGGCAGAGACTACTATGAACCTTCAGAACCGGTGAAACAGGAGCCGATCAAAGTAGGCCCGAAAGTGGGACGAAATGATCCATGTCCCTGCGGAAGCGGAAAGAAATATAAGCACTGTCATGGCAAAGATATTGCAAGACAAAATATATAGTTCAAAATACAAATGAACGATCCTGCCAATGGCGGGATTTTTTTTGACGCAGATATTTCAAGCATAGACGCAAGGTTTGCAAAGGCGCAATGAGTCATTCCGAAAATATAAAAACCGATAATATTACCCGGGTGATCCGCTTATATTAAAAAGGGAGTTTAAAAAACTTCTTTGCTTAAATTACATTTCAATTGCAATGAGAATTTCCGGACGTTCATGAAAAAAATATTTCTCCTCTTTTTTTGCTATCCCTTTTTAACCGCTGATGCACAGGATAATTATGAAATACAGGTATATGGATCACAAACCCAACAGCCCAAAAGCATGATGTTCGAATTGCATAGCAATTATACATTCGATGGGCAGATGCAAACTGTAAAAGGCGTGGTGCCTACTTACCATGCTCTTCATGAAACACTTGAGATCACAACGGGGATCACCCCAATTTTTGAAACGGGATTTTACCTTTTTACGAGTTATGTTCCCGGTTATGGCTACCAGATAGTAGGTTCGCATATACGTCCCCGTGTGATGGCTCCCTCTGAGTGGAATCTTCCCGTAGGATTAAGTTTATCAGTGGAATTCGGATATCAGAAAGCCGCTTATTCAGAAGATACATGGACCCTGGAACTTAGACCGATCATCGACAAGCAATGGGAAAAATTGTATATTTCATTTAATCCAACTCTTGGGATTGCTTTGAAAAGTCAGTATAATAATTCGGTTCCTACTTTTGAACCAAATCTGAAAATAGGTTATTCATTTCTCAGGAATGGAAGTTTTGGGATTGAATATTATGGTGATTGCGGAGCCATCAATAATTTCGGTCCGGTTTCAGAACAGAATCACGCAATATATATCGTATATGATTTGCTGAACAATCCAAAATGGGAATTTAATGCCGGTGCAGGCTTTGGCCTCACACCGGCTACAGATGGGTTCGTATTCAAAATTATTTTAGGAAGAAGAATAAAATGGAAATAAACTATTTCATCTCCAAATTACAATTTTAGGCTGCTCTCCAGTGGCCAGGTACCCATTTCCAGCCACCCTTTGCTTCCTGCCAGTGACCTTCAGCCCAATGGTATCCTTCACGACGTCTTTCATAATGTCCTTCATGCCATTCATATCTTCCACCAGCCCAAACCCAATCTCCACTGATCCATACATGATCTCTTGAAGGAGGTGCAGGTCTTGTATAGACCACTTCAGCAGGTCTTTCCCTCACAACATAAGTTGCTGTACAGGAGACCATCGATGCAATGGTGATCATCGCAATAAAATACAATAAATAATTTTTCATGACAGAATTGTTTCAGGTTAAGACTGAAAAAAATAAATTAGTTTAATCAGTCAGCACATAAAAAAAATCTAAAAACAGATTAATTAACCGCAGTTTTTATACAAATATTTCATGCAGCAAACCCATTAACGAGCTCATAACAACCTGTAGACGGGATATCTTAAATGGACAGGTTCATAATAAGGAGAATTTTTATAGATAAAATTCAATTGTGCAGAAGGGTCTTTTGCAAATAAACTATCTGCTTTTTTTCTATCTTCCAATTTATTTTTTAATTCAGGGTGATCTTTTAAATAGAGTTCAGCGATATCTTCCCAACGGTAATCACTATATCCTTCTTTTTCCTGGAGAATGGCGTCAAAAAAATTCCAGGAAAAATAAGAATCATCTCCTGTTGGTTCCAGCATTTCCACAAGAAATCTTTTAGCAGGCTGATGCGTTTCAATCATATAATCTCCTTTCAGAAATTTGATGGTTTGATTCGATGAAGAGACTTTTGTATCTGTATTGCGGTGATGCTTTTCATATGCACGGGAAGAAGAATTGTAGGTATCAATATGATAAACTTCTACTTCAATGCTGGTATCCTTTGTCAGTCGCCGCATGATGACTCCATTCAATTTTAAAAGATCGATGACTTCATGCCAGCCCTGTGGAATCAGGTAAGCTTTCGGTGCATGGGCCAACTTGTCTTCATTGAAATAATTGTAAAACCTGACTTCTTTTTCAAAAGGTTTGGAATGATCATAATATAACCTTTGTTGTCCGCTGATCTCACTTGGCTTATGAGAAGCTGTATATCCTTTAAATAAAATGCTATCGAATTTGGATTTATCCACTTTCCAGCTCAACGCAAATTCATTTTTTTGTTGATCATCGGCAATATCCTTTTTTCTTTTTTCAATAATTTCTCTTGCATGGATGGAAGCCTGCTCTGTGATTGTTTGCATCAAAGCATAAGTAGACTTTACCCGATCTTTAAATGGTTTTAGCATATGCGTTTCCGGTATGAAGGAAATTGTATGAAACAAAGCCGCATATCCACTGGAATAACGTGGTGAATCATAAAATTCTTCCCATCCTCTTCCCGGGTCTCCTTCTTCAAAATTTACATAGGGGCACATGGGCCATCCTTTTTTATCCATCGAAAGATATAGCGCGGGATCAAAAATATCGTGCACAAATTTCCCGGTTTCACCGCCCAGTTTATTCCATTGTGTAGTAATCAGTGTCATTGTGTGCTGGTAATCGGCTCCGTCACTTACATGATTGTCGACCTGGATATCCGGGTCGAGCCAGTGAAATATTTCAACAAAAGATTTTGAATCACGGGAATCATTCTTAGTAAAATCGCGGTTGAGATCGAGGTTCTGTGCGTTCCCCCTGAAACCATAACTCACCGGACCATTTTGATTGACTCTTGAAAAAGAGTTCCTGTTCAAAGCACCGCCGATATTATATATTGGAATGATGGCAAGACCTATATTATCCGGAATCCTGATTTTTCCACCTTGTATATCCTTCATGAATAACATACTTGCGTCAACACCATCCGGCTCGCCGGGATGAATATCATTGATGACAAGAATGACTATTTTATTTTGCCTGTGCCATTGCTTAGGATCCGCTGTTCCATCATTTGAATACAAAACAAGATGATACGGATATCCGGCATCACTCATTCCTATTTCCCTGATTGAAATCTTTGGAGAAAGTTTGTCGAGCTGTTTATAAAACTCTATACATTCAGCATAAGTTGCCGTTTCTTTTCCATCCGATTTTTCAAAAGGAGTAATGAGCGATTGGGAAAAAATCAGAACGGGACAAATCAATAAATAAAACAAAATAATTTTTCTCATAAAGGCGCTTGAAGGATAAAATTAATGCGCAAATAATTATCGGCAATTATTGATCGCAGAATTCCTTTGCCTTTCATCCATTAATAAAGTTGTAAATTGCTGATCACGCCCCGAATCCGAGATGAACTTCAGCTTTTCAGATATATTTTTTGTCCTGTTAATTTTTCAGTTATTATTCATAAGTTTATTTCTTTTTACGCACAATAAAGGTCGAAAGATCCCAAACTGGCGCGAGGAACTGTATAAACGATTCCATTAATTTAAATTACTAACATCTAATTTGAGAAATGAAACGATCTGAAGTACCTAAGGTTCTTGCTATGATCTTGGCGGTGATCGGACTTTTCTTATATTTAATTCTTGGAGGGATCTACGTAAAGAGACAAAGTAAAAAAGATTTTAAAGATTTCAACAAGGCTGAAATTAATGGAAAAATTGTTTCAATTGGAATTGCGCATCACAAAGCAATTTTTAAAGTTAATAATGATGAACAATCGTTCATATTTTCGCCCTATGTTGATGATAAATTGAATGCGGGGAAGATTTTTGACTTATTTGCACGTATAGGGGATAGAGTGATCAAACATGCTGGTTCAGATACGCTTTATCTTATCAGAAGTGAAAAGGTTTATAAGTATACGTTTGATCGCCTAAATTAAATTAAGCTCCATTTTTAAGGTTTTGGAATAAGACCACTCATGATTTGAGATATTACTCTAAATCAAAAGAAACATAAAAAAATTAAAGATTTGATTCTAATTGGCGATAATTTCATTTATTCAATATTAGCAATCATTCATTTTTGACTCGCAAATTTGTCTCCGTTGTAAGTGGAATTACTTAGAATATATTTTTTAATTCCTATACTATTTGATAAAATAAATGGATTTTATTTTTAAAAGAAATATAATTCTTCCTAATTCGTTTATTTTTTTCTATTTATGCAACTAGGATTGTTTTAGCGCTGCATATTCTTATAGAAATTCATTTCTAAAATTTATGATCCAAAACCTACAGTTAAGAAGAACATTTTTGTTTTTGCACGTGGCTTTGTTATTTCTGAATTTAGACAAAGCCTGCGCTCAGGATTCTACAATCAGGAAGAATCCTTTCTTTCTATCCGTCGGAGCGGGATATGCATCTAATTCTGTTTACGGAACAATGGCAGACCACATTCTAACGTATTGGTATCCTACCGGCGGAAAATTGCATATGGAAAATGGGGGAAGCTTTATGATTCAAATTCAGGGAGGGAAATACATCTCCAGTCATTTTTATATTGCCTCCGGATTAAACTATATCGTTAAAAAAGTGAATCCAATGGAAGAAACTATTGTAGTATATCGGGATTCATTGAACACTGGTTATCTTTCAGTCCCTCTTTTATTTGGCGCCAATTTATTTCCTGTAAATAAATCAGCATTCAATGCTTTTCTCGAATTTGGCCCCGTTGCAAATTTTAAAGTTTCTGATAAAAGTTATGCGGGACCTGACAGGGTCGGATTTAAAACTTCTCCTCTTACATTAAGTATTTGCCCCGGTGTTGGCATTTCATTATCAGCATCTCCAACTCAAAAATTTATATTGCAATACCAGTTTATGTACGATCTGACTAATGCTTATGTTGAAACCCTGTATATGAGTCAGGACGATCCTAATCACGACTACGCATATAAATACAAGACTCATATTTTTTCCTTTACATACCGATTCCTGTTTAATTAACATCGAGACTCAATAGGTTTAGTTAAAATATTTTGATTTAGATTCTGAATTATTAGATAGTGAAACCAAATACACACTGGCAAGCGTGTCCGATGGGCGGCAAAGCAAAGTGATTATTTGATGCAAGACAGTCAGATCGGCCGTGCCATTATGTATTTTTTTTCAAGGAATTTTTGTAAATGTGCTTCACAAAAAAAAGAGATATTTGTAAATTGATTAAATGGACTTTAAACAGAAGGAAAAGAATTAGATGTATGAATACTGTGTTGGGAGTACCGTTTTAATTGTAAATTTTCCCTGAATTTGTTAACTTGATTTAAGGCACGAGTCGCCCGCAGGGCACAAGAATATTGATGTAGTAAATTCACGTTGCCCTGCGGAAGACTCGCCGGAGAGGGACGTGAAAATCTTTCAATTCAATAAGAAAAAAACCCAGATTAACCTCCGGGGTATCGCTGAACACCGGAGGTTGACGGTTATCATTAAATAAAAAGCACCCCGGCATCAACCAGGGTGCTTTAAAAATATTTTAAAAACTTATTTCGCGAGTGCGTTTACTTTTTTAGTGAGCTGGCTTTTTAAATTGGCAGCCTTGT
>Ga0335080_10008097_pt1 | contig 10950 bp, 10 predicted proteins | sample Lox_Sample_34_FD_206720 | JGI IMG/M metagenome (GOLD analysis project Ga0335080, IMG submission 206720) | Soil microbial communities from Loxahatchee National Wildlife Refuge, Florida, United States - Lox_Sample_3.4 | ecosystem: Environmental > Terrestrial > Soil > Wetlands | place: USA...
TCTTGAGCGGCCGGAGATTCGGACCAATTTTGGCTTGTTCAAACAGCTTGACGCTAAATCCCGGCGGCGGAGCGAATCTTGTGACGACCATCGGAATCATGCGGGCCACATCGGCGCTCGCCTGCTCGATCGTCACTCCGGGTTTCAGCCGCGCGACACCCTGATAGCTGAAGTTTCCGAGCGTAATCTTGCTGCGATCGAATTGATCGGGCAGCAGCAGCTCGGGTTTTTCATCGAGGAATTGGAAACTTTGCGGCATGACCCCGATAATTTCTCTCGGCTGGCCATCCACGCGAATCTGCCGTCCGATCACGGAACGGTCGCCGCCGAATTTGCGCTGCCAGTAGCCGTACGTCAGCACAACCGTCGCAGGACTCCCGGGCGCGTCGTCATGCGGGGTGAACCATCGGCCGGCTAGCGGCTGGACGCCGAGAGCGTTGAGCGTGCCTTCGGTCATCTCGATGGTTCGAACCTGTTCCGGCGTCGACACACCGGTAACGCTCGAGCTGCTGCCCTGCCACATTCCAAAGCTCGCGAACGTACGACTTTCTTCTTTAAACGTGAAATAGTCGGATGGCGCGAGCGTCAAGTCCGGGATCCCGATACCGGGCGCGGTCTGTCCGACGCTCAGCAATCGGTTGGGCTCCTGGTAGGGGAGCGGCTTCAGCAGGATGCCATTGATCACGCTGAAGATCGCCGAATTGGCGCCTACTGCTAACGCGATCGTCACCAGTGTGACTACCGTGAACATTGGGGACCGCATAAGCCTGCGAACAATGTGCTTAATCGTGGTAACCGGATTTTCCACGCGCGGGGACCCTCCTAATTCAAGTAGTACGCACCAGCGCGGCGGAAGTTCGCAAGTTTTTAGCCCGCTCCTCGGATCTTATCGCTTCGCGGGAAGCGCGCGGAACGAAGTTACGGATGGATCGCCGGGCAACTCGATCGTCTTAAGCAATTTTAGGCCGGAGGTGTCGTAAACATGAATGAAGGGCGCGGCGCCGGATACGAAGAGCTTTTTGCCGTCCGAGCTGATGTTGGCGACATAGCGTGTCCGCTCCAGGTCGACAGTCTGTATGACGCGTTTCTGCTCCAGATCGATCTTGAGCAGTTGATTCATGACCGCGTAGGCGTATTTGCGGTCGGGCGACACGACGGCGGAATAGAGCGGCACGGGCGCGCCCAGCTCCACCAGGCCGACTTTGCCGCTGTTGAGATCGAGATCGACCAGGCCCATCAGATCCTTGGACGTGATCGGATCCCTGGTGTAGTAAGGAATGCTGAAGATTCCGCTACGCTCATATTGAATAAAGAGCGCGAGCGTGTTGAGCGGGCCGGTACTGGGATTCGCCGGATTCATCAGCGGGAAGGTGTTGGTGATTCGTTTCGACTCCGGATCGACGTAGTAGATGTCGCGGCCCCAGGCGATGAGTTGGTGCTCGTCGCGCGTCAGGGCGAGCGCTGCCACACCCTGCGGGACCTCGATGATCTTTTCCGTCTTGCCGCTGGGCAAATCCACCGACCAGATCTGCGGCGGGTCGACGACATACCGGTCGATCAATTGGCGGACAGGCTTAACGTGGACGTACAGCCGATCGCCCGTTGCATTCAGCGCGACCCCGTAGATGGTCAGCCGATATCCGGAAGGCGTGAGATCGAGCACGCGGTCCACAGCGCGAGTTTCCAGGTTGACGACTTCGATTTGCGAGCGGCCTTCGGTGGTGGTGTAGAGGAGCTTGCCATCTGGCGAGGGAACAATTTCCTTCGGCGCGCGGCCGCGGGTCTGGATCTGGCCAACGATCTCATCGCGAGTGCCGTCGAATAGGATGATGCCGTGCGGATGAACGCCGAGTACGTACATCTCGCTCTGCTGCGCCAGACACGACGCCGCGAGCCACAGCGGCAGACAGAGATTGACCATGAGCTTCAGCACCCGCGGCTCACTTATCCGGATAAATCAAGTCGAGCTTGCGCCAGTCGCGCTCGGCCGACGCGCAGGAATCGGACCAGGCCAGATAATTGGTGAGCTGATCCGGAACTTGCGCCGGCCACCAGCAGTCGTCGTAACAGCCGTAAAGGTCAGCTTCCACCGGCTGGCAAAGACCCGACACGCCGCCGGCCGCATCGGTCTCCCAACCAGGATCGAAGATCAGCGAGCAACCCAGCGGAAGCGATTGCAGCGCGTGGATGTCGCCGCCATCCCGCCGCACCGCGCCTTCCACCATGCGCGCCTTACGATTCAGCGCTCGGACATGCTTCATCGCTCGACTCCTTTCTTCACGGTGTCAGCAGTTCTCGAAATGCCGGAACGCTGACGAGTAGGTACGCCCGCGTTTGCAAGGCAACGTTCGCGCCTTCTGGTTTGTACGACACATTCACCCAAACATCGCCGGCGTTGTTGGTGCTGCGCGGCCGCGCCGGATTGGGGCCGTCCTGTGCCGGCGTGAACAAGCCGTTTTGATCAATAGAGCCGACGAACTTCACGTCTTCGTCCGCCGGCGAGCCCTGTGATTCCTCCAGGCTCCACTCAGCTTTCACCATTCCCAGGTCGATGTCGTCGGCGGTTCCGGGAACGGCGTCGGGGCCATTGCTGAAGGCGTGGGCCTCAAATTGGATGAGCCGCTTGACGGCGCGGGCACCGCCCAAACGGGCCAGTGTCTTTTCCGGTTCAACGCGGATGTAGTCGACCTTCTCGTATATGGCCAGCGCATCCTTGAGCGATGCACCAGCCGATTGGATGTCGCGCTTGCCGATTTGCGCGGCCGGTTCTATGTGTGCTTCCACCTCGATGTGATCCGGCGCTGCTGCAATCATTTTGCTGACAGTGATCCCCTCACCGAGGCTCAGGCCCGAGGCGTTGAGATTCGCGCCGTAGATTTTCAACGTAACGTCGGAACCGCGGCGCAGGGCTCGCGGATACACCGCCATGATTCGCGCCGTAGAGTCCGCGCGATATCTGACTTCCGCCGCTCCCAGTTCCGGGTGCTGGTAAGGGAACCAGCGACCGTGCTGGACATCGCCGGCGGCATTGAGCTGGAAGACTTCGCGCGCACGGTCCACATCGTCGCTGCGTCCGGCCCCTCGCCAGGCGCTGCCGGCGAACCACAGCCCCCGACCTTTGAAGTCGCTCGTGCTCCCGTCAGCGAAGTGGCGCAGCGCGTCAGTCTCGAAACCACCATCTGCCGTGGCATGGTAATCGATCGTGGCGACGTAATCGCCGCGCCCGAGTTGATGGCCGGTTGCCAGCCAGCGGCCTTCTTTGGGCGCTGCCTGATCGTGTTCCCGTTTCCATTCCGGAGTCTCAAACGGAAACGTGTCCGCCAGCCAGGGCAGCGCTTTATCGCACAGGGCGGGCCAATCCTCGAAGCGATGCTGGTAAACCAGCGACGGGAACATCGCCAGAAGAAAATCTTTCAGGTTGAGCCATTCCTGGCGGGTGCGGCGCTGCCCGGCGAGCTTGGCGTAGCTGTGACAAGTAGTACAGGCGTTCTTGACGGCATCGTTCGGAATCTGCTCGGCGACGTCGGTGTAGTCGAGCGAGTAGGCGATCTTCTCCATTTCCGAAGCGGTGAGTCCGTGCGAATCGGCGAGGTATTGCTCGATCTGTCGGGCATCGGCCGGTGCCAGCACCAGGCCGTGCAAACGCATCATCCGCTGGATGGTTTCTTCCCAGCCTTCCGGTGTCTTGCGAACGTACGAGATCCGGCTCATGCGCTGCTCGGAATCGACGCGATGGCAGCCGCCGCAGGTCTTACGCACCAGATCGCTTTTTACGGGCAGGCCTTCGCCGGACGCGCAAGTTGCCCCAGCGAATGCAAGTAGAGCCGTAAGCGGCAACGTGGCTTTGAGCAAAAGAAAGGCGACCTTTCGGCTGCGAGTTATTTAGTATACAACTTGTGTTTGCAGCCGAGGGTCGCCCCTTAGGGAGAAATCGCAGACTAGAGCGTGGGAGCCGATCCCGAGGTATCGCCGTCGATGGGATTGAAGACGCTGAGCACCTTGGAGAAAACTGTCACCACCGAAGCCCCGATGTCCGGCAGAGCAGTTCCGCAAGCGCAAGCCAAGAAGCCGGCGATAAGGGCATATTCCACAAGCTCCTGCCCGCGAGTGTCGGCGATGATGCGCAATCTCAAAACTTGTTGGTTAAGGCTTGGCATTTTGTGCTCCCTTCTAGCCTGCCTCATTCTGCCAATTGCGGGTAAGAGTGACAAAGGGTCGAACGTACTGATTTTCGAGCGTCGAAGTTCTAGGAAAACAGCCCACTTAGCCACACCTGGCGGCCGTACGGACGTACTAGATCGGAGTGCGATTTCAGCTTCCTCGCATGGTGCCGGGGGTTCGTGCTAAACTCTTCAATGGATTTGTAATTTCGAGTCTCTCCGGCCAGATTCAGTGGTTCGTCCCCATCTTTGACAATCAGGTGGTGGTTTGAATGGATGGCGAGGGATTTGAACGCTGGACAGGTGGGTGAGTGGTTAAAGCCAACAGACTGTAAATCTGTCCCTCCTTGCGAGGTACGAAGGTTCGAATCCTTCCCTGTCCACCAGAAAGAATTTCAGCCGTTGTAGCTCAGTTGGTAGAGCGCGTCCTTGGTAAGGACGAGGTCACCAGTTCAATCCTGGTCAACGGCTCCAGACGTCCGTTAATGGTTTCTGGTTTCTCGTTTCTGGTTAGCACCACCGGCCGGAACGAGAAACTGGAAACGAGAAACTAGCAACGAGAGAATATGGCAAAGGAAAAATTTGATCGCAGCAAACCGCACGTGAACATCGGGACGATCGGGCACATCGATCACGGCAAGACGACGCTGACGGCGGCCATCACCAAGGTATTGGCCAAGCACAATCCGAAAGTGAAGTTCCGTTCGTTCGATTCGATCGACAACGCGCCGGAAGAAAAGGCGCGCGGCATCACGATCGCGGTGGCGCACATCGAGTACGAGACGGCGAATCGTCACTATGCGCACGTGGATTGTCCCGGTCACGCCGACTACATCAAGAACATGATCACCGGCGCGGCGCAGATGGACGGCGCGATTCTGGTGGTGGCGGCGACCGATGGACCGATGCCGCAGACCCGTGAGCACGTGCTGCTGGCGCGGCAGGTGGGCGTGCCGTCGATCGTGGTGGCGTTGAACAAGGTCGACATGGTGGACGATCCGGAGCTGCTGGAGCTGGTGGAGCTGGAAGTGCGCGAGCTGCTGACCAAGTATCAGTTTCCGGGCGACGACCTGCCGGTGGTGCGGGTGAGCGCGCTGGGAGCGCTGAACGGGGAAGAGAAGTGGGAGAAGACGGTCGAGCAGTTGATGGATGAAGTGGACCGCTATGTTCCGCAGCCGGTGCGTGAGAAGGACAAGCCGTTCCTGATGCCGATCGAAGACATTTTCTCGATTCAGGGGCGCGGGACGGTGGTGACGGGGCGTATCGAGAAGGGGATCTGCAAGGTCGGCGAGGAAATGGAGATCGTCGGATTCCGGGATACGCGCAAGACGGTGGTCACCGGCGTTGAGATGTTCAAGAAGCTGCTGGATCAGGGCGAGGCGGGAGACAACGTCGGGTTGCTGCTGCGCGGCATTGAGAAGGACGACGTGGAGCGCGGGCAGGTGATCGCGAAACCGGGCTCGATTACGCCGCACAAGAAGTTCAAGGGCGAGATCTATGTGCTGAGTAAGGATGAAGGCGGCCGTCACACGCCGTTTTTCAAGGGCTATCGTCCGCAGTTTTATTTCCGGACGACGGACGTGACTGGAGTGGCGGAATTGCCGGCGGGGACCGAGATGGTGATGCCGGGCGACAACGTGGGCCTGACGGTGGAGCTGATTACGCCGGTGGCGATGGATAAAGGGCTGCGGTTTGCGATCCGCGAAGGCGGCCGCACGGTCGGCGCCGGCACGGTGACTGAGATTTTGGAGTAGGAGATTCAGATGCGCGAAATCATTACCATGCAATGCACGGAGTGCAAACGCAAGAACTACAGTAAGACCAAGAACAAGAAAACCATGACCGAGCGTCTGGAGCTCAAGAAATTCTGCGCCTTCTGCCGCAAGCACCAGGTGCACAAGGAGATCAAGTAAACTGGGAATAGTTCAATCGTTCATCAGTTCAATCGTTCCTTCGTTCTGACAGGCTTGGAATTGACTACCGGCGAACGAGGAACTGGAGAACGAGAGAACCTGGAACGGTTTTAGGGGCATAGGCTAACGGTAAACCAGCGGTCTCCAAAACCGCCTTTGGGGGTTCGAATCCCTCTGCCCCTGCCAGTAGGATCAAGGGAACAGCAATGGCGACACAGATTCAGGAAAGCGAATCCGGGAATTTCATTCAACGGGCATCCGGTTGGCCGGGGCAGTTGAAAAACTATTTTGAAGAGCTGCAGACCGAGATGCGCCGCGTTACGTGGCCCTCATGGAAGCAAGTGCGCGCCACAACCATAGTGGTGCTGATTGCGGTGTTCGCCTTCGCCGGATATTTCGCCGTCGTAGACCAGGTAGTCTCCAGAATCATCCAGAAGCTGTTTGACGCGTTCTCCAAATAGTTGAAAGAGTATATGCCCGAGGAAGAAGTTACGCACACAAACGATACAGCCGACGAACCTGCGGGAGTCGAGAGCGCGGGACAAACCGCGATGCCGCACGAAGCATCGGATTCTGCTCCGGGTTCCGAGGCAGCCGAGGCTACGTCTGCTTCGGCGCCAGAGATGAAGTGGTACATCATCCACACATACTCGGGTTTTGAGCAGAAGGTGGCGGATTCGCTCAAAGGCCGCGCTCAGGCATTCGGATTTGCCAACCAGATCGGACAGGTCCTGATCCCGACCGAAGAGGTGGTCGAACTGAGGGGCGGCAAGAAGGTTACCAGCAAGCGATTACTTTATCCGGGATATGTCCTGGTTCAGATGGACATGAGCGATCAGTTGTGGCACGAAGTAAAGAATACGCCTCGCGTCACTGGATTCGTGGGCGGCGGCAACAGCCCGGTGCCCTTGAGCGCCGATGAGGTCAACTCGATTTTGTATCGCCAGGAGACGTCGGCGAAGTCTCCGAGACCGAAGATGACATTCGAGAAGAACGAGACGGTCAAGATCATAGACGGGCCTTTCGCCAACTTCTCGGGTAAGATTGACGAAATCAATCCGGAGCGCAACACGCTGCGCGTCCTGGTGACGATCTTCGGACGCGCCACGCCAGTGGAATTGGATTTCCTGCAAGTAGAAAAAATGTAAGGGTTCGCAAAAATGGCAAAAAAAGTTACGGCACAAGTGAAGCTGCAAATTCCGGCGGGCAAGGCCACGCCGGCGCCTCCGGTCGGCACCGCGCTCGGACCGCAGGGCGTGAACATCATGGAGTTCTGCAAGGCGTTCAACGCCAAGACGTCGGCGAAAGATCAGGAAGGTCTGATCATTCCTGTGGTCATCACCATTTATAGCGATCGATCCTTCACGTTCATTACTAAGACGCCACCCGTGCCGGTATTGATCAAGCGCGCCGTGAATCTGGCGAAGGGTTCATCGGAGCCGAACAAGACCAAGGTCGGCAAGATTACCATCAAGCAGGTGGAAGAGATCGCCAAGATCAAGATGCCGGACCTGAACTGCTTCGATCTCGAAGCGGCCATGAACTCGGTGAAAGGCACCGCCCGCAGCATGGGCGTCGACGTCGTCTAGCAGGGGTGCTGAAAAAGGCAAACAACCGCTTGCTTGCGCGCGCGGCTCAGGAGGCGGCCAGAGTGCTTTCTCTCGGGAACGCTCATTGAACCGGTAGGAGCACCGGTATGCTTTTTGCACCGTTCATATCGATGATTACTTGCTGATTTCCGCTTGAAAGCCCTGCCGGAACTTGCGCATTCACTTGATTCAGCCCCACCAGTCCAGGCGCGAGTCCGCTGAAGCTCACCGGCGCGTCCAGTCCGCCAATGGTGGCGGTGGCCGCAATCAGCGTGGTCTGCCCAGTGGCGGCAACGCCATCGGCGGGGAACGGGATCATGAACCCCAACCCGGTGCAGTAAATCAGAACCGTCTCGCCGGCCTTAGCTGGATTCGACGCGTCGACGAGCTTGAAGTCGGAGTGAAGTATCGCGCCAAAAACCTTGCCGTCCGCCGTGTAGTTGAAGATCGCCGGCGCGCTCACTTCCAAAGGAACGGTGACCAGGGGACTGGCGAGGCCATTGTTGGTGATCTGCACCTGGGTGGGCGTTATCGTCTCCCAGGGAACTTGAAAGTTGATTTGTTGCTGGCCGTCTACGTTATCGACCGCGAAGATCGGAGCCGGAAGACCATTGACCGTGACCGAGACGTTCTGCAGATTGGATGGAAGAGGCAGCGTCGAACTCAAGTTGATCCCCGAAGCGGATGTGAGGTTTGATCCGAATATGGTCGCGATTTCCCCGGGGACAATTCCGCCAGTGCCGAAGTTGGCTCCATTCACCACACCCGCCGCGTTGAAGCTGGGCGGAGTGCCGGACTTAGTGGGCTGCCCGATGACCTTTTTTACGACCGAAGTACTCAAGGCGATGTACACGTTTCCGTTGCTATCCCGGGCAACATCTACCGGGCTTGGCAGGACTGCATCCGTCGCCGGGCCACCGTCGCCGTTCGGATTCGTGCCGCCTCCGGCGAAAGTGGTCACGGTTCCGCTAGTATCGATTTTTTGAACGCAGTTGGCCGTCATATCTGCCAGATACAGGTTGCCGGCGCTATCGGAGACCATGCCTACCGCCGCGACATCGGAGTTCGAGACCGGGGTGGGGCTAGAGTTGCACGATCCGAAAAAGCCATGGGCCACCGTGCTGATGATTCCGGAGGGAGCGACTTTGCGGATATTCTCTTTCTCCGCGATATACACATTGCCCGCGCCATCCACGGCGATGTCCGATACCGCGGCGAGCTGTGCACTCTTAGCCGATCCGCCGTCGCTGGTGGAAGAACCGCCGCCTGCAATGGTGGTGATGATTCCCGAGGTATCCACTTTGCGGATCCGGTTGTTCCCAGCGTCGGAAATGTAGAGATTTCCGGCAGCGTCGAAGACTAGAGCGTTCGGGCTGTTCAATCCTGCGCTGATGGCCGAGCCGCCATCGCCGGAGAAGCTACCCAGGCCTGGAGTAGTGTCCTTGCCGGCAACGATGGTGACGTTTCCCGAACTGTCGACTTTGAAAACATGCTCGGTAAACGTATCGACAAGGTATATATTTCCGTTCTTATCGACCGCCATGCCGGCGTGGTCTTCGGGCGCACCGATGGCCAGCATTACCTTCGTAGCCGCGAGTCCATTACTCAGGAATGATCCGCCGCCACCTGCAAAGGTCGAGATGATACCTTTCGAGTCGACCTTACGGACGACGTTGAAGACTTTGTCGGCAATATACAGGTTTCCGGCATTGTCCACCAGAAGACCATCCGGAGCGCCGATAGCTGCGCTGATTGCCTGGCCGCCGTCGCCTGAATCGCCCAAACTTCCGTTACCGGCGTACGTGATGATGGTTCCCGGCGCCTGGGCGAATCCCGTGGATGCCGCCGCCAGGAAAAAGACCGCAATGGGGCCCAACCGACGTGTCGCAAACATATCCTGCGCCTCCTTGGAGAGCCTGGAGAGCAAACACCGCCAACTAGCGAAGCACGTCAGTTCGCCAACCGTATATGCGGAGGAAATGCAAAAATGTGCGAGGATTTCCCGAACGGTCAAAAACAGGTGAGGATTTCGGGCCAGTTAGCAGCGTAGCGGCATCGACTTCGGATTACGACCGCCGCAGTTCTTCGCCGAGATCTTTGATCACCTGTTCGCGCTCGCCCTGAGTCAAGTCGCGCGCCAAGCGACGCAGCGCGACTCCGACAATATCGCGGTGGTGTAGCTTCGAGCCGATATCCTCGTTTTCGCTGAGCTTCAGCCACAGTTCGTGCAGGCGATCGACATCCTCCGGCCACAATCGCGGCGGGTGGGGACCCAGGTTCACGAAAATCGACGGACGGCCTGGCCGGATGACTTCGAGCGAAAAGGCGTGGCGTGGTTCGGGCAAGCTTTCCCATGCCAGCCCGATGCGCCGGGCCAGTTCTTCCGACGTCATCCTTGCGGAAACGCCCGTCACCAATCGCGAAACCCGAAGTTTCGCGGCGGACTGGACCATCGCGTCGAACGGATTGACGGCCGGAACCACCAGCAGTTCGACAGGCTTGCCTTCCTTCTCGGCCATTTCGACTACATGTCCGAAGAGTTCCCGCTCGTAATCGCTAAAAATCTGGTCGTCCGAAAGATCGTATTCGCCGGCGCCGGTGGATATCGTGCGGACGGTCATCACGACGATGTCGTGCCTGCGGAGGTTAGTCTTTTGCAGCACCGTTTTAAGGTGCTCCATGTTGTGATAATCGCGAACCGCAACCAGGATGCAGCCCGGCCGCGCATGGAGTGCCGTAGTGTTCACCTGAGGTTGATGCTCGAGGTTGAATTCCTCGAGCGGCTTTTTCTCCAGATGTTGCTTACTGCGGTTCCGTGCATTCACTCGCTCCGAGATAGTGAACACCATGAAGACCACCAAGGTGAAGCCGACTCCGTAGCGCGTCGCATATTCTTTGGAGAAAAGATTTGCGATGGCCACAAAACCGAGGACCAGTGTCGTAAAACTCAGACCCAGCGGAATTTCCAAGTTTCCTAAGTGAAGATTGAACGGAAACTTGTACTCCTGATCGTGGCGTTGATAACGAAGCACCAGGACGCCTAGCGATTTCAAGAAGAAGCTCCATACCACGCCGAATGCGTACGCTTCGCCCAATAGATAAACATCTCCGCGGCTAGCGATGATCGTCGCGATTTGCAACACAGTAATGGTGTTGACAATGCGATAGGTGGTTCCGAATTTCTTGTGCGGTTTACGGAACCAATCCAGCAAAACGCCATCCTCGGCCACGCGATTGAGTACGCCGTTGGCTCCGATGATGGAGGTGTTCAGAGCCCCAGCGAGGATC
>Ga0335080_10008098_pt1 | contig 10948 bp, 8 predicted proteins | sample Lox_Sample_34_FD_206720 | JGI IMG/M metagenome (GOLD analysis project Ga0335080, IMG submission 206720) | Soil microbial communities from Loxahatchee National Wildlife Refuge, Florida, United States - Lox_Sample_3.4 | ecosystem: Environmental > Terrestrial > Soil > Wetlands | place: USA: Florida...
CTTCGCCCTTACTCGTTGCGAGATCTCGCTCGAGAAGAGCCGGAGCCCCCGGTCTCTAGTTACCTGGCTCTCCGGCGATCTCGAGCTTCGGCGAGAAGCCGCGTTCGCGCAGCTTCACGGCTTCGTTGCCGAGTGAGGCGATCTCGCGGAAGCCGGTGAGATAGACGTCCCAGCGCGGCTCGCCCAGGTCGCTCCACGGCACCACGAGCGGCGAGCCGGGCAGGTCCGCGATCTGGGGCACGAGCTGCTCGGCGGCCTCGCGCGTGTCTCGCGTCGCGACCAGGAGCGCGTACGGCTCGGTCACCAGCGCGCGCAGCGGCTGGATGCGCAGGTTGCGGCGCTCGAAGGCCAGCGTGCGCTCCATCTGCTCGGCGCGCTCCTCCGACGGCGAGTGCAGCTGCGTGGACTGCACGGTCACCACGATCCGATGGCGCTCGGCGCGGTCACTCACCGATTTGAACAGCCAGCCCAGGAACGGGATCTTGCCGAGCCAGGGCGTGGTCTGGTCCAGCTTCTCGATCTTGTCCTGCGGCGCCGACGCCAGCAGCGCCACCGAGCCGTCGGTGAGCCGGATGGTGGCCTCGACCTTGAACTGCAGGATCGTCGGGCCGACCTGGCCCGCGGTCGTCGCCGTGGGCGAGACCGACGACACCTCGACCGCCAGCTCGACGATCGTCATGTGATCCGAGAGCGAGATCGGCTTGATCCGCAGGTCGATGCCCACGTCCTGGCGCGCGATGTTCAGATTGATCGTGAACGCGCTCGAGACGCTGCCCGGCGTGGTCGTGCTGGTGGTGCCGATCGGCGTGCCGCTCGCCGTGGTGCTCGGCGCGTTGCTGACCGGCACCGGCACGTTGCTGCCGGCGAAGATGTGCTGCTCCTCGCCGCTCGCGGCGAGCAGATAAGGGCTCGAGAGCGAAGTCAGTGTCACGTCGCCCTCGGCGGCAGTGAGCTGACCGCCCGAGCTGGGCGCCACGATCGTGGTCGGCTTTCCGTCCGGGCCGATCACGGGAAGCAACAGCGGCGGCCGGGTGAAGCGCGCCAGGAACGGGCCGACCTTGGTGACTTCCTGCTCGATCAGCGGCGCGGGGTTTCCGAAGGCGGCGAACGCGATCACGTCGTCGGCGTCGTCGGGGATGATCAACGGCAGGAGCGCGTCGAAGCCGAGGTCGAGCGCGTGCGTGGTGTCGACGTCCCAGACCTGCACCTCGAGCCCGATCTGTGCCGGGATGCGGTCGAGCTCGCCGATCACGTCGGCCAGCAGCGCGAACGTGGCGGCGTCGGCGGAGATCAGGAGTGAGTTCGTGGGCTCGTCGGCAGTCACCGTGAAGGACTTGCTGCGCAGGCCCGACGCCGCGTTGGTGAGCGAAGCGGGCACGGAGGCGATCTGCGTCGGCACGCCCGAAGCGCTGCGGCCGAGCCCGCTGCCGCCGAGCACGGGCTCGTCGAACGAGACGTTCTGGAGCTTCTGCGCCAGGTCGGTGGCGTCGACGTTCTTGATCCGCACCACGTGGATCTTGGTGCGCGAGCGCCTGGGCACGTCGACGAGCGCGACGTACTTGCGCACCTCGGCCAGGCGCTCGGCCCGCGACTGCACCACGAGTGAGTTCGAGCGCGGGTCGACCACGACTTTGAACGGCACCGCGGGCCGGGTGTCGTCTTTGTCGTTGCTCGGGAAGAGCGTGCCGAGCTGCGCGCCCACCTGCGCCGCGTCGGCGTAGCGCAGCGGGATCACGTCGACGCGCGTCGCGGCGGACTGGTCGAGCGCGCGCATCAGGTCCAGCAGATAGGCGATCCGATCCTCGGCCGCGGCGATGATCAAGCTGTTGGTCGGCGCGTACGGAATCACGAGCGCGCTGCGGCTCTGCGGCGGCACGAGCAGCTTCGCGACGTCGGCGGCGTCGGCGGCGGAGAGCCGGACCAGCGTGGTGACGACGCGCTCGGAGGCTTCCGAGACCGAGCGGTGTGCCCAGGGTGCGGCACCCTTGGCGGACTCGATCGGCAGCACCGTGAAGCCGCCGCCGGGATTCGGGACCGGCGCGTAGCCGATCGACAACAGCGCGGCGTTCAGGATCTCGAGCGCCTCGTCCCGGCTGACCTTGTCCTCGAGCGCGATCGTCAGCTGGCCGCGCAGGCCGGGCTCGACGATGAAGCTCGTGTGAGTCGCGCGGCCGATCGACTCGATCACCGTGTTGGGCTGCGCGTCGCGGAAGTTGAGCTGCAGCTGCTCGTCCGCCGCGAGCCCGAGTGCTTCCTGCGCGCGTGTCCCCGGCGCGAGGCCGAGTGACAGCAGCAGGCCAACGGCGGCAGCGATCCACAGGCGCATCGGCGCCAGAGGATATCGCTGCCCGCGCTACGCGCCGGTCGCTGGACGCCCGTCAGACGATCGGAGCGAACGCCACCAGCGGGTCGAGCGTGGAGCCCAGGCCGTTCATCGGCAGCACACTCGCGAAGTCACCCACGCGGTTGTGCAGCGCCAGGTAGTTCAGGATCACCGCCTCGGCCAGCAGCGTCACGTTGTTCGCGATCGGCGTGGCCGCGGTCTCGACCGCCGCCGTCGGGCGGTAGTAGCCGATCTGGTGCGCCGTGGCCGTGGTCATGGCTGGGCGCCCGGTCGGGCTGTAGACCAGGACGAAGGTCGCGGCGGTGTCCGAGTTGTCACCGGTCCACTGACCCTTGCCGCGGCCGCCCGCCGAGTTGTCGATCATGCCGTTCGACGACAGCGCGCCGTCGGTGATCACGTACAGCATGAGCGGCGTCGCCTTGCGCGCGGCGTACTCGAGCATCGCGCCCATCATCTGGCCCGCCTGGAAGTCGCGGTCCTCACCGGTGGCGCGCGTGCTGTCGTGATAGTCGTAGCCGCCGTTCTCGACCGTGCCCGCGCCGGCATAGCCGTTGATCACGAGCTTCATCACGGCCGCCGTCTTCTGGATGCGGCTCTGGTTCATGTCCGCCGCCGTGAAGATCGACGTGCCGGTGCCGACGATGTCGGTGTCGAGGTTCGGATTCACCACGTCGGGGTTGCCGAACTTCGAGATCAGGTCGGTGGTCTGCACGTAACCGCAGTGCACGAGCTCCTCGAGGTTCGGATCCTCGGCGATCTTCTGCAGCTTCAGCGCGGTGATGTCCTCGGCCGCCTTCGCGACCTGACCCGCCTGGGTCTGGTTCAAGAGTGACACCAGCTTGCCGGTGTCGACCAGGCCCGTGGCGTCGCTCGCGGAGTCGACCTTGGTCGGTCGCACCGTCGGATCGATCTGCGCCATCGGCGCGGCGGAGTTACCGCCCGAGTCCGACGGATCGGTGCCGACCAGGGTCACCAGCGATCCGTTCGCGCCGCACTTGGCGATGCCGTACATCGGGTTGTGCGGGTTGTTGCCCGTGTCGTTGTCCGAGCGTGCGCAGAAGATCGTGCCGTTCACGTTCGCGCGCGTGGTGGTCGAGGTCTTCGACTGCATGCCGCGCAGGAACGCGCTGTCGGCGTGGAACGCCAGGCCGAACTCGGTGTTCACCTGGTTCACGTTCCCCGGAGTCATGCTCGAGGGCAGGCCCAGCTTCGAGTAACCCTCGGCGGTGAGCAGGTCGAGCTGCCCGCCCGGGCCGCCCACCAGCACGTTCGAGCCGGCAATGTTCGCGCCGCCCGCCAGGTCGAGACAGATGAACGGCACCAGGCCCGCGCCGGCGCGGATCTGACACACGAACGTCTGCGCGTTCGCGGTGCGGTTGCCGAGCATGCCGAGCAGGGTCGGCGCCATGACCATTCCGAGCCCGCCGATGAAGCCCTGCCCCAACAGCTGCCGGCGAGTGACCGGCCGCGGGTGGTCGCACAGGTAGAGCGGCGAGTTCGGGTCCTTACGCGTCTTCATTCCAGTGTCCTCTCGAGTCTCTTACTGGATCTGCACGGCGCCGCTGGAGAGCACCGCCGAGCATGCAGCCTTGACGAAGTTGCGGGTGGTCGTGGCCGGGCAGGTCGCCGCCGTGCAGCCCGAAGTGAGCTGATCGAACAGCGTGTTCAGCACCGGACCGACGTCCGCCTGAGTGGGCTGATTGGGAACGGCCGTTCCGATCATCTTGTCCACCAGCGGATTGATGATCAGGTCGCGCTTCGCCGGGGTGTTGAAGGCGACGTCCGCCGTAGCCGTGAAGTCGAAGCCCGGGAAGAACGCGCTCCGCATGCTCGCGTTTTCGACCATCTGGTCGCAGTACTCGAGCGAGAGGCGCGCGATGCCCACCTGCTGTGCAGACACGAAGCTGTACGGGTCGTTGTTGACCGGCAGCTGCTGCACCAGCTCGCCGTAAGTCGACTTCACCGTGGTGTTGTTGACTCCGACGCTGGTCAGCTTGCCCATCGTGTCGTTGATCTCCGCGAAGTCGCGGATGCCGATGCCCGGGAAGGCCTTGGCCGGACCCGGCGCGGGCAGCGGGTTGGGACCGATGTCCGCGATCGGCAGGCTGTTCGAGCCCAGGGTGTCGAAGAAGATGTTGAACTGGTCCTGGTCGGCGCCCAGATCCTTGGGCACGACCTGACACTGGTTCGACAGCTGGGTCTGCGAGCCGCTGGTGATCGGCATGTTCAGGGTGCGGAAGCTCTGGCTCGCGATCGGCGCCACGCCGTTCACCGCGATCCGGATCGTCTGCAGCGTGAAGTTCGACTTGCCGCCCGCGTTGAGCAGCGGCGCGCAGAACAGGTAGCTGTACGCGTCGAACTCACTCACCTCGAACTGGATCCAGGCGCCGTTGCCCAGCGCCGTGTCGAGGCTGAAGCGCAGCGTGAACTTCTGCGACGCGCCCGCGAGGAAGTTCTGCATGATCTGCGCGGGAGTCAGTGCGGCCTTGAAGATCGCCACCGACTTCACCACGCCGACCCACTTGCGGTTGTTCGACGTCTCCTTGCCGATCGCGAAGTTGGAGTTCGGATTCCAGTTGACCAAGAGCGCCGGGGCGGTCATGTCCTGGTCGTCGGTGGACACGCCGTTCACGTACATGCGCCGGCCGTGGGTCTGGTCGTAGGTCAGCACGGCGTGCTGCAGGTTGGCCTGCAGATCCTGGTCGTCCGCGTTGGTCGCGAACGCCGGCAGACCGTCGGCGTCCACCTTCAGCGACGACGAGCGGTTGCGCTCGACGTACTGGTAGAGCGCCTGACCCAGCATGAAGTTGTGCTTGTTCGTGCCGTCGCCGTAGCTCAGGATGCGCGCCGGGTTGTCGACCGAGCCCTGGGTCGTGTTCGCGGGAATCACCCAGGCCTCGAGCGAGTACTCCTGCGAGCCGCTGCCGCTGGCGATCTCGTTGTAGATCTTCTTGGCATCGTTCGGGTCGGCCAGAGCGATGCCGTTGTTGAACGCGACGCCGCCGCCGGACTGCCAGGCGTAGTCACCCGACAGAGTCAGGTTCATGGTCGGGCCCACCGTGGCAGTGTCTGCCGCGATCGTGCCCGTGCCTTCCTCGAACTTCCAGTGCGCGATCATGCCGCCCTGGAACCGGCCGCTGTCCTCGACCTGGGCGTTCAGGAAGGTGCGCCCTTCGCTGGTGACCACGCCCTGCGGCACGATCATGGCCGGCGCGTTCGGATCGTTGGGATCGGGCGGCACGTTGGTGACCACCGCGTCGGCCCACATCTTGATCGCGGCCTGCATGTCGGCCGCGTTCTGATTGCAGTCACTCCAGCAGAAGTGTTTGTCGTCCGCGAGCCGGCGCACGAGGCGCGAGCGGCTCGGGTCGAGCAGATTCACCTTCTGGTTGTCGACCACCGCGCGGAATGCCGTCTGCGGGTCGGGATTGGCGATGGCCGGGAAGCCCGGGCCCGAGCCCGCGTGACACTGCACGCAGTACTTGCGGGTCAGGACGTAGACGCCCTGCTCGAACACGGCCTCGCCCGCGGCGCCACCGCCGCCGGGCACACCGATGCCGATGTTGCCGCCGCCGCTGCTGCTGTTGCCGTTGCTGGCGTTCGTGGGCGCGGAGCCGATGTCGCGGCCGTCGCCGCCACCGCCGCCGCCGCCGCAGCCCGCCGCCGCGAAGGCAACGAGCGCCGTGAGAATCACTGCATGTCGCGTCGTCATCGGCTTAGTTCCCCATGCAATAGACGGCAGTCTCCGCGAAGACCCGTTTCATGCTGTAGTTGTTGGCCTCGAACACGTCTGCGACGTGAGAGACTTCCGTGAAGTCGGCAGCCGAATTCGGCGCGTGCTGACACACGCGGGTGAACACCTTCTGCACCTGGCACTCGGAGAAGGCGCGGCTCGCGCCGACCTCCTGGCCGAGCGTCTGCGCGCCGTGCGCGGTGGCATTGGGCCCGCGCCAGCCGAGGTTCGAGTTCGGCCCGACCCGCCACAGGTTCCACCATGTGTCGTCGGTCGTGACGTGACCGCCGGGAAAGTTGGTGGAGTTGATCAGGAACTTGGGCTGGACCTGGCCGCGCGTGAAGACCATGCGCATGGCGTCCGGATCCCACTGGTAGTAGGCGAACGCGCCCGCGAGCGCGTCCATGCCGGAGTGACAGCCCACGCAGGTGTTGTGGAAGATGCGCGAGTCACCGCCGGGGCTGCGCGACACGTCCTGGCGCACGTAGTCCGCCGGGCGCGTGATGTCGTTCAGCTGCTCCATGTCGCGGCACAGGAAGTTGATCGCGGTGAAGCGCCACATGCGGCGGTTGGTGCCCGCCGAGAAGTAGGCTTCCGCGCCGGCGCGCGTGGTGATCACGCCCGCGGCTTCGGTCGACATGATCTGCGAGCCGGGCAGCGTCGACTGCGGCACGCCCGCGAGGTTCGCGGGGTTCGACAGGTCGACGCCGTTCTGCTGCAGCTGCAGGTAGTGGTTGTTGTCGGTCTGCGAGTAAGGCGAAGACACCACGCCGTTCGGCGCCACGTAGACCAGGTCCGCCGACAGCACCGTGTTGAACGGGACGTCGTCGCGGATCATGCCGATCACCGTGGCGGTGTAGTCGTTCAAGTCCACGAAGACGTCTTGCGATACGTTCGTCCAAGGCGCCGCGAAGTTCTTCAGCACCGACGTGTAGAAGACGGGGTCCTGCATCGCGGTGTAACCCGCGGCCACGGGGTCCCCGCCCACGATCTGTGACTCCATGGTGCCGAGGACCGCGTCCGTGGGCGGCGTGCCCACGAGCCGGTCGTAGATGCGTTTGGCCTGGTCTCGCTCGGTCGGGCCGGCCAGCGCGGACTGAGCGGTCAGCGCGATCAGGCCCAAAGCCACTACCGCGCCGGCTGCCCGGCTGAATCTGCAAAGGCGATCCATCGTTGCTCCTGACGCACGTGTCGGTGTCTGTGCACCGGTTGCGCTCGAACACCTTCATCGGCGCACGGGACATACGACCTTCGTGAGACAGGTCACCAAACGCGCGACAGCCAGTAACGGCGCCGGGGGAGATGCGGGAGTTGCACGTGCTCTGCCCGGAAGACGCCGCGCAGCTGCGGTGAGGTGAGTCACAAGGCAGGGGCGTTTTTGGTCGATGAACACGGAATCGCACCCCGCGATGAGGCCAGGCAACCCATGCGCAAGATCCGTAGACCCGTCCGCGCGGGCTTCCGCGCGCTTCTATCCGCCGCCGCGGCGGCGCTCCTGGGGCTCGCTGCAGGCCCCGCGCGCGCCGTCGACGCAGGCCAGCCCGCGCCCGCCTTCTCGGCGCATGCGCTGGACGGCGAATCCACGCTCAGTCTCTCGAACTACAAGGGCAAGGTCGTCTATCTCGACTTCTGGGCGTCGTGGTGCGGGCCCTGCCAGGCCGCGATGCCGGTGATCGAGTCACTCCGGAACGAGTTCCCCGCGGACCAGTTCCAGGTGCTCGCGGTCAACGTCGACCAGGACCCGGCGAAGGCCAAGGCCTTCCTCGAGCGGCGCAAGGTCGGCTACCCGAGCGTCTCGGACCCCGAGGGCCGGCTGCCGGCGACCTACGGGCTGAAGACCATGCCCACCTCGTACCTGATCGACAGGAACGGCGTGGTGCACTCCGTGCACGCGGGCTTCAAGCCCAGCGACGCCGAGGGCCTGCGCAGCGAGATCCGCGCCCTGCTCGGCGCCTCGGGCGTGCCCGCCTCGCCGGAGAGCAAGCGATGAAGCCGGTGACTCGCGCGGGCCGTGCGCTCTTGCTGTGGGCGCTCGTGTCTCTGCCGGGCCTGTCGACGACGGGCTGCGCGAGTCTGGGCTGGCAGTGGGACAAGTGGTGGTCCGACGTGAAGCTTCCCGACTTCCCGGCCTTCGACGAGTACACCGAGAGCCCGAAGAGCTACGTCGAGATCGCGCTCGAGCACGACTTCCTGGTGCGCGTGAAGCCCTGGGAGCGCGCGGTGCTGGCCCGCCACGACATGGCCTGGGATCCCGACGCGCTCGAAGCGGCGCGCCGCGAGCACACGTTTTTCAGCAAGGAAGCCACGATGCCCGGCGGCAGCGCCGGCGGCGGAGGCTGCGGCTGCAACTAGCCGTGTCGTGACTGGGTAGCTAGGGGGGGGTAGTGAGATGAGACGCTCTCGGAGGGAGAGCCGGCGGGAACGCGCGGCGCTGCGCGCGCTCACGTCGAGCGCCCTGGCGCTGCTCGGCACCGCGGGCAAGGCCGCGGCCGACACGGCGATCGACCACTACGAGTCCTCGTACAGCTTCTCGACCTACTCGGAAGACGACCTGAAGAAGTCGGACACGATCCCGGGCGGCGAGACCAAGCGCTACGAGATCAACACCCAGCAGCTGTCGCTGGCCGCGCCGGTCACCGAGTGGCTCGACCTCTCGCTCCTGGTGACTCACGAGCACATGACCGGCGCCAGCCCCTGGTACACCACGCCGGACGCGGCGGGCACGCCGATCCAGATCATGTCGGGCGCCACGATCCAGGACACGCGCAACGACATGCGCGTGCACGGCAACTACTACACCGATTCGGGCCGGCTCGGCTTCGGCGGCGGCTACTCGAAAGAGAACGACTTCAGCGCGCTGAGCTTCTCCACCGACGGCGAGCTGCACTTCAACGAGAAGAACACCACTCTCTCGGGCGGGCTGGGCAGCTCGTTCGACGACATCGACCCGACCGACGCCGACAAGTACCCGACCCGGCCCGATCACAAGACCAAGCAGAGCTACTCGGGCTTCGTCGGACTCTCCCAGGTCTGGGACCGGCGCTCGATCCTGGAGGGCAGCTTCACCTACAGCTGGGATCGCGGCTACCTGTCCGACCCGTACAAGGAGGTCTTCCAGGTCGGCGGCGTCCAGAACTACGGTGACTTCCGCCCGAACAGCCGGCACCAGTTCGCGTTCCTGGCGCGCTTCAACCGCCACCTGGAGGAGACGGAGTCCACGATCCACCTCTCCTACCAGTACTACATCGACACCTGGGGCATCAGCTCGCACACGGCCGAGCTCGGCTGGTACCAGAGCTTTGGTGACTCGTTCCAGATCGCGCCGCACGTGCGCTACTACTCGCAGAGCAAGGCCGACTTCTACGTGCCCTATCTGCAGTTCGGACAGCCGAAGCTCGAGGACATGTCGAGCGACTTCCGGCTCTCGGCCTTCGGCGCGCTGTCGTTCGGCGCGAAGGCCGAGTACGTGTTCCACACGCCCTGGTTCCGCGACATCGAGTGGCGCACGCACCTGTCGGTCGAGCGCTACCTGTCGAGCGGCGACCTGTCGCTGTCGAGCGTGTCGGTGGCTTCGCCGGGCCTGGTGAGCTTCACGGTCTTCAGCCTCGGCGTCGACGTCGCCTTCTAGGCGCGGATGCTGCTCGGTCACTACCCGTTCCGAGCGCTCGGCAGCCCGTGCGAGCTGCGCCTCTACGGCGAGTCACGCGGCGCGATCGATGCCGTGGCCGAGGAGGCGAAGGCGCTGGTGCTGCGCATCGAGCGCAAGTACTCGCGCTACCGCGACGACTCGGTCGTGACCGAGATCAACCGCAGCGCCGGCGACCCGCGCGGCGTTCGGGTCGACGACGAGACCGCGAATCTGCTCGACTACGCGGCCACTGCCTGGCAGCACTCGGACGGGCTCTTCGACGTGACCTCGGGGAGCCTGCGCCAGGTCTGGAACCTGCGCTCCGGCCGCGTGCCCTCGCGCGCGGAAGTGACTGCCGCGCTGGCGCGCGTGGGCTGGCGCAAGGTGCGCTGGCAGCGCCCGCGCATCGTGCTCACGGTCGCCGGCATGGAGCTCGACTTCGGCGGCTTCGGCAAGGAGTGGGCGGTCGACTGCGTCAGCGATCTGTGTCGCGCGCGCGGCGTGCGCCACGGCATGATCGACCTGGGCGGCGACCTGCGCGCGCTCGGCCCGCACCCCGACGGCCGGCCCTGGATCGTGGGCGTGCGCGACCCGCGCGCGCCCGAGCACGCGATCGCCAGCGTGGCGGTGTTCGCCGAGGGCCTGGCCACCAGCGGCGACTACGAGCGCTGCATGGTGGTCGACGGCGTGCGCTACACGCACATCCTGGACCCGCGCACCGGCTGGCCGGTGCGCGGCCTGCGCAGCGCCACCGCGCTGGCAACGCAGTGTCTCGTCGCGGGCAGCGCGACCACGATCGCGCTGCTCAAGGGCGACGACGACGGCGCGCGCTTTCTCGATCGGCTGGGCCTGCCCAACCTGCGCGTGCACGCCGACGGCCGCCTCGCGGGCTCGCTCAGTGAGCCTCGAGCTCGGCGCAGTGCGCTCCCACGCACTGCTCCTTCACCCGCGCCACGAGACCCGCCAGGCCACAGCGATCCTGCACCGCTCGAGTGACCTCGCGCAGCCGCTCGCGCATCTGGCGCAGGGCCGTGGCCGGGGTCTCGGGATCCGCCCAGGCGTAGTGCGCGAAGAACGGCGGCGTGGCCTTGGGCGAGACCTGCACGCCGAATCTCCCAAAGTCTCGCGTGTACTCGACGATCCAGTCGCCGCCCTTGCCCTCCTGCACGGAGACCGAGCCCGGATCGGCCAGTGACTCGATGGTCTGGCGCACGCACGCCTGTTCGGGCGCCGCCTCGATCTC
>Ga0335080_10008099_pt1 | contig 10948 bp, 9 predicted proteins | sample Lox_Sample_34_FD_206720 | JGI IMG/M metagenome (GOLD analysis project Ga0335080, IMG submission 206720) | Soil microbial communities from Loxahatchee National Wildlife Refuge, Florida, United States - Lox_Sample_3.4 | ecosystem: Environmental > Terrestrial > Soil > Wetlands | place: USA: Florida...
AAGTTCACGGAGCTGACCGGAGTGCCGGTCCAGGTGGAGAGCGTGAGCCTGGAGGACTTGCCGTCCAAGGCGGCGATGGCGGCAAATGTGGGCACGGGCCCCGACATGGTGATGGGCAGCTACGGTCAGCCGCAGCTGTATCCCGATCAGTGTCTCGATCTCACCGAGCTTGCCGACTATCTCGCCGCGAAGTACGGCGGCTGGTACGACGCGGTGAAGGCTTACTGCATGAACGGCAAACGCTGGATCGCGCTCGGGATCGGTTTCCCCACGAGCTGTGTGTGCTATCGCGCGAGCATGGTCAAGGCGGCGGGCTTCAACGAGATTCCGCGCGACCTCGCCGGCTTTCTCAAGCTGTGCCGGGCTTTGAAGGCTCAGGGCACGCCACCCGGTTTCGCACTCGGGAATGCCATCGGAGATGCCACCACCTGGTGTCACTGGCTCGTGTGGTCGCACGGCGCGAAACTGGTCGACGAGAGCAATCGCGTCGTGATCAACTCCAAAGAGACGCTGGCCGCGCTCGAATACGCCAGGGAACTGTATCCGACTTTCGTCCCGGGCACGCTCTCGTGGCTCGATCCGAGCAACAACAAGGCGTTTCTCGCCGGTCAGATTTCGCTCACGTACAACGGTATCTCGATCTACTACGTCGCCAAGACTTCCAGCGACCCGGCCCTCAAGGCGATCGCGGCCGACATGCAGCACGCGCACTTTCCGGTCGGGCCGGTGGGGCGGCATACGGAGTTGTCGCCGTTTGCACCAGCCTGGGTGTTCAACTACACGCCTTACCCGAATGCGGCGCGAGAGTATCTGCGGTTCATGCTGGAGCGCGATCAGTACGAGCCGTGGCAGAGGGCGTCGCTCGGCTATTTCGCGCAGACGCTGCGCGCGCACGAGAACGATCCGATCTGGAGCGAGGATCCGAAGTACGCACCGTTCCGGGAAGGACCGGCCATGACCCTGCACCCGGGTTATGCCGGCAAAGAGGGTGTGCCCTCGGCGGCCAGCGTCGCCGACTTCGTCGTCGTCAACATGGTGGCCGAGGCCGCGACTGGACAATTGAGTCCGCAGGCGGCCGCTGCCCGTGCCGAGCAGCGCGCGCAGCGTTACTACAGAACATAGCTGCTTCTCCGGGAGAGACGTGAAATTAGCCGGCACGCGTCAAAAATAATGGCGCCAGTCGAAAATGATCCGCAGTCCGCCCACCCATACGTTCTGCGTATCCGGCTTCGGCGCCCCCGGTGGCGCGACCACCGTCCAGCCGGTTGGCACGTCGACACCGAAGTAAAGCTGTATCAGCACGCTCGAGGTCTGCTTCTCGGAGAAGCTGCGGAATGGCCGGTACTCCAAGACCGGAAATTCCCACTGTATCGAGCGCATGTCGACGGACGTGGCATTGACCGGCGGCACACCCGGGGTCGGGAGGACGAAAACATCGTTCGCGCGATAGCCGTAGAAGCTGATACCGACCTCGCGTCCCAGCACGAACTGAAGCCGGCCGATCGGCGTCGCGATGCCCGCTTGATAGGGGATAAGACCACCGTTGCCCGCCTCGACCGCCATCTTGGTCAAAGTCTTCGGGGAGGTGAACGCCAGCACGGGCGCAGCCAGAATCAGGTCACCGGGAATCAGCCAGAAGGGGCATCGGAAGCGCAGCGTAAGAGCCTGGCGAGCCGGGAAGGTCGCCGTGGCGCTGCCGAGCGCATTGGTGCTACCGTTCAGTTTCGACGACGTGTCGTAGCGAAGGCCCAGCTCGGCGAACACGAGGCCGTCGCCCTGTTCGCTCATCACGCCCTCCAGGCCGTAACCGGTGCTAAGCGCCAGCTCCAGCGATCCCACCGCGGTCTGGCTGTTCTGGTTGGTGCCGAAGCCGTTACTAAGTCCCTGGGCGGCCACAGCCGATGAAACGCCGATGAATGGCCCGAACTCGGCGCGGAAGCGTGGCAGCTCGCCTTTGCCCGCCGCGAGCGCAGGCACGGGGGTCTGCACGATGATCGGGACGATGAACGTTACGAGATTCGCCGTGCTGCTCGCATCTGCCGGAAAGTGCGTCTCGCGGCAGACATTGAATCCTTCGGGCTGGTTGGCCTCACCGCCTGCAGGCACGAGGCCCTCAGGCGCTTTGCCCTCGAGTGCCGCGAGCACCTGGTCGAGGCTGTCTCGCACGGCACCGCTCGCACGCTCTTCGTCCTCGGGACGCATGTAGGCATCGCCCTGCGCCACGTAGTGCTCCCCCTTCCACGTGACGGCTTCGATGCCGTGCTCGTTGTAATAGTCGTGCGTGCCCAGACGCACTGCCGAATCGCCCCAGTCCCCGGTCGAATGGCCCGCCGCGAAGGCGTCCTCGATGAAGTGGGCGGCGAAGGCCTCATCGGCGAGCACCGTTAGCGCCTCCTGCGCGCGAGCATCGGGCGCCAGGTCACCATGCGCCAGGCGCTCCGCCGCCTCGAGCGCGCGCATGTGATACCACGCGTAGGTCCCCAGGGCATTGAGCCGGGCGCCCGCTCCCAGGGCGAGTTTGCCGTAGGCTTGGGGCGTGATGCCGACGTCCGGCCGCGTGAGCATGAAGTGCGAGCCGTTCCGGAGCGCGCGGATAAACAGGTCCTGGTCCGCGCGCTGCAGAGCGACGTTAGATTCGAGCACCGCGTTGAGGCGCTGGTCGCGGCGCTTGGCGGCGGCGAGCTGCGCCTTCAGTTTGGCGCTGATCTGCTCGACCTCGAGAACCCACGGCGCCTCGAGAACCGTGTTGAGCAGGTCTTGCGCGGAGCAGGAGTGATCGCCCGCGATAGCCGGCCAGGACGCGAAGTCCACGCAGGTCGGCTTTGCCCCCGCTTGCGGGTCAGTTGGGTCGGCGCACAGGCGCTGCTCGTGTGCGCTACGCGCCTCCGACCACAGCTTGTCGAACGCGGCACGCTGCTCCGGGCCGAGCTCCTGGATCGCCGCCACCGTGATGTCCCTGTGCTCCGGGAAGAGCCATGCGAGACCAGCCCGGGGCAGCGCCAGCATCGAGAGGGCGAGCCACAAAGCGACATGCCGTGCCTTAAGGCGAGTGATGAGCTGCTCTTGCGCTCGATGCATACGTCATCTCCCCGATGGATCCGTCCCCTTGGACGCACCTTCCCGCCAGCAGGAGAAGGCCCTCGCTACGCCGCGAGCGCGATCTCCACGCGCTTGTTGCGCTTCCCCTCGCTGCGGATCTTGAGCACGCGGATGGCGCCGATCTCGGCGATGTTCTTCACGTGCGTCCCGCCGCAAGGCTGCAGATCGATTCCGGGAATCTTGAGCAGCCGCACACGGCCAGCGCCGCGCGGCGGCTGTACGCTCATGGTCTTCACCAGCTCGGGATGCGCTTGCAGCTCCTCGTCGGTGATCCACACGGTCTCGGTTTCGACGCCGCGCGCAATGAGCGCGTTGGTCTCGCGCTCGATCTTCTGCGCGTCGAGCAGGCTCATGTCGATATCGAAATCGAGGCGGGCCTTGTCCGGCGCGATGTTGCCACCGGTGACCGGCGCCACCACCACGCACGACATCACGTGCAGCGCGGTGTGGAGACGCATGAGCGCATAGCGGCGTTGCCAGTCGATCTCGAGCGCGAGCGTCTCTCCGGGCTCGAGCTGCGGCATCCCGGGAGCCGGCACGTGCACCACACTGTCGATCGCCTCGCCTTTGCGCGTATCGGCGATGATGACGCGCTGCCCGTTTTCGCGCAGCCACACGCCGCTGTCCCCCTGCTGGCCTCCGCCGAGAGGATAGAAGACGGTGCGGTCGAGCTCGATGCCGCGCTCATGAACGGCGACGACGCGGGCCGCCGCGGTCTTGAGGTAAGCGTCGTCCCTGAACAGGAGCTCGGTGGTCATGACATTGCGCGAATCGGGCATGAGGCTTCCCGACTTCGTATTATCACCCGGGTGGGTCTCCTCCGCCCACTTCCCGCGTATTGCCATGGGAGCTTGGGCGCGGCGGGAAGCCCGCCGGATTTGTGCCTATTCTTCCAGCATATCCATGCCGGGGGACATCGATCAGAGTGCTCCGACCACGATCAGGATCGCCAGTCCCAGCGCCTTCTCGACGACACAATTGCGCTTCAATCGAAGCAACATCGTTCGAGGTAATCGTGCGCCGCCGTAGCGCCACGCCGGCAGAAACCGAACAGTCGGATTCCTCGGTTGCGTCTCGGCTTCCTTTGGTGCACCATCTTCACGTGATGACATGCGGCGCCTTGCTGCAGTAAGGTGCGAGTAAGGTGTCGAGAAATTCTGACGCGCAACCGAGCATGGTCACAACGCGTACTGATCGGAGACACAGCTGGCGCGCCTTCATCGTCCAAGCGGCGCTGCTTTGCCTGTTGAATCTTCACAGTCTCGGCCTGTTCCACAAGCACGATACGGCAACAGAGCAAGACGCGTGCGTTGCGTGCCAGATCATGAATCATCACGCGGCGCTGGAAGTTCCCAATGGCGCGTCTGGCTCGCTGTTGCCTTTCCTGGTTCTGCTGTTCCTGGTCGTTCCGTGGCACCGGGGCATAGTACCTGGCGTCACGTTGTTTGCTCGCGCTCGCTCGCGAGCGCCGCCTTCCCTCTTCTCCTAGCAGCGTACGCGCTCGCGGTGCGTCGGCCCTAACAACGCCGACGAGTATCGCTGTTCGGCTCGTCCGCGCGCGAATGCGTTCTCCTTTGGGAGGTTCATCCATGACTGACGATAGGGCCCGCGAAGCTGGGCGCGCCAGGACGATGAATAGGAGGGAGGAAGGTGAATACCGCTCTGCCCGCGCTAGCGGGAGCTTTGCTAGTGGTCTGGGGCTTGGCCTCGGTACAGGCGGAGGAGAGTCAGCCTCCGACAGTGGAGATCGTGTCCAAGCAACTCAACGAAGCCCGCAACTTCTTATTGCCGGAGGTCGGCAGCACGGTGTACCGGTTCACGCAGGACGACATCACCAACCTCCCGCTGGGCGACGCCACCCCGTTCAACCAATTGCTGCTGCAGGCACCCGGGGTCGTGCAGGATTCCTTCGGGCAGCTCCACGTGCGCGGAGACCATGCCGATCTGCAGTACCGCATCAACGGCGTGATCATTCCCGAATCCATCTCCGGATTCGGGCAAGCCCTGGATACGCGCTTCTTCGACTCCGTGAACCTCATTACCGGCGCGCTGCCTGCGCAGTATGGATATCGGACCGCGGGTGTCGTCGATATCCACACCAAGACGGGAGCCTTGAACACCGGCGGTAACGCAAGCCTGACGGTCGGAAGCTTCTGGACCATCAACCCCAGCGTCGAGTACGGCGGCACGAGCGATCGGCTCGATTACTACGTCACAGCGCAGTACTTGTACGATCAGATCGGTATCGAGAACCCGACCAACTCCTATTACCCCATCCACGACAACACCAGCCAGGGCAAGGCCTTTGCATACGCGTCCTATCTGCTCAGCAACACCTCGCGGGTAAGCTTTTTCCTGGGCTCGTCGAACAGCTATTTCCAGGTGCCGAACAGCCCTGGAGTCCCGCCCGCATATTCGTTGGACGGCACAGTTGATTCGAGCGGGAACATCGTCCCGACTCCCTTCAATTCCGCGGATCTGAACGAGACGCAGCGCGAGCTCACCTACTATGGTGTCGCGGCCTATCAGGACAAGCCCAGCGGCCTCTTCGATTACCAAGTCGCACTCTTCTCCCGTTACACGTCGACCAACTTCTTCCCCGATCTGTACGGCGATCTCACCTTCAACGGCGTCGCGTCGGACGTTTTCCAGAGCAGCTGGAACAGCGGCGTGCAGGCCGACGGCGCGTACCGCCTGACTGACGTTCACACATTGCGAGGCGGCTTCAATTTCAGCATCGAAAACGCCATCAACAACAACACGTCGTACGTGTTTCCCGGCCAACCCGGAGCACAGACTCCGGGGCAAGGCCCATTCCCGATCGTACAAGACGCGGGGAAGGTCGCGTACCTCTACGGGATCTACATTCAAGACGAGTGGAGGCCGACCCAGGTGCTGACGGTCAACTTCGGCGTTCGGGCCGATCTCATGAATGCATACGTCAACGCCGGCCAGATCAGCCCGCGCATCGGCATGGTGTACGAATTTTCCCCGCAGACTTCGATGCATGCGGGGTACGCGCGCTATTTCACTCCGCCCCCCACCGAGCTGATCACGACAGCGAATGTCAACGCCTTTGCCAACACCACCAACTCGCCCGAAGTCTTCACGAATGATCCTGTGCAGCCCGAGCGATCGAACTACTTCGACATCGGTGTCGTCACCTCTCCCGTGCGCGGATGGACGGTCGGACTCGACGGCTACTACAAGCGGGCGAGCGAGCTGCTGGACCTGGGGCAATTCGGCACTGCGTTGGTGTTCTCGCCGTTCAACTATCAGGAGGGCAGAGTCTATGGAGTGGAGCTGACCAATGGCTGGCGCAGCGGGCCGTGGGACGCCTACCTCAATCTCGCATGGCAGCAGGCGCAAGGCAAAAATATCAACTCGTCGCAATTCTTCTTCGGTGCGGACGAGCTGCAATACATCGCCAGCCACTGGATCTATCTGGACCACGACCAGACCCTTACGGGGTCAGCGGGTGTTTCGTATACATGGCAAAAGACCACCTTCACGGGCAATCTGCTGTACGGCAGCGGGCTGCGTACGGATAGCCCTGAGGGAGTGCCGAATGGTGCCCACGTCCCGGGCTATGTCACGGTGAACGTGGCTGCGTTCCGTCCGTTCTCCCTCGGACAGACGTTGGGCGAATTCACCGGGCGGCTCAGCATCGTCAACTTGTTCAACAAGAGCTATCAGATCCGCAACGGCAGCGGCGTGGGGGTATTGGCGTCGCAGTACGGACAGCCCTTCTCGGTGTATGCAACCGTCAGCAAGGCGTTCAGATGAACGCAGGGCGTCCCTCCGCTCATCCGCATCAGTCAACCGCGCGATCACGCTTGCTGTTCCGGCTTCGAGCACGTAGCAGAGGCTTGGCAATGAAGAAGCCGAGGTCGAAGAAGGTGACTGGGCAATGGTTCTACCTTGGATGTCTGGTGATGGGCGCGGCGCTCGGTCCGTTGGTTACATCGTTCGTTAGTTCCCCACGACCGAGATCCGATCATCCATCGAGCGCGCTGGCGGTGCCGGGAGTGGTTCCCTGGGACACGTTGAGCAAGGTCAGCTTCGTCGAACAGAACGGCAAATCCGTCCTTCAGTTCGGCCAAGGAATCCAGGCTCTGGACGGCAAGGAGGTCAAGCTGCGCGGCTACATCACGCCCCTGGAGTTGGGCGCGAGCCAAAAGCATTTCCTGCTGAGCACCAAGCCGCCGTCATGCGCTTACTGCCTGCCTGCAGGGGCGGACGAAACCGTGGAAGTGTTCAGCAAGAATTCGGTTGCGTATTCGCTCGATCCCGTCACGCTGGCCGGCCGTTTCGCTGTGGTCGGCGACGATGCCGGTGGGTTGTTCTACCGGATGGCGGACGCCGAGCAGGTGACCGGATCGTTTCGACGCGACTCAATCGCACCGTCTGTCCAATGGCGCAACTGAAGAAGGAGACATCATGAGAGCCATAGTATGCATTGCCACGGCTCTGCTGCTTTGCGCATGCGGGAGCACCCCGCAGATGCGGACGTCCGTGCACTACAACGGCCAGACCATCCCGGCGATGGATATGACCGATCCCCATTTCTACATGGATGACGACAGACCTGCTCCCGAAGCTGCTGCCGCACGACAATATCACTCGGTCGATGCTTTCTGCGCTTCCGGCTGCCAAAGCCGTGGCGGCTCCCCGGGTTATTGCAATCGCGCGTGCGGCTTCTAGAAGGCAGTCAGGCTTGCCCCGATGGCTTCGGAGGATTGAACGACACCTGCGGAAAGGTCGCGCAATGAACGGATCAAGACACTTCTTCGCTGCGATCGGGTTGCTGACGCGCACTGCTGTGGCCAGCATCGTTATGCTGACACCCGCGGTGGAGTCACTCGTTGCTGTCGCTCAAACCGCGACGATGCCTGCTGCGACCGGCGATCAGTCCCCCGCGAATGCGACTGCCCCTGCTCCGGCCATAGCCATGGAGGTGGTTGAAAATCCCTACGGCCTGGATTCCCTGTGGAGGCAAGGCGACTATGTCGCACGCGGCACGCTGGTCGTCCTGCTGATCATGTCGATGGCGAGCTGGTACGTGATCGGCACCAAGCTGGCCGAGCAGCATCGCCTGATGCGCCAGGCCGAAGCGGCTACCAACGCTCTTGCTCCAGCCGGATCGGTCCCCGACGAGGCCAAGCGGAGCGAAGGTGGCAATGCTTTCCGCTTCATCTCCGAACGCGGCGCTCAGGCGGTCGAGGACCACAGAAGGATAGCTGACCAGGTGGACCTGCACACCTGGGTGACGATCGCGATTCAACGCGCGATGGAAGCGGTGCAGAGCCGCCTTCAGGGTGGCCTCGCTCTGCTCGCGACGGTCGGGTCGACCGCACCGTTCGTAGGCCTTTTTGGGACGGTGTGGGGCATTTACCATGCGCTAACCGCGATCGGCATCGCCGGACAGGCATCGATCGACAAGGTCGCCGGTCCGGTGGGGGAGGCCTTGATCATGACCGCCTTCGGTCTCGCCGTCGCTGTCCCTGCAGTGTTGGGTTACAACTGGCTTGTCCGCCGCAACAAAGTCGCCATGGAGAAAGTGAGGGGTTTCGGCGCCGAAACGCTGTCGTTGCTGATGAGTCGCGGCCAGATAGGTCAAGCGCGCAGCATCGCCAACGTCAGTCGCGTAGGCCACGGGAATGTTCGCCAGCCTCAGTGAGAGCGACGGCGAAGACGAACAGGTGCACGGGAGAAGTCGATGAAGATATCTGCATGGAGCGCTTTGACTCTGGCGTCCGCTGCCGCACCGATGCTGGCGGCTTGCGTTCCCAGCGTTCGCCCCACCGCACCCGACATCGCTACGTCGCCGCTAGGCGAACCTTCGCCATCGACTATCAGCCTGACCGTATCGATCCCGATCAAACCGCAACTCGATGCCGCCGAAGCGAATTTGCCGTCTTCGCGGAGCGCCAGCGAGTACGTCGAGTTCTTCGGGACGGGCGGACCGAGTCGCCGGAGCTGCGGGATTGGCTGCGGCTACGACGTGAATCGCTCTCCCTTGACCTTCGCGGTGCGCGCCGACCAGATCACGACGAACCTTTCTCTTTCGTACTGGCTGAGTTGCACCAAACGGATTCCGTGCAAAGCGCCGCCCGTGAATGGCTCATGTGGAAAGAAGGAACCCCGACGTCGCGCTACGGAATCGTTCACCACGCGGATCGAGGTTCTGCCTGCCTGGACCGTGACCGCGACAACCAGGGACGACGGTGTGGTCGCTCAGGATCAGTGCGTAATGGGGAAGCTGGGCGTCGTCGATCTCGCGGACAAGCTCGCGGCGGGTTTCGGGGTATTGGGCAAAGCCATCGACGGCAACCTCAACCAAGGTTTCTCGCAACTGCGCCCCGAGGCCGAAGGCGCTTGGATGCGCCTATCCAGCCCAATTCCAGTAGATGCGGACACTTGGCTTGAGCTCCGGCCCGAAAAGATCTCCATTTCAGCGATCCAAACCTCGGGCGACAAGCTGCAGTTGACTGGCGTGGTGAGCGTGCGCCCGACTGTAGCCGCGGGCGGCAGACCACCTGGCGCCAGTCGCCCCCTGCCCGATGCCAACCTGGACGGAAAACCGGGTGAGAGCTTCGAGCTATTCATGCCGGTCAAGGCAGACTACTCCACGGTCGAAGAGGCTCTCAAGGACAGGCTGAAGATCGGCGCAGGAGGCTTGCACTACCCGCCCACCGGAGCTCATTACCTCGTTCCTACCAACGTCACGCTCTACGGCTACGGGCAAAAAGCAACATTCAACTTGGCGTTCACCGGGATCGCAGAAGGTCATGTTTACTTGGTCGGCACGCCCTCATTCGACGCCGACACAAACCTGCTTTCGTTCCCCGACTTGGACTACTCCCCGGAGACCAGGAAGCTGGCGTTCGAGTCCATCCAGTGGGTAGACCTGGATGCGTTCATTCGCGATCTCAGAGTTCGCCTGGTCGTGGATCTGAGTGAACCCCTGGACAGCGCCAAATCGAAGCTGACACAGGCATTGAATCATCGCTACGGTGATGTCCAGCTCACCGGGTCCATTGCAAAGCAGAGTCTGGTCTCGGTTTACGTAGATCCGACGAAGAGTCGATTCGTTGCGTACTTCAGCATGATGGGCAGCGCGGCTGCCACTGTCGAAGGGAAATAGTCCGAGAGGGATTTGGTCTGTCCACGGCCCAGGGAGCGAGTCGACGCTACACTGCCGAGCGAACTTCGTTCGCGCATAGTAAGCACCACAGTCGGTTGAGGGCTGCCGGCTGTTGTTTTCCAGACCACGTCCTGCAGGATCAACCGCTGCTGGGAGGTGTCCCTCCGGCCACGCTCCCGTCCGCCTCATCCACGAGCCAGACCCAAAACTGGTTACTGCCATTGACCTGCTCGCGGGCACGAATGCGATAGATGTGGCCGGCTTTAGCCTTGAAGCCGAATTGCGCCTGCGCGATGGAGTTGTGACACTGGTTAGAGCCGTCGCTGCAAAGGTAGACATCGAACAGGCCGGTCTGCTCGCCTGCGGGTATCTCCATGTCGGAGCGCAGCCGGAAGGTCGGCTCCGCGCTGCTGACCGAAACGATTTCCACGTAACCGCCTCGATAGACCTCCCCCCAATGGCCGGCTCTCACCACCGCTGTATGGTCGCTTGGCTTGAGCGGTTGGGTGTAGGCGCAGGCGGAAAGAGCCACAGGGCAACGACGACCATCCTGCTCGACGAGAGTGAAGCGCGCGTCATTGCTCCACGCTCCCCCTCGCCCTATCCCTTTCCAGCAGGGGGAGAGGGGACCGAATTCTGTTTGGCTGCGCTCGCGAGCAGCGCATCGATCAGGCGGTGTACGCGCAGCCCCTCTTCTCCGTT
>Ga0335080_10008100_pt1 | contig 10947 bp, 11 predicted proteins | sample Lox_Sample_34_FD_206720 | JGI IMG/M metagenome (GOLD analysis project Ga0335080, IMG submission 206720) | Soil microbial communities from Loxahatchee National Wildlife Refuge, Florida, United States - Lox_Sample_3.4 | ecosystem: Environmental > Terrestrial > Soil > Wetlands | place: USA...
TCAATCCGCCGAAGCTGAAATTCCACTCCAAGAGAAGGCGGCCGCACAATTCCGGCAGAACGGCTTGGGCGCAGGTCACTTCGCAGGCGGCACCGGCGTCGAACCGGCATTGCACCTGGCCGGGCCAGCGTTGGTCCATTTCTCGTTTCAGTTCGGGGCGGTTCATGGCAAGTGATTATTCATCTCGTCAAAGCAGCAGTGGCCTGAGTCAACAAGTCGTGCAACGGTTTGGGAATGTAGCAGCCAAGCAGGAGCACCGGCACTGCGGCCAGAATCAGCGCCAGCCGGCAACTCAAGGGAATTGGATGGGTGGAGTGATGGATTGGTGGAATTGTGGGGTGGCCTCCCGTGGCAATATGCTTTTCATCAATCCATTCATCCGTCAATCCATTCATGCGTTCCTCGTCCCGTGCGCCGAAAACCATGCGGTTGATATGCAGCATGATTCCGAAAAACGCGATGACGATAAAAACGGCGAGCAGTCCCGTTGCAACGTAATGCTTTTGTGTCAGCCCGGCTTTGAGAATGGAAAATTCGCTTAAGAAAACCGCCATCGGCGGCGCGCCGGCAATTGCTAGGCCGCCGAAAACAAGCGCGGCACCGGCAATGGGAGACTGGCGGATGAGTCCGCGCACCGAAGCGATTTGCCGTGTTTCCACGGCCAGAAGCACCGTGCCGGCGGCGAAGAAGCAGAAGGATTTCGTCACGCAATGACTGACGATTTGTTGCATCGCGCCGTAACCGGCGACCGATGCGCCGAGGCCGACCGCCGTCAAAATAATTCCCATGTGCTCGACAGTGGAGAACGCGAACATGCGTTTGTAATCTTTCACTTGCAGGAGCAAAAACGCGGCGGTGCCGACGGAAATCAAGCCAAGCACAACGGCCCAGGTTTCGGCATGGGAATTCGGCGCGGCTTGCATCACCGGAAATAACCGCAGTATGACGTAGAGGATGGATGTGGTTTCGATGCCCGAAAGCAGCGCACACACGGGCGACGGCGCCTGGCTGTGCGCGTCCGGCAACCATGTGTGCATCGGGACGAGACCGACCTTCGTTCCAAGGCCGATCAAAATCAGCAGGAACGCCGTTTGCAACAGAACCGGGGGCATCGTGGGCGCGGCGGCAATCAAGTTATTCCAAGTGTAGGCATCGGTGCGGCCCGAAGCCTGCATCGCTGCAAACAAAACGAGAAAGCCGAACAGCGCCATGCCCGCGCCCATGAGCGAGAGCACGACATATTTCCACGCGGCCTCCAATGCCTCGCGCGTGTTTTCAAACGAGACCAGCAGGGCAGAACACAGCGTTGTCAATTCGACCACAATCCACACCAGCGTTGGCTCGGCCAGCATCGGAATGGCGAGCATGGAAAAAACGAACAGGTTGTAATTGATGTAGTAGAGCCGGAGTTTTGCCGGTTTCAAATCTCCATGCGCCATGTAGCCGACCGAGAAAATTGCCGCGGTCGTTGCGACGAATGCAATCAACACCAGAATCAACGCGCTCAAACCGTCCACGGCAACCCATTTGAGCCATCCAACGCTCAAATCCACAGTGACGGAATTGCCGTTTGCAACAAGCCAGGCAATACGCGCAGCCAAAATCAAAGTCGCCAGCGACGACACAACGGTCACGCCCGCCGCCCAGGATTTTTTGAAAGGCAGACAAACGAGCGCGGTCGCAACCAGCGGCAGCAGCAAAACGATGAGGACGCTCATTCCGTTCCCTCCTTTTCCGCCGGTTCGACCGTGGCTTCCTTCAAGCTGGCCAGTTCGCCCACGGCGGTGGTGCCGATTTGCTTTTGGACGGCGCGCGTCAGCACGCCCATGATGAAAACGATGATCAAGCCGTCGGTGGCGATGGCCAGTTCAACCAGCAACGGCAGATTGCGCGCGATGGCGATGCCGCACAGAAACGCGCCGTTTTCCATTGCCAGCAACCCAATCAACAGCGGCACCGCTTCACGGCGGACGGTGAGCGTGAACGCCCCGAGCAGCAGGCCAGCGATGCCAATCGGCACGTTCGGGCCGCGAAATTCCGGCGCGACGGCGTTCAACAACGGTTGGCCCAGAAAATAGGCCAGAATCGCCAGCGCCAAGGCGATGAGCAGGGCGGTCGGAATGTTCAGCCCCTGGTCAACTTCGCGGCGCGTGTAAATTTCCGAGGGTGAAGTTTTGCGCAACAGCCACGGAACAATGATTGGCTTGCTGATGAGGTTCACCAATGCTACGCCGTAGAGATGATCCGACGTGTAGCGCAATCCCAACAACACGGCGGACGCGGCGAGCAACAACGATTGCGCAACGAACAAATACAGAACGCCGCGCGCCTGCCGCATGGCCACAATCCCGAAGCCCGTCAGCAGAAATAATCCGGCGACCAGCGCGTTCAGATTGACCAGTAATTGATTGGTGGCGTCGCTCATTTTTCGTTAAGGCAGAAAAACCTGCGCAATCATTGCCGCGACGGACGTAATGAACGCCGCGCCCAAAAATTCGGCGATGCGGAAGAGCCGGAGCTTGGAGAGCGACGATTCGATGACGACCAGCACGAGCAGAAAGCAGAAAATTTTGAACAGCACGAGCGGAATGGCCAACAGCACGGCGCTTAAAGTTTGATCGCCAGCCAGGCCCCACGGCGTGACCAGCACGTTGAGAAAAACGATCATCAGGACGAAAAATTTCATCTGGCCGCCCCATTTCATCAGTGCGAAGCCGCGCCCGGAGTATTCGAGCGACTTGGATTCATCAATCATCGCCAGCTCAAAATGGCCGGTTGGATTGTCCACGGGAATTCGACCGCCTTCAGCCAGAATCAACATGAGGAACGCCAGCACCAGCAGCACGTGCGACGGCAGGAAGAAATTCGCGAGCGGCGTCACCCACTTTTCCTGGACGATGTAGGGAATCGTCGAACCGGCGACGAAGGAAACCGTGAAAAAGACAATCATGAAGACCGGCTCGGCCAGAAAACCCACCATGCGCGTCCGGCTTGCCCCCACCGGGCCGTATGGATTCGCCGTGTCAATCGCCGCAACCGCGGCGAAAAATCCGCCGAGCGCCAGAATGAATCCGGCGCCAATCATGTCCCCCATAAACGCGAAAAATAGCGGATAATTCGTCAGCACCGGAATCAGCAGAGTAACGAAAATCGGCGTGACGAAAACAATGTAGGGCGTGAAGCGGAAAATCCACGAACTGTCCTCCGAGACAATTTCGTCTTTGTGAAACAGCTTCCATAAATCGCGATACGGCTGGAAAATGCTTGGCCCGCGTTTGGACTGAATCATTTCCTTGAGTCGCGAAGTGACGCCCGACGCCAGCGGCGCGAAGGCCATGACGACCAAAACTTGAATCAGGTTGAATAAAATGTGGGTGAGCATAATCAGTTTTGGGGTGACTCCGTAAAGGAGATGTTGGCAAGACGTGTGCCCCGGGCTCGCAGGCGGCTAAAGCAATTCACATCAAGCCTGGAAAGCCGTAAGCGCGAGATGTCGCCTGTTCCACTGCCCGCCTCGACTAGAGTGTAGTTGAGCATAAAAAACTCCTACCGACACCAATTCAACTGGTTCAGTAGGAGTCATTAGCCCGGAAATCGTCAGGCGGTTTACCCGTTTGCGGGTTCGGCAAACTCCATTGCCGGAGAAAATTATATTGCACCCGCTACGATTTGGCAACCGAGAAATCGTTGCCTAACCGGGCAAAGGCGATGTGCCGGCCACGGGCGGGGCGGTCGGCGGCGGGAACACGTCGTATGGCGGTCCATACTGCGCAAAATAATAGAGCGGGTATGCCCGTTTGAAAATCAGCACCGGCAGCAGGATCACCGTGCCGATGTAGGGAAGGAGCATCAAACAACAGAAACAGCACGTTACCAACATGAAGAGCAGGACCAGCATGCCGATGACGATGCCCAGCACGATTGAGAACAAAATGTACAAAGTGAACTGGCCCGGGTTGGCTGAAAGCAGGCCGTAAAACTCTTTCCACGCCGTCCAGCATTTTTCGCCGCGCAGAAACATGATGGGCACCACGAAATCCACCGTGAATTTGCGAATGATCGCGAACACAATCGCCAGGCCGATGAAGACCAGCATCAGAACGGCAGCCGTCACAATGCCACCCACGTCCGGCGCGCCGCGGAAAACCATCCGCAGAATCAGGACAGCAACGGTCACCAACAGCGGCAGCGTCAAAACTGCGCCGATCAGGCCCAGCACCAGGCGGAACCAGAACAGGCTGTTTCCCTCGCGCGCAAATTTGTTCCACGGTTCAACCACCTCCGCCTTGTTCAGCGCCACGCAGCGCAGGAACATGAATTTGCCCCGGCAATTCAGCCACAGAATGAGCACGCCCAGGGTCAGGCACAACAGGATCACCAGCGCCGCCACCGGAACGATCCAATAAAGATGGTTCAGGATATAACTCCAAGCCTGTTCGAGCCCGTGACGAACATCGGCTGCAGATTCGTGCGAATGATTGCCGGCGTTGAAGTTGCCGTTGAAATTTCCCCCGCCACCGCCGCCACCGCCTTCGCCCAGAAAAGCCAGCCAGGCACAGAAACCGATGACGAACCATTTGCCGAGGTCGAAGGGCTGAAACAGCATCAGTTTCACCCGTTCGAGCGCCGGGCTGACCGGCTCGGCCACGCTGATTTCCCGGGGTCGGTTGGTGACAGGTTGGATCGGGTTCACGATTGCCAGACCTTATGCCCAACCGGAAAGGCGGGGAAGTATATTTTGAAACGTAAATTGTAACGGGTTGCAACCTCCGCCGGTGAGGAGCAAACGGAAAAACAGGCCTTCGGGGAGAGCGCGCCCCCGACGAACAAGAGCGGATGCTTAAACTTCCGCTGACGTTCTTCTTAGCGGCGTTTAGAGAACGCCCGACCAGCTGCCAGAATACCGCCGACCACCAGAAGGCCGAGGGTTCCGGGTTCAGGAACAGCTTGAACACTTTCGGTCAAGCTATACTGCAACGATCCGGTAAACTGAACTACGTAACCAAAATCCAGGGTGCCATTGATCGCAACCGGCGTCCCCCCCACATAGTCAATGGTTCCGGTGTAGTTTCCGTTGATGTCGGGTCCCGTCGGCGCGGTGATGGTGGCCGTCCAACCAGCAGGCGGACCGACACTGGCGGTGTTGATTGAAAAGTTCTGGTTCATGGCCACACTGACAATGTACTCCGTCCAAGCGAACGACGACGTGTTATTGATGGAATTGCCGATTGTGAGAATCGGGTCGGACGTCGTATCCGCAAAAAGTGTCACGCCCATTGTGCCGGAACTTGTCCATTGACTTCCGGTAATCGTTTCAGTTTGATTGACGGTGTCCAGGGCTGCATAGCAATAAATACCCCCACCATAGCTCCAAGGCCCCGTGCTGGTGATATTCGCATGACTGATGGATCCACTCAGGAAAGTCGCCGAAGCGATCAAAAGAATTTTCTTAATCATATTCGTTCTCCACTGATCAAAGATTTAAAACCGGCGCAAACTAAGATGAACCAGAACCGATTTTGTTCCCGCTTTTGCCGGGTTTTTTTAAGGCGCCTGCCCGCCCGGCAAAACTCATCAGGATCGTTCTGGTTTTATGGGGGGAACGCGCGCAAATCGGCGCTGGTTGAGATTTTTCATCATAGCACCATTCTGCGGTACGACAGCCAATTCACCACCGCTTCGCAGGGAGCAAACGTAATCACCCTGCCACGCATTCCTTGACTCAGCGGCAGTTGTTTTTATTATGTCCGCTCGATCTTTATGACAAAAATACAAACCATTCAGGCGCGCGAGATCCTCGATTCGCGCGGTAATCCAACCGTGGAAGTGGACGTGACGTTGTGCTGCGGGGCTTGCGGGCGCGCGGCGGTGCCCAGTGGCGCCAGCACCGGTGAAAATGAGGCCATCGAACTCCGGGACGGCGACAAGAAGCGTTATCTCGGCAAAGGCGTGCAGAAAGCCGTCAAAAATGTCACCGACGTGATTGCCCCCGAACTGATCGGGCAGGATCCGTTCGACCAATTGACGGTGGACGGCACCATGCTGAAGCTCGACTGCACGGAAACCAAATCAAAGCTCGGCGCCAACGCCATTCTCGCCGTTTCGCTCGCCAACGCCAAGGCTGCTGCCGCCGCGCTCGGGGAACCGCTCTTTAAATATCTGGGCGGGCCGAATGCGAAAGTGTTGCCCGTGCCGATGGCCAACGTCATCAACGGCGGCGCGCATTCGGATGCCCCGATTGATTTCCAGGAATTCATGATCATGCCGCTGGGCCTGCCGACCTTTGGCGAGGGTTTGCGTGCGATTGTCGAAACGTTTCATGCGCTGAAATCCGTTTTGAAAAAGAAGGGTTGCAGCACTGCCGTCGGCGACGAAGGCGGCTTCGCGCCCAAACTGGGCAGCGTCGAGGAGGCGTTGGAGACGATTATCCAGGCCATCAAAGACGCCGGTTACAAGCCGGGCAAGGATATTTACCTCACGCTCGACCCGGCGTCGTCGGAATTTTATTCCGGTAACTCAAAATACACCTTCAAGAAAAGCACTGGCCAGACCGTCAGCGGCGACGACCTGGTGGATTTTTACACCAAACTCGTGGCGAAATATCCTATCGTCAGCATCGAAGACGGGTGTGCGGAAAGCGATTGGGTGACGTGGACAAAACTCACGAAAAAACTCGGCGACAAAATCCAATTGGTCGGCGACGACAATTTCGTCACCAACCCGAAATTCCTGCGCAAAGGATTTGAAGTCGGCGCGTGCAATTCGATTCTGATCAAAGTCAACCAAATCGGTTCCCTCACCGAGACGCTCGATTGCATCGAGCTGGCCAAAACCCACGCCTACACCGCCGTCATCAGCCATCGTTCCGGTGAAACCGAGGATGCGACGATTGCGGACATTGCGGTGGCGACCAATGCGGGCCAGATCAAGACCGGCTCGCTCAGCCGCTCGGATCGCCTGGCAAAATACAACCAGCTCCTGCGCATCGAACAATTGCTGGGGAAGAACGCCGTTTACGCCGGCACCAGCGCGCTACCCAAGGGACGATAGATTCGGCGCGCCATGCTGACCGGACATCGCACCGCGATGCCCCTGCCGACTGCTTGAAACCGGAAGTCAGACAATGACTTCCGGTTTTTAATTTTGGGTGTCGCCGTCACAAATTTGGGTTTCGGTCGCCGACACGGCAACCCTCCCGATCTAAATTTTCAATATCCCTGCCTTAACAACCACCAGACGATGAACATGCTGGCGATACAGGCCAGTGACATGAGTAACGCGCTGATGATCAGAAAAGAGGCTGCCGTCATAGCCAATCCGCCGAGAAATGGGATCAACGCCTTTTGCCGCCAGCCGTAAATCAGATAACCGCTGGCCACGGCGCCCCAGATGCACGACGCCCAGAGATAATGTTGATTGAGCAAAATCACTGCTGATCAATATGCCTCACCCTTATGCTGTTGGCCAATGATTGATTGGCCGGAGGCACGTCCGCGTGCTCAGTCGGGTGGCTTGACGTGCTATCCCGCCGGATTCCAAAATACCAAATTAGAAAACCGACTTCAGGTTTTCCTGATCCCGCGACGGGTGTTGGCCATTTGGCTGCGCCGACTAACGGCAGGCCTGCATGAAATCCTGCGGTTTCAACCAGGCGATTAATTCATCAGCCATAATTCGGTCATCGGCCACCCGCGGATGCGTTGAGGTCCAGTGTTTGAAGACAAAGTGACTGACACCCTTGTCCGTGGCTTCCAATTGTGTAACGGCCTTTTCCCACGCCGTGTGCAACGGCTCGCTCTGCGCGCCGCCGAACATGCCGCCGCGCAGCAGAACGATGCGGGCGTCGGGATAGGCCGCGCGGATGGCGCGGACGAGCGCGACATATCCGTCTGTGAAACCGGCGGGAAACGACTGTCCGTGAGCCCTCGGATAGGAGTCGTCATTTTCTCCCAGATTCACAAAGACGACGTTCGGAATCCAGGCATGCAAGTTGGTAAGCGGCGAGTTGGTTTCCGGGTAAAGCCGGTCCCAGATCTCGCCGGCTTTGATCGGCACCCAGCCGATCGCGACGCCCATGCCGCTGACGGCGATGTTACGATAATCCGCGTCGAACGCTTCGGCGGTGAGTGTGGCATAGCTGAAGGCGCAGTCGTGCGTGCGGCGATTGTCCCACTGGTCGGTGGCGCCATCCTCGTTGCAGGCGCCGACCGTGATGGAATCGCCGATAAATTCCATCGTGAACTTGTGGCCCGGCGGTGGAGGCGACCACACTTTTGCCTGAGGAGCGATTTCAATTCCTCCAAAATGCACTGTGCCGGCGTTGGCCTCGCTGCGTTTGAACAACAGCAAATGGTGCCGTCCAGGTCCGAAGCCGGAGAGCGTTGCGGGGTTGACGGGTGTCCCCTCGTTGACTGCAACAATCGTGTTCGCACCATCCACTTGCGCATTGAAATAATTTTGGCCTTTCGCATCACCAAACAGCAGGCGGACCGCGCTGCCTTCAAAATCAATGTCTATCCGGCTGGCCTGCCAGATGATGACCGGCGCATTCCTTTCGGAGAAATCAATCCGGCCTTCGTAGCGGAAGCATGCGTCTCCGGCCGGGATTCGCAGCGACAAACGGTTGGTTTGGGCCGTTTGCGCAGTTAATTCTGCGGAGACCCGCGTCGCGGTCGGCCTTGGCCCGGTCGTGCAGGAATTGACTATTAAGAGGGTAAGAACGAGGTAAAGAGCGAGAGTTTTGGAGGTGTTCATTCGCAATGACAAATCGGTAATCACGTTTCTGCCGGCAGTAAACAACTATCGTTAAGGCAACGCAAGCCGCTGCGGGTGGCTCGGGTCACGACTTGTTTTTTAGGCATGCGATGTGCTAGATTGTCCGCCGTGAGTCGTTTTTTTCAGCCGAATATCAGTCACCGCGGCCGCATGGCCCGCGGGGTCATCGGTGCATTGTGCCTCATCGCGGGCATCATTGTCGTGGACTACGTGCTGTGGCTCGGCCTGGTTTTGGTGGCGGCGGGCTTGTTCGCTATTGTTGAAGCTGTGACCCGATGGTGTGTCGTGCGCGCCTGCGGCATCAAAACCAAAGTCTGACCAGCCACAATTGGTTGCCCCGGATTTTCCGGCCCTGAAATTCATTTCCCTCGCGCCGGTTTTCCTTATCCTGTGCGCGCATGAATTTGCTGCCGTTCGGAAAATTGCCTGCGCACAAGCCGCGAAAATTTGTCCCGCCAACGATTGATCTTGGCGACTGGCCGCAAATCGCGCCCCTGTTCAACCAACTGGAATCGCGCGCCGCGCAGTGCAAATCCGCCCCCGAACTCGAGCGCTGGCTGCTCGACTGGAGTGAACTCACCGCCGCACTCGACGAGGAATCTTCGCTTCGGTATATCGCCATGACCTGCCATACGGACCATCCGGATGCGGAAAAGGCGTATCTGCATTTTGTTGAAAACGTCGAACCGCAAATCAAGCCGCGCCAGTTTGCGCTCGAAAAAATTTATATTTCCCGGAGGGGTGAGTTGCACGAGCCCCTGAATACGGAGACTCGCGGAGCTCGTCCCTCCGACAATAGATATTTTGTTTTTGATCGTGACGTGAAAAATCACGTTGAGTTGTTCCGTCCGGAAAACGTGCCGCTGGAGACCGAGGACGCCCGGCTTTCCCAGCAATACCAGAAACTGAGCGGCTCGCTCACCGTTAAATTCCGCGGCGAAGAAAAGACGCTTGTGCAAATGGCCCGTTACCTTGAAGAGCCGGACCGTCCGTTGCGGCAGGAGGCCTGGGAACTCGTTGTCCAGCGCCGCCTGCAGGAAGCGGACAAATTCGACGGCCTGCTGGACGCGCAAATCAAGGTGCGCCAGCAAATCGCCCACAATGCCGGATTTGAAAATTACCGCGACTACATCTTTCGCCGGCTGGGCCGTTTCGATTACACGCCGGAGGATTGCGAGCGATTTCACGACGCGGTCGAAAAGGAACTCATGCCTGTCGTGCGCGAATTGCAGGCGGAGCGGCGCGCGCAGTTGCAACTGGATAAATTGCGCCCTTGGGATCTGGCCGTGGACCCGTTCAAGCGCCCGCCGCTGAAGCCTTTTGCGGATGTCGGACAAATGGTTTCTCGCACGCAAAAGATTTTCAACCGGCTCGACCGCGAACTGGGCGGCGGGTTTCAGCGAATGCAGGATTTGCGTCTGCTCGACCTCGACAATCGCAAGGGCAAGGCGCCAGGCGGGTATCAGGACACGCTCAACGAGGCGCGGCTGCCGTTCATTTTCATGAACGCCGTGGGTTTGCAGCGCGACGTGGAAACGATCTTGCACGAGGCTGGCCACGCCTTTCACGCGCTCGCGACGCGCGATGAAGATTTGCGCGCCTACCGGCACGCGCCGATCGAATTTTGCGAGGTCGCCTCGATGAGCATGGAACTGCTCGGCAACGAATTCATCGAGGAATTTTACTCCGCGGCGGATGGGAACCGCGCGCGGCGGGTCCATCTCGAAGGCGTCGTCGGCGTTTTTCCGTGGATAGCGACGGTGGACGCCTTTCAGCACTGGATTTACACGCATCCGAATCATACGCGCGCCGAACGTGCCACCGCATGGCTGGCATTGATGGATCGTTTCGGCGGCGATGTGGATTGGAGCGGAAACGAAACCGCACGCGCCAATATGTGGCACCGGCAACTCCACATTTTCCTACACCCGTTTTATTACATCGAATACGGCATTGCGCAGTTGGGCGCGTTGCAGGTCTGGGCCAATTCAAAACGCGACAAGGCAAAGGCGTTGAAGGATTACAAAAACGCTTTGGCTTTGGGCGGCTCGCGTCCGTTACCAGAATTATTTCAAGCGGCGGGCTGTCAATTTGAATTCAGCGCCAAAACGATTCAGCCGATTGCGAAAATGCTGCGGGAAGAATTGGAAAAGCTTTGAACCTTTCAGACCG
>Ga0335080_10008107_pt1 | contig 10943 bp, 4 predicted proteins | sample Lox_Sample_34_FD_206720 | JGI IMG/M metagenome (GOLD analysis project Ga0335080, IMG submission 206720) | Soil microbial communities from Loxahatchee National Wildlife Refuge, Florida, United States - Lox_Sample_3.4 | ecosystem: Environmental > Terrestrial > Soil > Wetlands | place: USA: Florida...
TGCGATGCGCGCGTTCACCGGCGATTTGATCGAGCGGCTGAAGGCGATTCCGGGCGTCGAGTCCGCCGGCGTCGGCAACGTGCCTCTGCTCGGCGGCATGCACATCGGATACGTGCCGGAAGGCCGCGACCAGGCGATCGACGCTCCGGGCGACGTCCCCAGCCCCGGCTACTTCACCGCGCTGCGCCTTCGACTGCGATTCGGCCGGTACTTCGACGACCGCGACATCGGCGGCATGCCGCCGGTCGCCATCGTGAACCTCGCGTACGCGCGCGCCGCCTGGAACACTGACAACGCCGTCGGCCGCCGGCTGCGCGTCGACTCGAATCCGGTCACGCCCTGGATCACCGTCGTCGGCGTCGTCGACGATGTCCGGATGGCGAGTCTCGAGCAGGAGGCGCCGCCGGTCGTCTACGTCCCGTATCTGCAGAGCCGGGTCGGCATGTCCAACAACTACGTGGTGCGCACGTCGACCAACGTCGATCAGGCGCTGCGCGAAGTGCGCGACGCCGTGCGCTCGCTCGATCCGCTGCTGCCCATCACGCGCATTGCCACGATGGACGAGCGCGTCGGCAAGCTGATCGCGCCGCGCGAGTTCAACTTCTGGCTCGTGGGCGTCTTCTCGGCGATCGCGCTGATCCTCGCCGTCGTCGGCGTCTACGGCCTGATGAGCGAGGCCGTCGCCAGCCGCACGGCGGAGATCGGCGTGCGGATGGCGCTCGGCGCGGGACGACTGCAGGTCGTGCGGCTCGTGGCGGCGCGCATGGCGCTTGTCACGGCGACGGGGATCCTGGGCGGCGTGGCCGCCGCGGTTCTCGCGGCGCGATGGCTGGGCTCGATGCTGTTTGGCGTCAAGCCGATCGATCCGATGACGCTCGCGATCGTGCCGCTCCTCTTCCTGGCGGCGGCCATCGTCGCCACGCTCGCCCCCGCCCGGCGAGCGACGCAGGTGGACCCAATCGTTGCCTTGCGCGGAGAGTGAAATGACGCCGGGTGTTTCTTTCTCGTGATCGCCTGAACAGACACCCGGCGTCGTTTTCGTTTTCACTCCGCCCTCAAGCTCGTTGACGGATCCACCTTGGCGGCGCGCATGGCGGGCACGAGCGCCGCAAGGCAGCCGATCGCGGCGAGCGCAATCGCGACTGTCGCCAACGTGCCCGGATCGTTCGGCGGCGTCGCGAACAGAAAGCTCTTGATCACACTCGTCGTCAGGAGCGCGCCGCCGATGCCGACGACGGTGCCGATCGCAATCGGCAGGGCCGAATCACGCACCATCGTTCCGACCACCTGACCGGGCCTCGCACCGAACGCGAGTCGCACGCCGATTTCCGTCGTCCTCCGCGCGACCGAGTACGCCGTCATGCCGAAGACGCCAACGAGCGCGAGCGCCAGGCCCAAGCCGCCCAGCAGACTGAGCAGCACCGTTCGCCTTCGAGGATTGAGCATGGTCGTGCCGAACATGTCTTCGCTCGAGCGGATGCGCTCCACGAGAACTCGCGGTCCCGCTCCCTGCGCGACCTGGCGCAAGCGCTCGAAGAGTCCGGAGATTGATCCCGACGGCCGCATGACGACCGACATCGCAGTGTTCAAGTCGTACTGGTTGATTTCCAGCGGAAAGAAGAACTCCGGCTCGCGCCGCGTCGAAAGCGGGCCGCCCTGCTGCAGATCCTTGATGACGCCGATCACCGTCCACGGCGTGTTGTTCGGGAAGGCTCGCACGAGCTGGCGTCCGACGGCAGCGCCCGCGAACACCGTCTTCGCGGCGAGCTCGCTCACGACGACGCCGCGTTGACCGGTGGGACCGTCTGTCGAGCTCGGCAAGCGTCCCGCGACGAGGGTTGCGCCGACCGACTCGAAATAGCCCGGTGTCACTCTGAAGAACATTCCCCCTGAGCTCTTGCCGTCGACGGTCACCGATGAGAAGGAGCTCGCGCCGCCGAGCGAGAAGTTATCGACGATTCCGGCGGACGCGATCCCGGGGATCATCCGGACCTGCTGCAAGAGCGACGTGTAGTATTCCTGATGCACCGCCGGGTTCTGATCGAGCGGCAGGACGTCCATGACGACGAGGCCGCCGCGTGAGAAACCAAGATCGACGGCCGCAATCCGCATGAAGCTACGGATCATCAAGCCGGCGCCGGCCACGAGAATCACCGCGAGCGCGACTTCCACGGCGATCAAGAGCTGTCCGCCACGGCGCGAAAGCGCCGACCCGCGTTGCCGGCCGACGCGCGCCATGACGGCGCCGAGCTGCACGCGCGAGAGCCGGATCGCAGGCGCCAGACCGAAGAGGAGGGCCGTCGGCACGAGCAGTACGAGCGTGGCGCCGAGCACCGCCACATTGAGCGTGACCGGTGAGCTCGTCGGCATCGAGAGCGGCACGTTGGCGACGATCGCGTCGAGCGACAGCCACGCGAGCAGCACACCCAGCGCGCCACCCGCCAGCGCAAGTACGATGCTTTCCGTCAGCAGCTGCCGCATCAACCGCGCGCGCCCCGCGCCGAGCGACGCGCGCACCGCCAGCTCCGATTGCCTTGCCGCGCCGCGCGCGAGCAGCAAGCCCGCGACGTTCACGCACGCGATCAGGAGAATCAGCGCGACCGATCCCGCCAGTACGTCGATCGTCGTGCGGTAGTACGCGAGCTCCGAGTCGAGCCGCGAGTCGATTCGCGCGCGCACCGGGATTGTCTGACGCCCGCCCGGCAGCGCGAGCGGGGCCATCCGCGCCGAAATCCGCTCGCGCGCCTGATCGATCGTCACGTCAGGCCGCAGGCGAGCGTACACGCTGACGCGACCCGTGCCGCGGTGCGAGTAATCCGCGAGCGGCACGCGCAGCGGCGTCATCACCGGCGTCGTCGGCTCGAACCACGGCGGCAGCACGCCAATGATCGCGGCCACTTCGGTGTCGAACCGTACTGTCAGACCGAGGATGTCGGCGCGGCCGCTGTAGTGCGATTGCCAGTAGCCGTAGCCAAGCAGCGCGACGAGCGGCGAACCGGGATCGGTTTCCTCGCGCGTGAAGTTGCGGCCGACGATCGGCGCGACGCCGTGCATCGGCAGATAGTCCTCCGTGATCTGGAACACTTCGATGCGTTCAGGCTGATCGCCCACGACGACGCGGCCGCGGAAGGCGCGTCCGTAGCCGGCGACCGACGAAAAGACGTCGTCGGCTTTCTGCCACAGGCGCATGTCCTCCATCGACGCCGTCGGGTGCGAGAGGCGTCCGTCGGGCTGCACCTCTTCCACACCGACTTCGACGAGCTGTTCTGGATGCGGGTACGGCAGCGGGCGCAGCATCGTCGCGTCGATGATCGAGAGGAGCGCGGTCGACACGCCGATGCCGAGCGCGAGCGTGAGCACGGCCACGATCGACGAGCCGCGCTGGCGCAGCAGTTGGCGGACGCCGTAGCGGACGTCCAGCAGCCACGTCTCCATGGAATCGGCCTCCTGGCGGCCCCATCGTAGCAGCGATAGACTGACGCGGAGAGGGTTTCCCCATGATACGCACGCTGCTTGCCGCGGTCGCCGCCGTCGGCATCGTCTTCGTCGTCTGCGCAGGGTCGCGCGTGCATGCCGGCGTGGCTGGTCAGACCGAGACGCCGAGTGCGCTCGTCGAGCGCGTCGGCGACACCGCGTTCATCCAATTACAGGCCGACAGCTTCGGCCAGCTCGACGCGAAGCAGCAGGCCCTCGCCTACTGGCTGACGCAGGCGTCGATCGCGATCGATCCGATCATCTACGATCAGCTCTCGCGTCTCGGGATTCGCGAGAAGCGGCTGCTCGAGGAGATCGTCGCGCGTCAGCCGGCGGTCGCGCCCGCGGTGTTTCCGAAGATTCGGAGCTTCGCGCTGCTCTTCTGGGCGAATCGCGGCAACCACAACGAGAACACGACGGCGAAGTTTCTGCCGGCGTTCACGTTCGAGGAGCTGAGCGCCGCCGCGCTGGCCGTGCAGGCCGCGGGCGGATTCAAGACGCCGTACGGCGATCTGCCCGCGCTCGCGACGAGCGCCGACGTGACGAAGGAGCTCGGCGCGCTGAAAGCGGCGCTCTTCGATCCGAACTTCGAGCCTTCGATTACGGCGAAGACGCCGCCGCCCGGTCAGGACATCGTGCAGGCGAGCTCGAACACCTTCTATCAGGGCGTGTCGCTCGCAGATCTGACGAATTTCAAGGAGCAGTACCCGCTGAACTCGCGACTCGTCAAGGGCCCGGGCGGGACGCTGCGCGAGGACGTGTATCGCGCGGGGACGCCGGACGGGAAGATCGCGCCCGGTCTGTACGCGGTGTATCTCAAGAAGGCGATTGGCTATCTCGAGAAGGCGCGCGGCCTCGCCGATCCAGCGCAGGCGAACGTGATCGCGGGGCTGATCAAGTTCTATCAAACGGGCGATCCGAAGGACTGGCTGCAGTTCGGATCGGATTGGGTCCGCAACGACGCGACCGTCGATTTCGCGAACGGCTTCATCGAGGTCTATCGCGACGCGCGCGGCGCCAAGGGCAGCTCGCAAAGCTTCGTCTCGATCACCGATCGGCCGGTGACCGACGCGATGGTCAAGCTGGCGCAGAACGCCGCCTACTTCGAGGACAAAGCCCCGTGGGACGCGAAGTACAAGAAGAAGGCGTTTCAGCCGCCGGTCGTCAAAGCGGTGCAAGTGCTCGTCGAGACCGGTGATTTTCACGTCACGACGGTGGGCGACAACTTGCCGAACGAAAACGAGATTCACGAGAAGTACGGCACGAAGAATTTCCTGTTCATCGGGAGCGGCCACGCGCTCGACCGGGCCGCAGGCAGCGGCGCGCGGCATGAGTTCGCCGCCACACCGGAGATCGAGGCGCGCGCCGAGAAATACGGCGAGCAAGCCTCAGACCTGTTCACCGCCATGCATGAGGTCATCGGACACGGCTCCGGGCAGCTGAGCGATCGCCTGAAGGGCGGCGCCGAACCGTACTTGAAGGAGTACTTCTCCACGCTCGAGGAAGGGCGCGCGGATCTCATGGCGCTCTGGAATGCGTGGGATCCGAAGCTCAAGGAACTGGGCCTATTGCAGGATCAGGACGAAGTGGCGAAGGCGATGTACGACAGCGCGGCCAGCGTCGCGCTGCAGCAGCTCCGCCGGATCCCGCGAGGCGACACGATCAACGAGGATCACGCGCGGGATCGCGCGCTCATCGCCAACTACGTCAAAGACAAGACCGGCGCGATCGCGCAGATCGATCGCGGCGGAAAAGCCTACGTGCAGGTCACCGACTACCAGAAGATGCGCCAGGGCGTCGGGATGCTCCTTGCCGAGCTGATGCGGATCAAAGGTGAAGGCGATTACGCGGCAATCAAGGCGCTCGTCGACAAGTACGGCGTGCACTTCGATCCCGCCTTGCGCGACAAGGTCGTCGCGCGCTACAAGCAGCTGGACCTGCCGACGTACTGGGCGGGCGTGAACGTGGACGTGACGGCCACGGTCGACGCCCGCGGCGCCGCGTCGAACGTGCGCACGGCCTCGCCTCGCGACCCGGTGCGGCAGTACCTCGCGTACGGACGCATGTACGACGCGGGGTTGACCGTGCGATAGCCGGGACCGGCGTAGGTCAGATCGATCCGCAGCCTGCGGGCGCCAATCCGACGGCGACCGGCGCGTTCCATCGTCTGGGCTTGGTTGCCGGCGTTCGTGCGTGTGCGGCCGGCTTCGATCGGGCGCGCGGCCCGGAGCGCGAGCGCCGCCTCTCAGCTCACATTGCCGCGCGGGATCTCGTCGCGCCGCCTGGCGATCGAGATGAGCTGCTGCGGCGCGTGATCGACCTGCAGCGTCGTGTGATCGATGTTGAATCGATCGCGCAGCATCCGCTCGAGCGTCCGGCGCACGCCGTGACAGTCCGCGTCGTGCGCGACGAGCACGTGCGCGGTGAGAATCGGATGGCCCGGCGCGAGCTCCCAGAGATGGAGATCGTGGACTTGCGTCACGCGGTCGGCGCGCGCCATCGCCCATCCGACTTCTTCCGGCGCGACCGTCTCGGGCGCGCCCTCGAGCAGCACGCGCATCGCCCGGCGCTGCAGGGCCACGCCCGACCGGATCATCAGGAAGGCGACGAACAGCGAGGCAATCGCATCCGCGCGGTCGAAGCCCGTGAAAATGATGACGGCGCCCGCGATGAACGTGCCGATGAACGCGTAGAGGTCCGTGACGATGTGCTGAAAGCTGCCTTCGACGTTCAGACTCTGGCGATTCGCTTTGGCGAGCACCCACGCCGCCACGATGTTCACGACGATGCCCACGCCGGCGACCGCGGTCACGAGCCGCCCGGCGACGTCAGGTGGCGTGATCAAACGCGAGATCGCCTCGTAAATCACGAGGACGCCGAGCACCAGCAGCACCGCGCCGTTCGCCTGGCCGCTCAAGACCTCGGCGCGCCGCATCCCGTAGGTCAGCTGACCGCCGCTCGGCCGCTGCACGAGACGAATGACGACCAGCGACAGCACGAGCGCGCCCGCATCGGTCAGCATGTGGCCGGCATCGGAGAGCAGCGCCAGAGAGTGCGCCACGATGCCCACCACGACCTCGAACGCCATGAACCCGACGATCAGCGCGAGCGCGATCGTCAGGTACCGCCGGTCGGCGTCCGCGCTCACGCCATGCGAATGCCCCGCGCCGCCGTGATCGTGGTGATGGTGATGGTCGTGGCCGTGATCGCGGTCGTGATCGTGGTCGGACCCCATACGTCAGATTCTACGCGCGCCGGCCCCGACCGACGCGCGACCGAACCGCGCCCGGACCCCAATGCTCCCCCGGGAGCCTCGGGAGCCTCCGCCGTCGCGCGGCTAGCGGATCAGCGCGCTGAAGAGGTCGACCGTCGCGAGCAGGAACGTGCCGGGACGATTCGCGTCCTCGATGGTGATCCGCGTTGGCGCGGCCGCGCCGAGCGCGCGAAGCGGCAGTCTCACCGTGATGGACGAGCCGTCGACGGCGATCAGCTTCGCGAAGCGATCGCCCGTGCGATTGTCGAAGAGATCGACGACGTCGTTCGATCGGCGCGCGTCGACAGAGAGGCGGTATTGCACGAAATAGCGATCGTGCGCGACGTGCGTCGCCGCGTCGGGCGTCGCGCGCGTCTGGATGACCGCGCCGACGCTCACGCCGTACTCCTGCGCACCGCGCGCGCCGGCCACCGTCAGCTTGAGCGGCGGCACGGACGGCACGCCGGTGCTGGCGATGGTGTTGCCGGTCCGTCGCAGCTCCGTGCCCGGCGCGGGCAGCGGCTTCGATGTCTCGCAGCGAACGTAAACTGAATCCTCGTCGCGCGTCGCGCGCACCGTCCACGCGCCGGACGTCGACGTCTTCGCCGCGACGGGCACGGGCGTCACCGCCCGCCACGGCGCGCGCGCGGCCGCGAACGATCCGCCTGGCCCCGGCAGCATCGCGTACACCGCCGCGGGATCGATCGGCTGATCGTGGTACTCCTCCGTGGCGAGCCTCCACGCGCCGGCCTCGCGCACCAAGATCAGCGCGTGATACTGCACGTGCGCGCCGCCTTGCGACGACGTGATCTTGCCGACGACGGCCGCTTCGTCGCCGTCGACGCGGACGTTGATCGCGTCGTAACGAATCGAGGGATCCTTGAAGCGCCCGCTCCGCCACATGGCTTTGGCGTCCTCGGGCATCGCACTGAGCGTCGCGGCGTCCATGAGGCGAAGCCATCCGGCGCCGTCGCCGGTTCGCAGCGCCTGCTCGAGCTGCTTGTACGTCGCGCGCACGGCCGCTTCGTCCGCCGGCGCCGCGCCGAGGACCAGCGCGCTCGAGAGGATGAACGTCGACATGGCCAGCGTCCGGCCGACCAGACCGCGGGTGAAAACCGTCTGCCTCAGCATCGCCACCTGCCCCAGGGGCTAGCGGACAATGCACGGGCCAGGCCACGCGCGGACCCGACCGAGAGGCCGATTCATCGACCCGAATCGACCGCGCGAGCCCGCGCGCCTGGAGGTTTTTCGCGCGCGATTACAAAATTGGCGCTCCGTCTACTTGCTGCTCACACCCTGAAAGACGAACTGATACGTCCCCGGCCCTTTGTCGTCGTAGTTGATGAGCAGCGTGTATGTCCCGGTTTTGGGGATCTTGTACGTCGTTCCGTCGCGGCAAATCGGACCGATGGTGTCCCACCCGTCGGGACTGACAATCCCGGTGAACATTCCCGAGAGCTCGCAGCCCTTGCCCGAGACCTGAATGAGATCGCCGGCCTGCGCCGTAAACGTGTAGAGATCGTGCGCGCCCTTCTGATCGATGTTGCCGGAGACGATGTCGCCGTATTTGATCGCGGCCGTGCGATCGTGCCGCAAGAACCGGATGGGCACGCTGTACTTGCCGATCTGATCCTTCGAGAGATTGCCTTTGAGCGTGTACGTGCCGGCGGCCGGCAGCACGTACCGGCCCATTTCGCAGCCCGGGTGCGCGCCGCCGATCGGCTTCCCATTCGGCCCATACAGCACGAACCAGATCGCGTGCGTCTCCGATCGATCGACGCAGTCCGGTCCGGCGTACATGTAAATCACATCGTTCGCTTCGGCCGGAAACGAGAACTGGGTCGTCTGGCTCTTGTCCGCGACGTCGCCGGCCATCACGACGATCTTTTCTTTCGGCGCCGCCGACGTCATGGCGTTTTTCGGCGCCAGCGACGCGCGCGCTTCGAGGACCTTCTGCTCGTGCGCGTACTGGCTCGCAAACAGGAAACCGTTGGTCACGCCAAAATCGATCACGCAGTCGTGCAAGAGCCGCGGATCGGTAATCCCTTGTTCGCGGCACGCGCGCTCGGCGGCGTCGCGATTGGGCACCGTCGAGCTCGGATCGGGAAATGACGCGTCGATGAACGTGTCCGAGGTCTGGCCGGGCTGATAGTCGAACAGCGACGCCGACGACGGCACGCGCCATTTGTCGGCGAGCGGGGCTGGCTCACCGGTATCGTTCGCCACCGCGCCGTCGTCGTTGCCCAGCAGTCCTTCGAGCGCGCCGCGCCGCGACGCGGATGGCCGCACTCTCACGTTGATCGTGTACTTGCCGAGCTGCTCGGCTCGGACCACGGTGCCGTCGGGCCACTCGAAGACATAGTTGGTGCCATAGCTCGTCTGCGAGCGCGTGAGCGTCAGGCCCGGTATCGCCGGCGGGTCGCCGGTGACCACGGTGCCGTCGACGCGAAGCACCGCGGCGTCGTTTTCGAGCGACACGGTCACGCGCTTGCCGCCGACTTTCGTCGCCATCGACTGGTTGACGGCGACCGCGCGCGATCCGGGCACGGGCACCTGCCGCACTTGCACCACGAAATCGTCCTTCGTCGACCGGACGAGCGTGTACTCGCCGATGCGCTGGAAATCGAACCGGACGCCGTCGAATGTCTTCAGGTGCGGATCTCCGAGCGAGTCGCCGGGGCCGGGATTCCACGGATGATTCGGATCTTGATCCAGACCGCCGCCTCCATCGCCTCCGCCGTGGCCCGGCGTGGGCGCAGGCGCAGGCGGCGTTTTCTCGGGCTTCTTCTTGCAGAATTCGTTCATCGAGTGACCGGACAGCCACACTTGCGCGACTTGATCGCCGCCGTCGATGCCGATGGAGATCGGCGCGGTCGCCTGCTTGACCTCCGGCGGCAACGGGATGTCGGGCTCGTCCTCGCACTTGCAGCCGGCCTCGCGCAGGCACAAGACGATCGGCCCTGACGGGTCGAGCGCCGTGTCGACGGCCCACCCTTGATCGTGAACGCGCCCGTAACCGGTGAGAAGCGCGACGACGATGAAGTCGGAGCCGCCGCTGACGCTCGCGAGCGTGGCTTGATAGGACGGCGCGGAGATCGTCGTGTCCGTCCCGGGATTGATCTCGACGTCGTCGGGCGCCGGTCCGGAGGATGGCGGTTGACCCGGGCCGGTGATCTTCCAGCGGTAGTTCGTCTGCTGAAAGTAGCTCGCGCCCCAGGTCGAGAAGTACGACTCGGCGACGCCCTGGATGTACGACGCCAGCGTGCCCGCGTCGTCGCCGTTCTCGCTCGTCACCGCGGTCGGCGCGAGTCGCGGCCACACGACGGACGCGCCGGTGATGTCGCTCAGATGCCCGAAGACGCCGATGGCGTCGTACCAGCGATCGCTGTAGACCGTCTTCGGCGCGTACACGTACAGCGGCCAATCCTTGTCGATGATTTGGCCCGAGGGCACGATCGTCGCGGCGACCCAGTTCGCCTCGCCATCAGCGACCCAGCGCGGCTGCGCCAAACGACTGGCGTACGTGCCGGCCCACGCGTCCTGATAGCAGTGCGTCAGCTCGTGCGCGAGGATCGCCGCCGTGGACTGATCGTCGAGCGCGACGAACTTGTAGTTCCACAGGATCGTGTGGCATTTCCCGTCGTCAAAGCGCTTGAAGTCGCCGGTGTTCGGATCGTTCTGCAAAGGCTCGGCCCACGACGTCGAGTGCCCGTACTCGGTGCCCTGCGATCCCTCCATCATGACGTCGACGATGTGCGGGATGGGCGAGGTGCCGAGCATCTGGGCAATCGCGTTGTTCGCGTTGATGGCGAGCGATTGGTAGTCGTGCGCCGGAGGATCGTCGGCGGGCGACACGCCGAGCCCGGCCAGCATGAGCCGGCGCGGATGGAGCGCAAACGCGTCGGGTTGGAGCGCGCTCGATCGGCCGCGTCGAGATGACGGCGATTTGTAGATCAGGGCCGCGGCGGCCTGGCGCTGCTCCGGCGTCAGCGCCCGCCACTCGGCCAGCAGATAGACGACGGCCTGCGTGCCGTCGAATTCATTGGGATCTTTCGTCAGCCCGTCGAGCGACACGCCCGGCAGCGGTCCGACGGTCAGGCTGAACAGCAGCTTCGCGCGCTCTGCCGTCAGGCCCAGATGGTTGATGTCCAGCTGGATGGCGCGCTGGCTCGACGCGTTCGCCGCCGCTTGGGCGGCCGCCGCCGCGGGCGACGAC
>Ga0335080_10008108_pt1 | contig 10943 bp, 7 predicted proteins | sample Lox_Sample_34_FD_206720 | JGI IMG/M metagenome (GOLD analysis project Ga0335080, IMG submission 206720) | Soil microbial communities from Loxahatchee National Wildlife Refuge, Florida, United States - Lox_Sample_3.4 | ecosystem: Environmental > Terrestrial > Soil > Wetlands | place: USA: Florida...
CCGTTATAAAGGTTGCAACCTGGCTTTCGGTATTATATAAAAGTGAATCGGCTGTGAGATCATAAGCCGGATCTTTGAGAACCACATCTCTTTTAAAATAAACATCTTTGGTTTCAGCATAATAAGTTCCATCCTTGCTGGTAACTGTTGTTTTTCCATCAACCACCTTGCCGTTTGAAGTATAATTGCCTATTTTCTGATTTAAATCATATTGCAGGTCTTCCGTCGTGAGCACACCTTTTCCATCGGTGAGGCTCACCTGCTTTTGAAAGATAATATATTTCTTATCTACCAGGTATCTCATGTACTGCGAATAGATATTGGTCGTATCCGAATCATTGATGTGGACGTTTCCAAAAGCTTCCACGATATTATCTTTCTGGTTGATTGAAACGCTGTCAGCAAAAAAAAGAGTTTTTTCCTGCTGCAGTTTCACATGACCGAATAAGGATTGAATTGTTGTGAGTGAGTCTTTTTTTGCTTCGCGAAGTGTATCTGAATGCCAGATATAGACTGTCCGCATGGTGTCATTGTCCTTTGACTTGAACTGTACAGCTGACTGTGCATCCGTTTGCCCGCATAAAAAACAGCCAATGGCAAGACAAACCAGGAAGACTGATTGCTTCATCTTTATTTGTTACCCGATTTTGAGGTAGAATCACTGACTGGTGCAGTTAATGGGCCAGTTTTATCTTTTTTACCAAAAACAGAAATATTAACATAACGTTTTGGATGAATCCTGAAATCATCCAGCAAAATATTCAGGCTCCGTGAAGTACTTTCCAGGTTCTGGTATAATTTTTTATCATTCACCAACAGGCCAAGCGAACCGTTCGAATTATTGATTTTACCGATCACTGCTTTTAATTCATTCATGGTAGATTGAATTGATTCTACAGTTTCTTCAATTTTGGCATTCGATAACTTACTTGTTGTTTTTTCAAGGTTGTCCAATGTGGTGTCGATGCGGCCATTATTTTTTGCGAGGTTGGCTGTAAAACTATTCAGATGATTCAGGGAGCCTACCAGGGAACTATTTTCTGAACTCAGCAATTTTTCCAATGCTGCAGATGTATTGGCAAGGTGATTAAAGATAGCAGTAAAATTATTTTTCACTTTCGGATCAAAGAGAGAACCTATTACTTCTACCAAAGAATCCAGTGATTCCAGAGTGCCATTCAGGCGGGCCACAATGGGATCAATATTTTTTTCAACCTGCGAAACAAGATTTAATTTATTCTGAGTTGCTATCGTATCTCCATTCTCTAAATATTCTTTCGAGTCACCCTTGGTAATAACAACCGATGAGGAGCTGATCAATCCTGAATTGATAATGGCCACAGAATTCTTTGGAATGTGAACATCTTTTTTCAAAGTGATGGTGACGACAATGCCAGTCATATCCTTATCTGTTTCATTGATATCAAAAACGGTCCCAACCTGTAATCCATTTATTCTAACGGCATTGGACACTTCCATTCCTTCCACATTCTTAAAGACTGCGTATATTTTTTTTGTTTTGACAAAAAGTTCTTTTCCTTTTAAGAAATTAAACCCGAGAATTAACAAAGTGATGGCAATTACAGTCAGTGCACCAATTTTGGTTTCATTAGAAATTTTCATTCAGGAGGCTGTTTAGTTTCTAGTTCCCGTTTAGTACGGGAAGCAAGTTACGTTTTAAGAATCGGAAACAGAAACAATTGGTGCGATCTTCAGCTGGGGGCTTTCTCAATTACCTGTATCCGGTTGCACCATTTCCATTCGTATTATTTTCCAGGTCTTCTTTATATCGTTTCAATGCATCAATAATATTTTGAACCACTTCTGCCTGTCCCCGGTCGCTATTGAGGTATTCTTCTTCTTCCTTATTGGTGAGATAGCCGGTTTCAATCAGCACACTTGGCATACCTGTAGCCTGTAGCACCTGGATACCCTTGTCCCTTTGCAGCACTCCTTCATTGCCCCGGCCATTTTTTTCAAATTCATCCTGCACGAGGGAAGCGAAGAGCGCACTATTATTAAAGAATTTTTTTTCGTATAGCTGAGCCCGTAATTTGGCTTCGGGAGAAGTCATGTCAAAAACGACGCCGGTGCTGTCTTCAATATCTCCTCCGCCTTCTCCGTCTGTCTGGTTGATGGATTCACTTTTGATCCCGCTGCGATCTGCTTTCCAGATATAAGATGCAGTGCCTGTTTTTGTATTGGTTACCCAATAGGATTCATATATCGGGGCATTGACCAGTTTCTTTTTTTTCTTCGATCCTTTTCCAACATATTCATATTTCTTTTTGTGACCAATCACACGCTTTGCATAATAACCTCCTGCAGGATGACCGTTGGAATTACAATGGATGCAGATAAAAAGATCTCCTTTGGCTTTATTTGCAATTTCCGCACGTACCCGCAAAGCAGGACGATAATCATCACCGCCACCCGGCAGCATATCACTGGTGCGCGTATACACAATTTTTATATCAGGGAATTCCTCTTCAATTGCCTTACCTAATTTCAATGAAAGCTCCAATGTAACATCTTTCTCTACTGAAATCAAACCATGCGTTCCATGATCAGCGCCTCCGTGACCAGGATCGATAATGATAGTGCGCAATTTCGGCGGCTTCTGAGGAACCGGATACGAAGTGAAAGATGTAAGTGGATATATAATAGCTGAGAAAAAAAGAAAAAGGAACATGGATCTCATCATACTTTTTTCATTTTAACAGTAGGATAGTAATCTTCACATAATGTTTAAACAGGTAAACCCTATTTTTGTGCATATAACGTATGAATAACGGACGCAAAATTAACTCAAAATATGTTCCGGTGTTGATTTTTACCGCGTTATTCTTTTGTATAACGTTTGCAGGCCCTGTGAATTATTCCAAAGGCCACATGTTTTGCAAAAAATTAACTGCCAGTACAGATACCGTAAGACCCGGCACGCAACTAAAAGACAAGGCGATCCGTGATTCCGGTCATCATGCTACCGATACAACCATAAAAGACACTGTTCTCCGGGATACTTCTTTAAAAGATACTGCTGTCACCAAAACGGATACATTTTCTATCAAGGCATCGAAAGACTCATTGGATGCACCCATCAATTATTCGGCTTCAGATTCCGTGGTTCTTGATGTGCCAACGAAAAATATTACTCTTTATAATAAGGCGAATACCAAGTACAAGGATATCGATCTGGATGCATATAAAATTTTGTATGATCAATCCAAACAGGTAATCGTCGCAACTTACACGCTCGATACAGCCAAACAGATGATTGGCAAGCCAAAAATGAAAGATGAATCAAGTACGATGGAATCAGATTCGATCATTTACAATCTGAAAACGCAGAAAGGAATCACAAAAAATACCTGGACTCAAAGCGGAGAGATGTTTGTGCTGAGTGAAAAAATGAAAAAAGTTTCACCCACTGTTTACTATGCATGGAGAGGTAGATTTACGACCTGCGAACTGGATACGCCGCATTTTGCTTTCCGCACAAACAAAATGAAGCTGATCAATCAGAAAATGGCTATTTCCGGACCTATTCATCCCGAATTCGAAGGCGTTCCCATTCCTATTTATCTTCCATTTGGATTTTTCCCGATTTCCCAGGGGCGACATTCAGGTCTTCTTCCTCCCGCATTGAATACAAGCTCGCAATTCGGAGTAGGTCTTGAGGGCTTGGGTTATTATAAAGTTCTCAGTGATAATTTCGATGTCACTCTCCGATCGAATTTATATTCATACGGGGGTTGGGCTTTTTTTCTGACGCCGGAATATAAAGTGCGATACCATTATGCCGGCAGATTAAATTTCACCATACAAAAAACGCGCGTTCTGAGCAATACAGGCAAGACGACCTACGATGATACAAAGACCTGGAGTTTAAATTGGGCCCATACCGTAGATACAAAGGCGAGACCGGGAACTACATTTACTGCTAATGTCAATTTCATGTCGACGAAATTCAATCAGTATGTATTGAACAACCAGACAGCAAATTTCACCAACCAGATCAGTTCATCGCTGGCTTATTCGAAAACCTGGAATGGCAAATACAATCTAACGGTGAGCCTTACACACAATCAGAACAATCAAACCCGATTGATCAATGTAAGTTTCCCGAATATTGGTTTTACTGCTACCACACTTTACCCGTTCCAGAAAAAAGAATTTGCGGGAACTCCCAAATGGTATGAAAAGCTGGGAATTGGCCTCACATCAACTATTTCAGGATTGTCAAGTTTTTACGATTCACTGTTCACTTTCAAAAAAGCGCTTGACACTTTCCAGTGGGGAGCTCAGCATACAATTCCTATCACACTTTCCTTACCTCAATTGGGACCCGTTCAAATAGCACCAGGCATCAGCTGGCAGGAAAGATGGTATTCCAGGAAATTCTTTTATAGCTGGGATTCTGTCAATAACAGGGTGAACATGACACACCAAAATGGATTTTTTGTTGCGAATGATGTTTCTTTCTCACTCAATTTAAGTACGGCTATTTTTGGAACATTCAATAAATTCAGCAAGACGAGTACGATTGCAGGTCTGCATCATGTGATCAGGCCAACGATTGGAATAACATTTAAACCCGATCTCTCCAGTCAATATTATCGGAATATTCAGGTAGATACTTTTAAGCATTATCAGAATGTATCCAATTTCCAGGGAACAACCTATGGAGCTTTTTCGCCCGGAGAATTTGGAGGAATATCTTTTGGATTGGATAATAATCTTGAAATGAAAGTGCGATCGAAATCAGATACAAGCGAGACCGGAATCCGAAAAATAAAACTAATTGATGGTTTTGGATTCAATGGCAGTTATAACTATCTCGCAGACTCATTCAAATTATCGACGATTGCTTTTTATTTGCGAAGCACACTGTTCCAAAACATCAATATTACGGGTGGCGCAACATTGGATCCTTATGTGACTGACTCAACCGGGTACCGGCGAAATATATATGCCTGGAACCAACCCGGCAAAGGGTTCTCACTGGGAAGGATAACGGGTGGAAGTCTTGCCATCTCCACGAGTTTCAAGAGCAAGCCCAAGGATGAGAAAAAAGCAGAAGAAGATAAAAAGCAGGCGATGGATCAGTTGCCGATGACGGTGGAAGAACAACAGGCGCAACTGGATTATATCAGAAATAATCCTTCTGAATTTGCAGACTTCAATATTGCGTGGTCGGTGAATATATCTTTCTCACTCAGTTTTTCAAAAACACTGAAACCAGATTTCAGCGGCTATACCACCAGCTTAAATTCAGGCATCACACTGAATGGAGATTTTAATTTAACTCCAAAATGGAAAGTAGGATATAATGCTTTTTATGACGTAAAAAATCTGAAGCTGAATGGACTGAGCGGGTATCTTTCGAGGGATCTTCATTGCTGGCAGATGTCCATCAACGTTATTCCCGTCGGCCCATGGCGTTCTTTCAGCATTACCCTCAACCCTAAGTCTGCCATATTAAGAGATCTGAAAGTGAATAGGGCGAGAACATTCCAATAAGGTCAGGGGAGGGATCATAGTTATAGGAAAAATAAATTTAAATAATTTCAACTTTGCCCTTTGACCCTTGACCCTTGACACTTGCATTTAGCTTGTCAGCTATGGTCAACATAATACTTCCACATAATCTCAAAGACTTTCTGCTTCAGGCTATCGACCGTATCTTCTTTCTGTATTGTTATTGGTTCAAGAAAATCCATGCCTAATTTATGTGGCAGGAGAAAAAAAGTTTTGGAAGGAGGGTTGACTTTTCTGCTGTTAAGAATAATAGCTGGAATAATTGGTTTTTTTGTGTCGATTGCCAGCCTGAAAGCCCCGTCATGAAAGGATTTCAGAGGCTGGTTGGTTTTATTGCGCGTCCCTTCCGGATAGATGCACATGTGTAATCCCATATTCAGAACTTCCTTCATGCGCAGGTAACTTTCCCGGCGACTGGCTTCACTTTTCCGGTCGACCAGCACACTTCCGGCTTTATAGATCAACCCGAATAAAGGAATCCTCGACATTTCAATTTTTGCGATCGTCTTATTACCTCCGGGAATGCCTGGTGATGAAACAGGAACATCGATCAGTGCATTGTGATTGCATACGACAATATAAGTTTCTCCTTTCTTAAAATATTCTTTGTTTTTTATTTTGAGGGGACAACCAACTAATGTTAAAAAAGTGTTCATCCAGATTCTTCCGAATACAATAAAACGATCTGTCCTTTTTGGTTCAGGAAGGAAATAACAAAATAAAAAAAAGGGGATCAAAAAGATGAACATGGTGAATATGAATACAATCGCTGCCCATAACGCGCATATATGACCGAAAATTTCCATGACACGACTCCCGCCCCCCTTCCCCCCTGAAGGGGGAACACCCGCCCCTGAAGCGGTTTTAGTTTGTTCAGTATTTTTTTTTTCGTTCATGATATCTTATTTTTTTCTCCCCTTTAGGGGATGGGGATGAGTGGGTTTTAAATTTTCCAGTCAATCGGATCAATGCCATTGGATACGAGATATTGATTTGTTTTTGAAAAATGCCTGCATCCGAAAAAACCTTTGTCGGCCGAGAAAGGGGAAGGATGCGCAGCTTTCAAAAGAAGATGTTTTGTTTCATCAATCAGCACCTGTTTTTCTTGTGCAAATTTCCCCCATAGCAGGAAGACAATATTTTCTTTCTGTTCCGAAATTTTTTTGATCACTGTGTCTGTAAATTCTGCCCATCCTATTTTAGCATGGCTCATGGGCTCATTGGCTCTCACCGTGAGAGAAGCATTTAGCAATAACACTCCCTGTTCGGCCCAATGCGTGAGGTTACCATTGCGCGGAATCGGCAAACCGATATCGCTTTGCAGTTCCTTAAAAATATTTACGAGAGATGTCGGCTGTGGAATTCCGTCAGGCACCGAAAAACTGAGTCCATGTGCCTGACCGGGACCATGGTAAGGATCCTGTCCAAGCAGAACGACTTTTACTTTATTAAATGGAGTAGTGTTAAATGCGTTGAAGATGAGTCCGCCGGGGGGATAGATGGTTTTCCCTGCTAATTTTTCTGTCCTCAGGAAAGTGACAATCTGTAAAAAATAGGGCTTGGAAAATTCCTGGTACAGCACTTCCTTCCAGCTGGGTTCTATTTTTACATCCATCTTGCTCGATTATTGTTCTGAAATCCGAAGTTCATAATAAATTCTGAAAATCAAGACTTAGAACTGAACCTAACGTGATTTTTCGCAAAAAGCAGGTGTTTAACTTATCCAAAGTTTTAAACTTTGGAAAGGTTAAAAGGCAAGATAAACAAGACGCAAAGAGCCTTTGCATCTTTGCTCCCTTGGCGTCTTTGAGTGAAATAACTATACTTCTTCTTTCACCGGAACTTTATTGTATTCATCGATTAATTTCCGCTGGATTTCGAATGGCACAGGAACATATTCGTAGAATTCCATCCTGAATTTTGCCCTGCCCTGGGTGATGGAACGAAGCGAAGAAGAATAATCATGCATTTCTGCCAGGGGAACCCGGGCAATAATTTTTGTGAAATGACCTTCCGTGTCGATTCCTTCCATGATGGCACGACGTGTTTGAAGATCACTGATAATATTACCGGAGAGTTCATCCGGACATAACACTGAGACTGTATAAACCGGCTCTAATATTTGCGGATCGGCCTGCTGGAATGCCTGTTTGAAAGCCATCAGCCCGGCGATCTTGAAGGAGATATCGTTGGAGTCGACCGGGTGCATTTTGCCATCGTATACACTCACGCGCACATCTCGTACATACGAGCCCGTTAGAGGGCCTACCTGCATTTTCTCCATCACACCTTTCAGGATGGATGGCAGGAATCGTAGATCAATTGCACCGCCGACAATACAGTTCAGGAAAACAAGTTTTCCACCCCAGTCCAGTTTATATTCATCACGTCCGCGAACGGAAAAGCCCTTGGGATCCGGCATTCCTTCTTTCCAGGGTTCTACCTGCATGTATACTTCCCCGAACTGACCGGCACCCCCGGATTGTTTTTTATGGCGGTAATTGGACTGAATAGATTTGCGGATCGTCTCACGGTAAGGGATACGCGGTTTGATGAATTTTACCACGAGATTTTTGGAGATATGCTCCAGTTTCCACTTGATAACAGACAAATGCAATTCACCCTGGCAATGGATGATGGTCTGTCTCAGTTCCTGAGAGACTTCCACGATGACAGTCGGATCTTCTTCCTGTACCTGATGGAGTGCAATGGATAATCTTTCCTCGTCACCTTTTTGTGCAGGTTCAATGGCAATACTCATCAGCGGTGAGGGAAAATCAATAGGAGGCAATTCATAATTCTTTCCTCTTGCATGCAGGGTATTATTGACGTGAGTATGTTTGAGTTTAATAGTTGCTCCGATATCGCCCGCAGTAAGTTCGTTTATGGATACCCGTTTGGCTCCTTCCACAACAAAGAGCTGGTTAATTTTTTCAGTCACGCCATTCGATTCGTTGATCAGTTCCATTCCGCTGCGGATCGTGCCTGAATAGACCTTGAAGAGCGACATATCCCCGATATGGGCTTCCGATATGGTTTTGTAGACAAAGATGCAGGGAGCGCCATTTGCATCGCAGGGAAGCAGGTCGCCTGAAATAGTCTTTTGCGGGGGCATTTCGTTGGCGCTGGGACAAACATTATCGATGAATCCCATCAGTCGACCACTGCCCATATTCCTTTTTGCGCATATACAGAACAGTGGGAAAAGATCGTGATTGATCATTGCTTTTTTCAACCCAATCTTCATTTCATCTTCATCCAGTTCACCCTTGTCGAAATATTTTTCCATTAACCCTTCATCGTTTTCGGCAATGGCTTCGATGAGTTCTTTGTGTAATTGGTCGGCTCTTTCTCTTTCTTCACCGGGGATGGGAAGTTTCTCAGGTTTCCCACCCTGTTCGGGGAATTTATACATGGTCATGCGGAGAACATCAATGATGGTATTAAAACCCAGTCCCGAATTGAGGGGATATTGAACAACTACCACATTGCGTCCGAAATGATCCTTGGCCTGGCGAACAGTCTTATCGAAATCGGCCTTGTCCTGGTCCAGTTTATTGACGGCAAAAATCATCGGGGTTTTGAATTTCTCTGTGTATTCCCAGATGATATCGGTTCCCACTTCCACACCGAAACTGGCATTCAGAACCATGATGCCGGTGTCGGCTACGCGCAATGAAGAGAGTACTTCACCCGCAAAATCATCATAACCCGGAGTATCTAAAATATTGATCTTATATCCCCGCCATTGGGTATGTAGCAATTTGGCAAAAATTGTATTTCCTCTTTCCTGCTCCAGTTCATAAAAATCACCGACGGTATTTCTTTCTTCCACTGTACCCCGGCGGGTAATCAGTCCGGCTTCGAAGAGCATGCATTCGGCCAGGGTCGTTTTACCGGATCCTGCATGGCCAAGCAGGACGATATTTTTTACGTGAGCAGTATCGAAATTAGTCATGACAGGCAATTTTTTATTAAGTTAAGGAAATGGGTTTGGAAAAGGAAATGATTTTCGACGAATAGACCAGGGAGTTAGTGATTATTTGCCGACCATGGACCATTGACCATGGTCCATGGCTATTGTCTATATTTTATGGTCCAGGGGCTATCCCCCCATTGCCTTCCTAAGCTCCGGCGCCACCCTCGTCCCAAGCAACTCAATAGCATGCATTACCTGTTCATGCGGCATTGTTCCCACGCTGATATGGAGCAGGTAACGGGTCAGCCCAAACATTTCAGATTCGTAGAGGATTTTGTCGACGACTTCTGCGGGGCTTCCTACCAGCAGTGATCCTTTAGGGGAACGCATGGCTTCAAACTGTTCGCGGCTCATGGGAGGCCACCCGCGCTCTCTTCCCAGCTGGGTCATGACATATTGGTAGGAAGGAAAGAATTCATTGGCCGCCTGCGCCGAATCTTCGGCTATATATCCATGTGAGTGTACGCTCAGTTGTAATTTTTTTTCATCATGCCCTGCTGTTTTGTATTCCCGGCGATACAGTTGAGTCAATGGTTTGAAATGATCCGGGCTTCCGCCGATGATGGCCAGGGCCATCGGCAACCCATAAGTTGCTGCGCGCACGACCGACTCGGGTGTGCCGCCAACCGCGACCCAGATCGGCAATTCTTTCTGATAGGGTCGGGGATAAACGCCGAGGTTATTGACAGGAGGGCGGTGTTTGCCTTTCCAGGTTATTTTTTCGCTTTTGTTGAGCTGGATCAGCAATTCCAGTTTTTCTGCAAACAATTCATCATAGTCATCGAGGTCATATCCGAACAATGGAAAGGATTCGATGAAAGAGCCGCGTCCGGCCATAATTTCAGCCCTTCCATTGGATAATAAATCAATGGTTGCAAAATCCTGGAAAACGCGGACCGGGTCGTCTGAACTCAGAACTGTTACTGCGCTTGAGAGCTTAATATTTCTTGTGACAGCTGCTGCTGCGCCGAGGATCACAGCAGGAGCGGAAGCCACAAAATCGGGACGATGATGTTCACCAACTGCAAATACATCCAGTCCGAGTTGATCGGCGAGTTGAATTTCTTCCATCAGGTCATGAATCCGCTGCGCGGAAGAGATGGTTTGTTTTGTTGCAGGGTCCGGAGTTCTTTCTACAAATGTGCTGATACCAATTTCCATGCTGTTGATTTTTTAATACGAAATTAATATGGTGGATGATTTATGCCGGTGACGAGCGCGCACCAGGATTTCTGTAATACATCTGATCCGATCGATGGTTTAGGATAAATTTATTAAATTTGCGCTCTTTTTGAATGGTCCGGTAGCTCAGTTGGATAGAGCATCCCGACTTTAAGTCGGGAAGGTCATTGGTTGAAAAGGAAAAAAATAAAAAAATTGGTCCGGTAGCTCAGTTGGATAGAGCATCCCGACTTTAAGTCGG
>Ga0335080_10008112_pt1 | contig 10942 bp, 4 predicted proteins | sample Lox_Sample_34_FD_206720 | JGI IMG/M metagenome (GOLD analysis project Ga0335080, IMG submission 206720) | Soil microbial communities from Loxahatchee National Wildlife Refuge, Florida, United States - Lox_Sample_3.4 | ecosystem: Environmental > Terrestrial > Soil > Wetlands | place: USA: Florida...
CCATCTCCAACGACGAGACCGGCATTTCCGAGGACCCCGACGTGCGCTTCGAGGTCGCGAAGAAGATCGTGCATCGCGCGCGCGACCACGGCATCCCCTACTCGGACATCGTCGTGGACCCGCTGGTCATGCCGATCGGCGCGCTCGGCCAGGCCGGGCGGCAGGTGTTCCACATCATCCGCCGGCTGCGCGAGGAGCTGAAGGTCAACAGCACCTGCGGCGCCTCCAACTTCAGTTTCGGCCTGCCGAACCGTAACGGCCTGAACGGCGCGTTCCTCGCCATGCTGATCGGCGCTGGCATGACCTCGGCCATCACCAACCCGCTGCATGCGGAGATGATGACGGCCATCATGGGCGCCGACGTCGCCATGGGGCATGACGAGCATTGCGCGCGCTGGATCCAGAAGTTCCGCGAGCCGGCCGCCGAGGGCGAAGAGGCCGGCGGCCGCCGCGGCCGCGAAGGCCGCCGCCGCCGCGCCGCCGGCGGCGATGCCGGCGCCGCGTGACCGTCGCTTGATGCTGTGGACTCACCCTCACCCTGTCCCCCGGATCAAGTCCGGGGCAGGCTCTCTCCCCCTTCGCGGTAGAGGGGACGCTGTATGGGCATCCCTTCCTAGCCCCCTCTACCGCGAAGCGGGAGAGGGCTGGGGTGAGGGTGCGTGTCCGGCCTGGGATTGAGACCATGAGCCCGGCCGGATCCCATACCGATGCGCTCCTGGTCTTCATGCCGTCGGGCAAGCGCGGGCGCTTTCCCTTGGGCACGCCGATCCTCAAGGCGGCGCGCAGCCTCGGCGTCGACATCGATTCGGTGTGCGGCGGTCGCGGCATCTGCGGTCGCTGCCAGATCGAGGTGAGCGAGGGCGAGTTCGCCAAGCTCGGCGTGACCTCGAGGGCCGCGCATCTGTCGCCCTTCGGCAGCGTCGAGCAGCGCTATGCCGAACGCCGCTCGCTGCGGGAGGGCCGGCGCCTCAGCTGCTCGACCCTGCTGCAGGGCGACGTCGTCATCGACGTGCCGCCCGACAGCCAGGTGCACAAGCAGGTCGTGCGCAAGCGCGCCGAGATGCGCGCCATCGAGCTCGATCCTGTCGTGCGGCTGCACTATGTCGAGGTGATCGAGCCCAACATGCACGATCCCTCCGGCGACCTGCAGCGGCTGATGCAGGCGCTGGAAGCGCAGTGGGGGCTTACCGGCCTCGATTGCGACCTGCGCGTCATCCAGCATCTGCAGAAGGCGCTGCGCCAGGGCAATTGGACCGTCACCGTCGCCGTCCACCACGGCAAGCAGATCACGGCGGTGTGGCCGGGCTTCCACGACCGCGCCTACGGGCTCGCCGTCGACGTCGGCTCGACCACCGTCGCCGGCCATCTCTGCAACCTGTCGACCGGCGAGGTCGTCGCCTCGGCCGGCGTCATGAACCCGCAGATCCGCTTCGGCGAAGACCTGATGAGCCGCGTCTCCTACGTGATGATGAACCCCGGCGGCGACGCCGACATGACGCGCGCCGTGCGCGAGGCGATCAACGGCCTCGCCGCCAGCGTCGCCCGCGAGGCGAGCATCGACATCCGCGACATCCTCGAGGCGACGTTCGTCGGGAACCCGATCATGCATCACCTGCTGCTCGGCATCGATCCGACGGAGCTGGGTGGCGCGCCGTTCGCGCTTGCCAGCGATTCCAGTGTCACCTTCTGGGCGACGGAGATCGACCTCCGCATCCATCCGAACGCGCGCATCTACGTGCTGCCCTGCATCGCCGGCCATGTCGGCGCCGACACCGCCGGCGTGATCCTGTCGGAAGCGCCGAATCAGGTGAACGAGATGACGCTCATCGTCGACGTCGGCACCAACGCCGAGATCGTGCTCGGCAACCGCCACCGCCTGCTCGCGGCGTCGTCGCCGACCGGCCCCGCTTTCGAGGGCGCCCAGATCTCCTGCGGCCAGCGCGCGGCACCCGGCGCCATCGAGCGCGTGCGCATCGATCCGGCGACGCTGGAGCCGCGCTTCCGCGTCATCGGCAGCGACAAATGGTCGGACGAGCCCGGGTTTGCCGAAGCGACCGCCGGGACGGGTGTCACCGGCGTGTGCGGCTCCGGCATCATCGAGGCGCTGGCCGAGATGTATCTCGCCGGCATCATCAACCAGGACGGCGTCGTCGACGGCGCCATGGCGGCGCGGAGCGACCGCGTGCAGCCGGACGGCCGCACCTTCTCCTATCTGCTGCGCGACGGCGAGCCGACCCTGCGGATCACGCAGAACGACGTACGCGCCATCCAGCTTGCCAAGGCCGCGCTCTATGCCGGCGCGCGGCTGCTCATGGACCGCATGCAGGTCGACCAGGTCGACCGCATCACGCTCGCCGGCGCGTTCGGCAGCCATATCGACGTGAAGTACGCCATGATCCTCGGCATGATCCCCGATTGCGATCTCGCCAAGGTGGCGTCGGCCGGGAATGCCGCCGGCACCGGCGCCAGGATCGCCCTGCTGAACCTCAAGGCCCGCGACGAGATCAGCCGCGTCGTGCGCTCGGTCGAGAAGGTGGAGACGGCGGTCGAGCCGCTGTTCCAGCAGCACTTCGTCGAGGCCATGGCGATTCCGCACAAGACCGCGCCCTATCCGAACCTGCGCAAGGCGGTCGCGTTGCCGGCGGCGAAGGAGGTCGTCGCGGCCGGGGGTGACGACGGTGGCCGGCGCGCCCGCCGGCGGCGCGGCGCCTGACCGCCCGGCGTCTGGAGCGGTCTTCGAAGCTGTGGAACCAGCTGCCTCGGTCCTCGCGTGTAAAGCGAAAGCCGATGTCCAGGGGCCACCGCACGTCGCTTGTCCCGGGGCCCCCGCTTTCGCGGAGGAGTCGAGTCAGAGGAAACTTCGGTTCCAGCACATCGGGACGCGCGCTAGGCGGACTGTTCGCCTGTCAGCGCTGCCAGGTGACCGGCCTGCTGCGCGGCGGCCGACGCCAATTGCTCGAGCGGACGCTGGCGACATTCGGGCAGCCGGATGAGCAGCAGCGGCAGCGATGCGGATGCGACCTCCTCGATCTGCCGGACCACCGCGTCGAGATCGATGGACGTGCCGGCCTGGGCGTTCGCGGCGCCATCCTGGAGCCGGGCAAAAAGGTCGGACAATTGCAGCAGCCCCAGACACCCGACGGCGGAAATCAGCTTGTGCGCCAGGACTTCGACGCGCGCCGGCTGGCCTTCGGCGATGTCGCGCCGGATCTGTTCGATTCCGTTCTCGAGCCGCGTGACGATCGAACTCGCGATCCCGATGAGTTCCGGGCGGCCGATATCGAGTTCGAGATCGTCGAGCACCGTCTCGCTCAGCAGCGGCCGCGCGCCGCCCTCCGGCTGGCCGGCGGCCTGCAGGTAAGGCGTCGACCGCGAGGCCACCGCATCGAGCAGCGTCCGCCGCTCGATCGGTTTGGCGAGATGTCCGTTCATCCCGACGGCCAGGCAGCGGTCGATGTCCTGGCGCGTGGCGTAGGCCGTCATGGCGACGATCGGTACGTCGCCCTTGGGCGGCGGCAGGGCGCGGATTCTGGCCGTCGCCTCGAAACCGTCCACCACGGGCATCTGTACGTCCATCAGGACGAGGTCGTAGTCGTTCGCGGCGACGGCGGCCGCGGCTTCGGCGCCGTCGCTGGCGGTCTCGACGGTGTGGCCGGCCTGTCTCAGCATCGCCACGGCGATTTCCCGGTTCACCTCGAGATCGTCGACCAGGAGGATGCGGGCCGGCGCCTCCGCCGCAGGCGCGCCCGTCCGCGACACCGTGACCGCGCCGCGCTCGATGCCGCGGACGAACCGCGCGGTGAACTCGAAACGGCTGCCCATGCCCGGCATGCTCTGCACGGTGATTTCGCCGCCCATCAGGTTCACGAGCCGTTGGCAGATCGCCAGGCCGAGGCCGGTGCCGGCGACCTTGCGCTTGTAGCCGCCGTTGACCTGATAGAATGCCTCGAAGAGCTGGGCCTGGGCCGAGAGCGGAATGCCGATGCCGGTGTCGTGAACGGCGAGGCGCACGGTGACGCTCTCGGCGTCCGTCTCGACCATCTCGGCGGTCATGTCGATGCCGCCGGTCTCCGTGAACTTGACGGCGTTTGTCACCAGGTTGAGCAGGACCTGGCGCAGCCGCGCCTCGTCGCCTGTCAGGTGGCGGGGCATGTCGTCGTCGATCGCCACCGCCAGCCTCAGGCCCTTGTTCTCGGCCGCCACCCGGGTCATCGCCGCAACCGCCTGCAGCGTCTCCGTGAGATCGAAGTCGTCGCTGGCGAGGTCGAGCTTCCCAGCCTCGATCTTCGAGAAGTCGAGGATGTCGTCGATGACGGTCATCAGCGCCGTGCCGCACTGCCGGGCGACCTGGGCACAATGACGCTGCTCGGGCGCGAGCGGTGAATCGAGCAGCAGATCGGTGTAGCCGATGATGCCGTTGAGCGGCGAACGGATCTCATGGCTCATCATGGCGAGGAAATCCGACTTGGCGCGGCTGGCGGCGACGGCGCGCTCGCGCTGTGCCGCCCGTTCGCGGGCCAGCTGGCGCAGCGTGACGGCGCGTTGCTGCAGCTCCGACTCCGAGAATTCCAGCTTGGCGACCGTCGCCTTGAGCTGCTCCTCGCGCTCCCGCAGTTCACGCTCCTGCTGCTTCAGGCGAGTGATGTCGGTACGGATTCCGACGATGCCGCCGTCGCTCGTCCGCCGTTCGTCGATGAGGAACCAGCGACCGCTGCTGAGCGGATGCTCGAATGGTCCCTGCGGGTGGCGATGCAGAGCCATTCGCGCCGCCACCCACTCCTCGCTGTGGCCGACCGCGGCGACGACCTGGCCGGCGGCGGCGCTGGCGCGGATGATCTCTTCGAAGCCGATGCCCGGCTTGATGATATCCGCCAGCTCGCCATGCATCGCTTTGAACTGCTCGTTGCAGAGGATGAGGCGATCCTCGGCATCGAAGAGGGAGAAGCCGACGTTCACGTACTCGAGCGCCTCGCGCAGCCGCTGCTCGGCTGCCCGCGCCCGCGCCTCCGCCTCCCGCAGCGCCAGTTCCTGACGCTTCAGGTCCGTTATGTCGGTCCAGACGCCGACGGTGCCGCCGTCGCTGGTGCGCCTCTCGCTGATGCGCTCCCAGCGACCGTCGCCGAGGTGCTGTTCGAACGCCGTGCCCGGATTCCGGTGGCGCTCCATCCGCGCGGCGACCCACTCCTCTTCGCGGTCGCGAGCCTCGGGATGCTGGCCGAGGGCGATGCCGCGCCGGATGATGTCCTCGAACGGCGTGCCGGGCGCAAAGAGCGGATCGTCATTCACATAGGTCTGCCGATGCCGCGAGTTGGCCAGCAGCAGCCTGTCGTCGGCGTCGAACAGCGCGAAGCTTTCGCTCATGCTCTCGATGGCGTCGTTGAGGAGCGCCGTGGCGCGCCGCCGTTCGGCCAGCAGGGTCGCCAGCAGGAGTGCCGTGGCAGCCGTGCCGACCAGCCGGAGCTGAACGGCTTCAAGTCCGTCAAGCAGGCTCGCGACAGGACTGCCGGTTGCATGATCGAAAAGGACGGTGCCGATGGTGGTGGCGGCCAGCAGCAGGCTGGCAAACGCCGCACCGGCGCGGCCGAACCGCACCGCCGCCCAGATCATCAGGGGCAGCACGATCTTCGACGCGACACTGCTCGCCAGCGAGTAGTGGAGAAGGCTGTCGTAGCCCACGTATCCGACGGCTATCGAGCTGATGGCGATCGCGCCGAACTCACCGGCGCGCAGCAGCGTGACGCGGCGAGGCGGGTCGCCCTCGAGCAGAAGGGCCAGCGCCGGCGTCAAGACAACCATCCCGGTGGCGTCGGCGATCCACCAGGTGTGGAGGACCGTCAGATAGGACCCGTGGAGAACGGCGCATACGAAGAACGCGCCGGCGGCGGCCGACAGTCCGGTGCTGAGGCCGACGGCGAGACCGAAGAACAGCAACAGCGAACGCAGCGACCCCAGGATGTCGCTGGCGCGGCAGATCTGCAGGAGCGCCGCCGCGACCACGACTTCGCCGACATTGCAGCCCGCGATTCCGAGCGAGAGCAGCCAGCCGTCCCCATGCAGCGCTCCCATCGCCAGGTTGCCGGCAGCGGTGGCGGCTGCGTAGGGCCCCCAGCGGCGAGGCGGGTGCCGCAGTATGACCGCGAGCGCAAGGGCATTCGAAATCCAGATCGCGGCGACATTGTCGCCGAGACGCAACAGGTCGATGGCGAGCGTGCCGGTCGCGAAGACCGCGAGGCCGAGCATCGCGGCGCCGAACAGCACAGGCCAGCGGTTGCGGTCGATCGGGTGCGCGATCAGCTCAGGCTGCGGCGCCATGGCCGGAAAGGGGATTCCGATCGTCCGCGCCGGATCGCCGAAGCGCGGCGGTCACTGCCGCAGCAGCATCTTCGCCTTGCCGGAGACCTGGGCGTCGATCTCGATATGGCGGGCAAGAGCGTCGAGGAGCTCGGTGAACCGCAGAGGCTTGGGCAGGAAGGCGCTCACGCGGTACTCGCCGAGGAAGCGGCGCTCGAGCGCGAAATCCCGCTTCATGCCCGCACTTGCCGCCGTCAACAGGATGACCGGCAGGTTCTTGAAGGCGGGCACCGCCCGCAACCGCGCCAGCAGATATTCGCCCGACCCCTCGGGCATGCGGTAGTCGGTGACGATGACATCGGGCATTTCCTTCATCGCGATCCACAGCGCCTGCATCGCCGTCGTGGCGGTGAGCACGTTGATCCCGCAGGCACGCAGGCGGAGCCGGAGCACGCGCAGCATGTCGTCATCGTCGTCGACGCAGAGCACCTTCGGCAGCACCGCTGCCGGCGCTTCCGGCGGCGCCGCGACGGGTGTCGCGGCGGGGACCGATGCGCGCTGCGATCCGGACGCGTCGATGTCGAGCAGCCGGCAGATGATGGAGCGGAGTTCCGCCCAGGCCTCGCTGCCCTTGTTGACGTAGTGCGCGCCGATGTCCTTGCAGCGCCCGATCGTGACGTCGTCGGTGCCGCCGGAGCACAGGACGACGGGCGTCGGCGGTATCTTCGGGTCGCGCAGCATCTTCTCGGCGACGCTCAGGCCGTCGCCGCCGGGCATGTTGATGTCGAGGACCAACAGGTCCGGATGGTCCCGGATGACGCTCGTCAGGGCATCCAGGCCGTCGGTCGCGGTGAGGACGCGAAGGCCCAGCGACTGGCATCTGAGCGTCAAGAGCTTCAGGCAGTCGGGGTCGTCATCGGCAAGCAGAACGGTTGCGTTGACCATCGGTAAAACATCCCCTGGCGGCTGTCCGGCCATGAAAAATTCCGGCCGTTTCGCGCGCGGCGTGCCTCGACGGCAACGGCCGGCGCGAAGCCTTTCAAGGCAGCATAGGGACGGCGACTGAAATCGTGGTTACCGTTTCCCGGAAGCGGGCGCGACCGGCCGCGTTTCGCGGGGCTGCGGTCTCAGGCGGCCGAGGCCGCGACGGCGGCGCTGCGGTCGGCGGGGATCGACCGCTCCGGCGGGAAACGGATCGTGACGACCGTGCCGTTGCCGGGCTCGCTTTCCAGCGTCAACCGGCCGTCGTGCAGTTCCATCAGCGCCTTGCACAGCGGCAGGCCAAGACCGGTGCCGGAGTGGCTCCGCGTCATGATGTTCTCGACCTGGACGAAGGGCTGCAGCACGCGTTCCAGCTGATCGCCGGGAATGCCGATCCCGGTATCGGCGACGCTCAGCGACAGGGCGCCGTCGCCGTCGACGGTCGCCGCCACCGTGATCATGCCGCCCGACGGCGTGAACTTGATCGAATTCGAGAGAAGATTGAGCAGAACCTGCTTGATCAGGCGGCTGTCCGCGCGCAGCCCTGGAAGGTCCGGCGCCGTCCGCTGCTGCACCTTGACTCCGGCTGAATTGGCGCGCTCGGCGACGATGCGGACGGTGTCACGCAGGATCGATTCGGGCCGGCAGTCCTGCTCGTGCAGCTCATATTTGCCGGCCTCGATCTTGGACAGGTCGAGCAGGTCGTCGATGACGCTCAGCAGCAGCGTGCCGCTCTCGTGGATGTCGCCGGCATAGCCGCGATACTGCCGCGAGCCGAGCGGCCCCAGCATCTCCTCCTTCATGATCTCGGAGAAGCCGAGGATGGCGTTGAGCGGCGTGCGCAGTTCGTGGCTGATGTTGGCGAGGAACTGCGATTTGGCCCTGTTGGCAGCCTGCGCCTGCTGGCCGCGCTCGGCCGCCTCGTCGGCGAGCTTGGTGAGCATGATCGATTGCCGTTCGAGCTTGGCGTGTGATTCCTCCAGCTCGCGCAGCATGCCGCGCAGGCGCTCCTCGTTGTCCTTCAGCGCGCGTTCCTGGTGTTTCAGGCGCGTAATCTCGGTGCGGATGCCGACGTAACCGCCGTCGGCGGTGCGCCGGTCGGCGATCAGCAGCCAGCGCCCGTCCGTCTGCTCGAGCTCGAATGGGCTCTTCGGATTCCGGTGCCGCTGCATTCGTTCGGCAATCCATTCCTCTTCGCGGCCGACGGCGTCGGCGACGAAGCCGCCTTCGGCCCGGTCGCGCACGATCGTTTCGAAGGTGATCCCGGGCACGACTGGATGCGCCGACTCGTCGCAGATCTCGCGGAATTTCTCGTTGCACAGGACCAGCCGGTCGTCGGCGTCGAAGAGCACGAACGCTTCGTCGAGCTGCTCGATCGCGTCGCGCAGCCGCGCCTCGGCGAGGCGCAGCCGCTCCTCGTTCTCGCGCAACGCCTGTTCCTGCTGCTTCAGGCGGGTGATGTCGGTGCGGACATGGACCATGCCGCCGTCGGAGGTCCGCTGCCGGGAGACGAGCAGCCAGCGCCCGTCGAGCAGGTCGGCCTCCAGGCTCTTCCGTCGATCGGCGGGCACATCCAGGTGCTCCCTGAGGAACGCGTCCATCGGCGAGCCGCCGGTATCGAAGACGCCGCGGGCGACGCCCTGGCGCAGGAAGTCCTCGAAGGTGGCGCCCGGCACCAGAACGTCGGCGAGCGTGGGGTACATCTCGAGCGTGCGGCGGTTCGTGAGCACGAGCCGGCCCGCCGCGTCATAGGCGGCGAGGCCTTCGTTCATGCTTTCGATCACGTCGCGCAGTCGCGCCTCGGCGCCGCGCGCCCGGGCCTCCGCCTCGCGCAGCCGGGCCTCGTTGCCGAGCAGCGTCTCCTCCTGCGCCTTCTGCCGGCTGATGTCGGTCCAGGTGCCGACGATGCCGCCGTCGCTCGTCTGCCGCTCGCAGATCAGCAGCCACTGCCCGTCGCCCCGGTACTGCTCGATCGGATCGCCCGGATGCAGGTGCTGGTGGAGCCGCTCCTTCATCCATTCGTCGACGCGGCCGATGGCATCGGGGTGCTGGCCGCGCGCCACGCTGCCGCGCAGCATGTCCTCGAACCGCGCGCCGGGAACCATCAGGTCCGCGTTCTTGGCGTACATCTTCTGGTGCATGCTGTTCGACAGCACCAGGCGGTCGTCGGCGTCGAACAGCGCGAATCCGGCGCCGATGCTGTCGAAGGCGTCGCGCAGGCGCGCCTCGGCGGCGCGCCGCTCGTTCAGGGCGGCGGCCAGCAGCAAGGTGCTCAGCGACGTGGCCGCCAGGAGCGCCTGCAGCGCGATGAGGCTCTCGCCGGCGCCGGTCGCGCCGGGCACGACGTCGGTCGTCAGGATGGTAACGATGCCGGCCAGCCCGACGAAGGCGTTGGCGACCGTCGCGCCGCGCGCACCGAAACGCAGTGTCGCCCAGATCTGGAACGGCAGCGCCAGGATCAGCGACATGTGGTTGGCGGCGAGGCTACTGTCCGGCTGGGCAAGCGTCAGCGCCGTCGCGCCGATCAGGCCGGCGGCGATAAGGACGATCTCGCCCGGGCGCTGTCTGATTTCGGGCGCTGCGGCCGTTCCCCGGAGCCAGGCCAGCAGCAGCGGCACGATGACCAGCATGCCGACGGTGTCGGCGATCAATCGGTTGCGCCAGACGGAGAGATAGGGGGCGTGAAAGCTGAAGTGGATGACGGCCCCGCTGATGCTGGCGCCGAGGGTCGGGGCGAGGACGCCGGCGACGCCGAGTAGCACCATCAGCGAGCGGACGCTGGCCAACCATCCGGATGGCGCGCGGAAGCACTGCAGGACGCTCGCCGCCACCAGGAGTTCGGTCATGTTGGAGGCGGCGAAGCCGAAAGCGGTGAGCGGGCCGTCGCCGGCCAGCAGAATCGTCGCGGTGTTGCCGGCCCCGGCGGCGAGGATGCAGGCGGGCCATTCGCGCGGCTGCGACAGGAGCAGGATGCCGAGGACGATGGCGTCGGCCGGCCAGACGACGGCGAAGGCGCCGGTCAGGCGCGACAGAGCGACGGCCAGCGAACAGCTCAGCAGGAAAGCTGCGAAGATCAGCGCGGCCTTCCCGGCCGTCCGGATCCCTGAGACTGGGGTAGTGCTCAATGCCATTCTGGAGAGCTAATCCCTTGTATCTCGCCGGTTTTTCCGACGAAAACGCCTGTCAATGGTCGCCGCGGCCAGTCACCGGGTCGCCGTATGGTAGTGCGACGATCCTTAGGACCCTGTTAACGCTGATCGGATCGCGCTAGGCCACCGAGGAGGCGCTGCCGGGCGTCCGTACGGACCGTGCTTCCGGAAATACGACCGTCACGATGGTGCCCTGGCCGACGGCGCTCGTGAGCGTCAGCGTGCCGCCGTGCAGCACGGCCAGGGCCTTGCACAGCGGCAGGCCGAGGCCGGTGCCGGTGTGCTTGCGCGTCAGCAGGTTCTCGACCTGGGTGAAGGGTTCGAGCACGCGCTCCAGCTCGTGCGGCGGGATGCCGATGCCCGTATCGGCGACCGCCAGCGTCACGCCGCCTGTCGCCGCCAGGTCCGCCGAAATCGTCACGCGCCCGCCCGCCGGCGTGAACTTGAGGGCGTTGGACAGGAGGTTGAAGAGGATCTGCTTGACCTTGCGGTAGTCGCCGCGCAGGAGCGGCAGCGCTGGC
>Ga0335080_10008114_pt1 | contig 10939 bp, 11 predicted proteins | sample Lox_Sample_34_FD_206720 | JGI IMG/M metagenome (GOLD analysis project Ga0335080, IMG submission 206720) | Soil microbial communities from Loxahatchee National Wildlife Refuge, Florida, United States - Lox_Sample_3.4 | ecosystem: Environmental > Terrestrial > Soil > Wetlands | place: USA...
GCTCTGGCGCGCTGAGCGGCATGTCCCGGACGAGCCCGGGGCTGACCTTGAGATGCGGGACCTTGCCCCCGTGGACCAGCTCGGCCTTGAGCTGGTCGCCGAGCGCGGCCTCCGCCTGCCGGAGGAAGTTGGCGGTGGTGGCCGAGGGCGACATCTCGTACGCCCGCCGAGCCAGCGCGGCGGCGTCGGCGATGTTGCCCGCGGAGTAGAAGGACTCGGCCGCGCGGAAGATCTCGTCCGCTCCCTGCTCGGAGCCCAGCACCTCGGGCACCGCGGTCGGGAGGGTCGGCGACTCGGTCGGGACCACCGCGATGGCGCCCAGCCGGTGAAGGGCGAAGAGCCTCTGGTAGAGGAAGAAGTCGGTGGAGTGGAGGGCCAGCACCATGTCGTCCACGGTGGCCCCGTCGTCGACGAGGGCGTAGAGCCGGTCGTCCAGGCTTCCTGGCTCGGGTGCTCCTGCGAGCTGCTCCCGGTCCAGCTTGAGCCGCACCCGCCCGGTGGGGAACACCTCGCGGATGGCGCGCCAGGCGGTCTGCCGGAGGTCGGCCTCCCGGTGGACGTCCAGCAGGTTCACGCTCACGTCCAGGCCCTGGACGGGGGTCGGCGCCTCGCCGGGGGTGAAGGTGAAGCGGCCCTCCGGCCAGTCGAAGCAGCCGAGGAGCGCCTCGCGGAACTTCAGCGACAGGGCGTTCCGGATGGCGTCCTCGGGAACCTTCCCCGAGTCGACGAGGATCTTCCCCAGCGCGACCTTGGTGGCCAGCTGCTGCTGGAAGGCCTCGGTGTACTCGTCCTCGGTGATCATCCCCATGTTCATCAGGAACTGGGCGAGGTACTCGCGCGGCGCGTTGCTCCCTGCCTGGATGACCGCCCCGTCGCGGATGACGACCTGGTGCCGCTCGTCGGACCGCTCCACGACCAGCGTGCCCGTCGCCTTCCTGTTCCCCAGGTAGGCCACGAGGTCCCGGAGAGGCATCGTCGCCAGATCGCCCAGCAAGCCGCGCATGGGCGCTAGTGTCACAGGCGGTGACGGTCCGGATCTACATCAAACCCCGCTGCTCGCTGTGCGAGCTGGCCAGGGTCGCGATCGAGGAGATCCGGACCCGGGTGCCGTTTGCTCTGGAGGTCGTGGACATCCGGGACGCCGCTGACACCTGGGAGCGCTACCGACATGCCGTCCCCGTGGTCACCGTGGACGGCGAGGAGGTCTCCCGGCTGCGTCTGGACGCCGTCGCCTTCGAGTCACGGGTTCGTGGCACGAGCGTTGCCTGAAGGGCCCCCGGCCCCCCTTCCCGGAGGGCCTGAAGCCTGAACTTCTGACGCTCGCGCCGGGAGAGCGTCCCTGGAAAAACGACGGTGCCCCTGCACGACCCACACATGCCCCGGGTCCTCGTGGTGGACGAGTCGGAGGCCGCCCGGACCCAGGTGGGTGAGGCCCTCCGGGGAGCGGGGCTGCACACCCTCGCGCTCGGGAAGGCCGAGGCCGCGGGCGCCCTGTGGAGCCTCTACCGGCCGCACGTCGTGCTGATGGCCGCGCACGCTCCCGCCTTCGCCTCGGTGGCCGTCGCCCGGCGGCTGCAGACGCAGTCGAGGGGAGCCGTTCCGTTCGTCTACCTCCTCGACGCGCCGGACCCGGAGGTCCGGCTCCACGTGCTCGAGCGCGGGCATGGGGTGGACGCGCTCTGCAAGCCGCTGGACCTCCGCGAGCTCGTCGCGCGGGTCCGGGGGCTGCTCCGCCTGCGGGATGCCGTGCGCCGGGCAGTGCATCCTTCCGAGGACGAGACCGCTGCGCTTCGCGATCGGCTCACCGGGACCTGGACCCGCCGCGCCATGCTCGCCTTCGTCGGCCAGGAGCTGCTTCGCTGCGAGCGCCACGGCGGTGGGTTCGGCCTGCTCGGCATGGAGCTCCAGGGCTTCCGGCAGTTCCGGCGCGCCTTTGGCCGCGGGATGGCCGACCGGCTGGTCCTCTACGCGAGCGCGGTGCTCCTGCGCGGCTGCCGCGAGTCGGACGCGGTGGCCCGCATCGCCGACGACCGGTTCGCGGTGCTGCTTCCGTCCACGCCGGAGGGAGGCCTCGCATGCCTCCGGGGGCGGCTGCTCGAGCGGTTCGAGCGCGCGCGGTTCCAGGTGGACGGACGCGTCGTGCGGACCGCGGTCTCGCTCGGCTGTGCGTCGTTCCCCGACCTCCAGGGGAACGCACGCCGGCTCCTCGCCGAGGCCTTCCAGCGGGTGGCCCGCCCGGCGGCGGTGCCCACCCCGGTGCTCAGCTGACGCGTCGCCCGCGTTTGGCGGCGGTGCGCCCCGGAGGCCCGGGCGTCGTCTCTCGTGAGAGGGCCAGCACCCGGGCGTAGTGGGCCGAAGTGGCCCGGACCACGCTCAGCCTGCCGCGGGTCAGCAGCGGGAAGTCGCGCAGGCGGGCGTCGGCGCGCATGCGCGCGAGGGTGACCGGGGCGGCGAGGGCCTCCACCGGCTCGAGCTCGACCGACGACCAGTCCTCGCCTGGAGCCGTGGGATCGGGGTGGGCCGCGCGAGAGACGCGGGCGATGCCCACGACCGCCTTGTCCTCGCCCGAGTGGTAGTAGAGACAGAGGTCGCCCACCTCCATCGCGCGAAGGTTGTTGCGCGCCTCGAAGTTCCGGATGCCGGTCCACTCGGTGCGGTGGTCCGCCTGGAGCCGGGCGAAGGCGTACTCGGAGGGTTCGCTCTTGATGAGCCAGTGGGCGGGCACGGGGCGCCCCGGAGACTAGCGCCGCGCGTGGGCGAGGGAAGCCCCCCGGGTGCCCGCTGCAGCCGGGGGTACGTCCGCGCGTGGTGGAGCTGGCCCTAGCGACCGGTCCCGCTGCCGCCGGTGGCGGTGTTGCCCAGGTCACGGAGGATCTCGTCGGCGTGCTTCTTGTGCGTCTCCAGCTTGTCGCGCGCCGACTTCACCAGGTCGTAGACCCTGTCGTCTCTCGCCTTGAGGGAGGGAAGGGCTCCATCGAGATCGGCGAGCACCGTCCCGTGGCCCTCGGACATGGCCCGCATGTACTCCCGGTCGAACTGCCCTCCGGTGGCGGTGGCGAGCTGCCGGTCCGTGCTCTGCGTCATGTTGACGAGCTGGGTGCGCTTCTCGGTGGGGATGCTGCTGGGACCGAGCGTCAGCCCGTTCCGGCTGGCGAGGTCGTTGACCTGCTTGTCCAGGTCGCCGTGGTCCTTGACCATGTCCTTCGCGTAGTCCTTGACCTTGCTGCTCGTCGCCTTGCTCTGCGCCAGCTGGCCGAGGCGGATCTCGTCCTGGTTGACCTGGTGGAGCAGCGAGAGCACGGCGGTGGGGGTCATCGCCATCGTGCTCATCGACGGGGCCGCGGTCGCGCCCGGGGGCGTCGAGACGGGGCCGGTGCTCCTGGTCTGGGCGAATGCCGCCGCGCCGGAGAGCATCGAGGCCAGCGCGAGCGTGTGGGTGAGCTTCATCGAGTCGTTCCTCCGTGGGTGGGTGACAGGGACCAATCTGCTGACCGTCCACCGTCGGGGGAACCCTCGGCCGCCGCACCTCTGGGCCACCGGGAGGCGGGAGGAGGACCGAGCGCCTGGAAGCGGGCCGCTACGCCCCGACCTTGGACTCCGGAGCCGTCGCGGCACCGACCTCCGCCTGCCGCGCGCCCAGGAACGGATGGCCCAGCAGCTGGCTCGAGGCCATGAGCCCGATGCCCGCGAGACCGAGCGCCGCGGGCTCCGCGTACCCCCCGAGCAGCGCTCCGAGCACCGTCAGCGCCGCCCCTCCCAGCATGAACGAGACCACCGCCGCCACCGCCGCCTTCCACATGGCGGGCCAAGGTAGGAACCCCTCCCCCGCGCTGCATGCACCACCGTCCGTGGCCGGGAGGGACTGTCGCCTGGGCGGACACTCGCCGGCCGCGCGCCCGTGGGCCGAGCGTGCCGCCGTCGCGCCACCACGCCGCCCGTCGCCCGGGCGGAACTTCTTACGGTTCGCGCGCCAGCCGGCCGGGACATCGTCGGACTTCCCGCGAGGTTGGAGCCTCCGGACCCTGGCACATCCGCTGCTACCCCCAGCGGGCGTGCAGACGACATGCGCGGGAACGTGGGTCGGGAGCGTCCTCGTCGCGGGGCTGCTGCTCGCCGGCTGTGCCCACGAGCAGACGGTTCCGCCGGTGCCCACGGCGGAGGAGCCGTACCGGATCGGCAAGGAGGACGTGCTCGACGTCTCGGTCTGGAGGGATCCCGACCTGTCACGGACGCTGCCGGTCCGCCCGGACGGCTTCATCACGCTCCCGATGGTGGGGGAGGTCCAGGCCGAGGGGCGGACCACCGTGGAGCTGGAGCAGGACATCGCCCGGCGGCTCGAGAAGTACATCCAGAGTCCCCGGGTCACGGTGATGGTCCGGGAGGTCAACAGCGCCCGCGTCTTCGTCACCGGCGAGGTGCAGAAGCCGGGGGCCTTCCCGCTCCGGGGGAACGTCACCGTCCTCCAGGCGGTGGCGATGGCGGGCGGCCTGACCGAGTTCGCCGACCGGAACGGGATGATGGTCATCCGGGCGAACAACGGCGCGCGGATCCCGGTGCGCTACTCGGACCTGGTGGACCCCCACGGCCAGGGGTCTGACTTCCCGCTCCAGCCCGGCGACACCGTCGTCGTGCCCTGAGCGGATCGCGCCGTGAGCCTCGCGAGGAGAGCGCGACGACCGGTGTGGGGACCGGCGGCGGCCGGTATCGCCGCCGCGCTGGTCGCGCTCGCGCCGGCGGAGTCGCGAGGCCAGGTGCGGACCGAGCTCCGCGCCGAGCCCTCGGGGCCCGTGGAGCCCATCCTCCGGCTGGGGATCGAGCAGCGGTACGACGACGACGTCCTCCTCAGCAGCAGCGAGAACGGGCCCGGCGCCTTCCTGACCAAGGTGATGCCGCAGGTCGGCCTCCGGCTGAACGAGCGCACCCTGCAGTTCGAGGGGTTCTACGAGCCGGACGTCCTGATCCGGACCGAGACCGGGGACGTGACCCTCGACCACCGGGCGGCGCTCGGCCTGCACACCGACCTCTCGCGCGAGGCGCACGTCGACGGCGTGGCGCAGTTCTGGGACACCACCGACCCGCTCTCGCTCCCGCGGCAGGGCCTGGCCCGGACGCTGGCCCGGACCCTCTACGGCATCGCCGAGATCGACTGGCGCCAGAAGCTCGCCCCCCGGTGGAGCCTCCTCGTCGGCTACCGGTTCGAGGGAGCCCGGGTGTACGAGACGGACCACCCGCCGGGGTTCCTCAACTCGCCCTCGGTGGGCATCGACTACCGGCTGACGCGCCGAGCGGACCTCGGCGTCGAGTACCGGCTGCAGCTGTTCAAGTTCGGAAGCAACGACGGTATCGCCCACAGCCCGGGACTGGTCTGGAAGTACCGGCTCAGCCGGTCGGCGAACATCCAGATCTCGGGCGGCGCGGCGTTCTACACGGAGCAGCAGAACCCGGAGAAGAACGGGGTCGTCCCGCGGTTCGAGGTGGATGTCTCCCAGCGAATCACCCGGCGCTGGGACTGGATCTTCACCGTGGGACACGACCTCGTGGGCGCGAGCGGATTCAGCACGGCGGTGTGGGCGGACTACGCCAGCCTGACGCTCAGCTGGCAGCTGCTCGAGAAGCTACGGCTCTTCGGCTACGGCAGCTTCTTTCGAAACGGTCCCATGCCCAACGTGGGGGTGTTTCCGTTGACCGTGGACCAGGAGAAGGGAGTGGCGGCCGGGTACGGGGTCGGGGCAGGGGCGGAGTGGCGCTTCGACCGCCACGTCGCGCTCCAGGCGACCTACGACCGGCTCGACCAGGTGGGGAGCGTGGATCCCGCCCAGACCAACCTCACCCGGAACATCGTCGCCGCGCGGCTGACGGTGGATGCGTTCTGACGGAGAGACGATGGATCGAGGACTGACGGCAGACGACGTGGCGAGGGCGCTCACCCGGCGCCCGTGGCTGGTTGCGAGCGTCACCGCGCTGGTGCTGGCGCTGGGGAGCGCCTACGTCCTGACCCGCCCCCGGGTCTGGAAGGCGACGGCGGTGGTGCGGGTCGAGCCGCAGCAGACCGACGCCCAGCTGGTGCAGCGGACGGTGGGCGACGTCGAGCCCCGGCTGCTCAGCCTTCGCCAGGCGATGCTCGGGGGGCCGGTGCTCGGCCGGGTGGTGGACGAGCTCAAGCTCTACCCGGATCTGGTCGCCCGCCGCGGAAAGGAGGCGGCCATCGAGCGGCTGCGCGAGGGCATCGACGTCAAGCCCACCTGGAACGCCTTCGAGGTCACGGCGGCCGCCGGCGAGCCGCGCCAGGCGGCGGAGATCGCCAACCTGATTCCCACCGTCTTTGCCCGCATCACCAACGAGGTGCGCGCCGCGCAGGCCGCGGACGCGACGCGGGTCTTCGACGCCCAGGTGAAGGAGCTGCAGAGCGCGGTGAACGACTGGCAGCAGAAGATCGTCGCCTTCAAGGTGGCCCACGTCGGCGAGCTCCCGGAGCAGCTGGAGGCCAACATGCGCCAGCTGGACCGGCTCGCGGGCGAGCTCCGGGCCCGGACCGAGCAGCTCCGGGCGGCGGACACCCGGCGCGGAGACCTCGTGCTGATGCGCAACGGAGGCGACACCGAGGTGGGACGGGTCCAGGCCCAGGCGGACCAGCTGGAGCAGCAGCTGGCGGCGGCGAGGACCCAGTACACCGACGACCACCCCGAGGTGCTCCGCCTCTCGCGCGAGGTGAAGGCCGCGCGCGTCCGGATCGCCGAGGCCGACGCGCGGCTGGGCGCTCAGCGCGATGAGCGCGCGCGGGCGACCCGCGAGGTGGCTGCCATCCAGCGGGACGTCGACGGGCTCAAGCACGAGATGCAGACCTACCAGACGCGCCTCGATGCGACCCCGCGCTGGGCAGCCGAGCTCGCGGGCCTGGAGCGCGAGTACGACATCGCCCGGACCAAGTACCAGTCGGTGCTCGGGCGGAAGGTGGAGGCGGAGATCGCGCAGGACATCGAGGCGCGGAACGCGCCGCGCCTGTTCAGCCTGGTGAGCCCGGCGGCCCCGCCGGTGGTGCCCAGCAAGCCGGACCGCTTCGGCGGGATGATGGTCGTGCTGGTGGCAGCGATCGGCGCAGGGGTGCTCACCGGCGTGATGCGGGAGCTCCGCGACGAGACGATCCACGACGACCGCCAGCTGCGCGGCGAGCTGCCGTTCCCGGTCCTGGCCATCGTCCCGACGATGAACGGACGGACCGAGCGCCGGGTGCTCCTGCCGGCCAATCCCCTGCGGCCCCGGGCACAGCCCGACAGCCTCAACTGAGGACCGACCACCGTGATGCCAGAGAACGAGACGAGGGACGAGGGCCGCTCCGACAACTTCCTGCACCGTGCCGACGGTACGTCCGTGACCCAGGCCCCGGTGAACGACCGGGTGGTGTCCCTCACCGCGCCTGGCTCGGTGGCCGCCGAGCAGTACCGCTCGCTGTATTACCGGCTGGAGCGACTCCGGGATGCGCGCCCGATGCGGCTGGTGGCCTTCACCTCCGCGCTCCCGGGCGAGGGGAAGACGGTCACCGCGGTGAACCTCGCGCTGACCTCGGCGCGGGCCAACCCCGACCGGCGGATCCTCCTGGTCGACGCCGACCTGCGGCGGGGGCAGGTGGCGGAGCTCCTGGCGTTCCGGGCACGGCCCGGGCTGTCCGAGCTGCTGCAGGGGGACGCCGAGCTGCGCGAGGTGGTGCGGCGGTTCAAGGCCAACCGGCTGGCGGTCATCCCCTCCGGTCAGGCGGCGGAGGAACCGACGCAGCTGCTGGCCAGCTCGCGGATGAAGGAGCTGCTCCGCGCCGTGCGCGAGGGGTTCGACGAGGTCTACCTGGATCTCCCGCCGACGCTTCCGTTCGCCGACGCGTCGATCCTCGGCACACTGTCCGACGCGGTGGTCCTGGTCATCCGCGCCAATGCCACGGCGGGCAAGCACGTCCACCAGGCGCTCGAGCACCTGGCCGGGGCGAGCGTGGTGGGGTGCGTGCTGAACGGAGCTGCTCTGGCGAGCGCTCCCTACTTGAAGTCGTACCTGCGGTGAGACGCGCCCGGGACGCGGGCGCAGGTGGTCGGTGGCGGGCGGGAAGGGCGGGCAGGGGCGATGTATCGGGTCTTCAACCATTGGGTCTCGGGACGGAAGACGCTGCTGTTCGTGGCCGAGAGCGTGGCGATCGTCGCCGCCTGCGCGACCGGTTCCCTGGTGCTTGCCCGAGCCCTCGCACCGGAGGCGGGCGCGGGCCATGCCCACCCCGCGGTCGTGACCGCGACCCTGCTGGGGATTCTCTCGATGGGGTTCGCCGGGGCCTACCAGGCGTCGCTGTACTTCCTCGACCTCTATGATCTTCGGGTCGCGGCCGAGGACCGAGGCCGGGGCGCGCGGCTGGCGCGGGCGCTCGGGCTGGCGGTCTTCGCCATGGCGATGGTGCTGACCGTGCTCCGGATCCGCCCCCCCGAGGGCGTGGTCCTCGGGGGAGCGTTCGGGGCGATCCTCGGAGTCCTCCTCGCGCGGGGGCTGCTGGGCGCCGCCCTGGCCCGTCCGAGCCGGGTGCTGGTGGTGGGCCACGGCGACCGCACGCGGCGGCTGCTCGAGCTGCTGGAGACCGCCGAGGAAGCTCCCCAGGTGGCGGTGGTGGTCGACGCCCGGCGCCTGGGCCCCGGCAGGGAGAGCCTCCTGGAGGCGGCCCGGCGGGCACGGGCCGAGGCGGTCGTCCTGGCCACCGAACCCGGCCAGGAGCACACCACCCCCGAGGACCTCGCCCGGTGCCGCTATGCCGGGGTGCGGGTGTTCGCGGCGGCGCAGTACTGCGAGCGCGTCCTCCGCCGCATCCCGGTGCACGTCCTGGACGGTGTGCAGTTCGCGACCGCGGACGAGCTGACCCAGGGCCTGGTCCGGCGGGCCTCGAAGCGGGTCTTCGACGTCGTGGTCGCCGGCGCGCTCCTTCTCCTCTCCGCGCCGCTGATGCTGGTGCTGGTGGTGCTCATCCGCCTCGACTCGAAGGGGCCGGCCTTCTACCGGCAGGAGCGCGTGGGCAGGAACGGCAGGGCCTACGAGCTCTGGAAGTTCCGGAGCATGCGGCTCGACGCCGAGCGGAATGGCGCGGTCTGGGCACGTGCCAGGGACGAGCGGGTGACGCGGGTGGGGCGATTCATCCGCCGGACGCGGATGGACGAGATCCCCCAGGTGCTCAACGTCCTCCGCGGGGACATGAGCTTCGTCGGGCCGCGTCCCGAGCGGCCGGTGTTCATCGAGCTCATCTCGCGCGACGTGCCATACTACGCGCTGCGCGAGGGGGTGAAGCCGGGCATCACCGGCTGGGCGCAGATCCGCTACCCCTACGGCGCCTCGGTGGAGGACGGCCGCAACAAGCTGGAGTTCGACCTCTACTACGTGAAGAACGGGACGCTGTTCCTCGACCTGGCGATCATCTTCCACACCGTGCGGCACGTGCTGCTCGGCCGTGGAGCGCGCTGACTCTCGCCGCTCCGGTGCTCGCGGGCGTGAACGGGAGACGACACCTCGCGCGTTCCGGGGCTGGACGACGGCCCGCCGCGTGCACACGTCCAGGATGATGGTGAAGGCGTCGCCGTACGTTCCCGCACGGCCCACGCTCGGATGGGCGCAGCTCGGCTCCCGGACGCGGCCGCTCTCCTGGCATCCGTTCACCGCCGAGCGCGTGTGCTGGACCGAGCTCGGACGGGGCGCGCTCCGGCTCGCCGCCCGGGTGCTCGGCCTCGAGGGAGCGGAGGTGCTCGTGCCGGCGTACCACCACGGCGTGGAGGTCGACGCCCTGCTCGCCGCGGGGACCTCCCCGGCCTTCTACGAGGTGGGAGCGCGGTGGGCGGTGGACCTCGACGACCTCGAGCGCCGGGTGAGCCCGCGCACCCGCGGCATCCTCCTGACGCACTTCGCCGGCTTCCCGGGACCGGCGAGCCAGCTCCGGGCGCTCGCCGACCGCTACGGCCTGGTGCTCATCGAGGACTGTGCCCAGGCCCTCCTCTCCTCGGACGGGGGCGTGCCGCTCGGGACCACCGGCGATGCATCGGTGTTCTCGCTCCGCACCTCGTTGCCGGTTCCGCACGGGGGCGGGCTGGTGTTCAACGGCCGGAGGGGCTACCAGCTCCCCGCGCTCGAGCGGCCGGCGCCGGGGGCCACGCTCCGCAGCATCCTCGCAAGGCTGTCGCACCCGAGGAAGCTCCGCTCACCGGCGCGAGCCGGCCTGGTCGGCGACTTCCGGCGCCGGCTGGGGCGCCGGTTCGGCATCGCGCGCGCACGAGGGGCTCCCGGCTCCCGACCCGACGAGGAGCCGGCGCTGGGAGCGTCGCCGCTGATGTCGCGGATCGCCCGTGCCCACGACCTGGCCGGCGTGGCGGAATGCCGCCGGAGGAACTTCTTCCACCTCCTCGGGGCGTTGCGTGGCGTGGCCCCGCCCCTGGTGAGCGAGCTCCCGCCGGGCGTGTGCCCGCTGTTCTATCCGCTGTGGGTCGCGGACCGGGACGAGGCGCTGGCCCGGCTCCGGGCGGAGAACGTCGAGGCGGGGGAGGGGTGGCCAGCGTTCCACCACCGCTGCGACGGCATCGAGTTCCCCGAGGCCACCCGGCTCCGGCACCACGTGATCGCGCTGCCCTGTCACCAGGACCTCGGTCCGGCGCAGGTGGCCCACGCGGCCCGGGCCGCCCTGCGCGCGGTGCGCCGCGACAGGACGTGGCGCTCGCGCGCAGCCGGGGGGTGATAGACAGGCCCGATGAGCGACCAGCGGGCGCCCCGGGACGTCTTCACCGTCGCACCAGCGTACGAGGCGTACATGGGTCGGTGGAGCCGGCCCGTGGCCCGGGAGTTCGTCCACTGGCTCGCGGTCCCCGCGGGCCGGCGCTGGCTCGACGTGGGCTGCGGGACCGGGGCGCTGAGCGAGGTCCTGATGAAGGCCGGTGGTGCC
>Ga0335080_10008115_pt1 | contig 10939 bp, 10 predicted proteins | sample Lox_Sample_34_FD_206720 | JGI IMG/M metagenome (GOLD analysis project Ga0335080, IMG submission 206720) | Soil microbial communities from Loxahatchee National Wildlife Refuge, Florida, United States - Lox_Sample_3.4 | ecosystem: Environmental > Terrestrial > Soil > Wetlands | place: USA...
GACGACTGGCAGCGCATCTTCCAGGTGAACGTGATCGCGCCCTTCCAGATGGTGCGCGCGGCGCGCGGGGCGCTCGAGCAGTCGGGCAGGGGCTCGGTGGTCATGGTGTCGAGCGTCGCGGGCATCGTGGGCACGGGCAGCTCGATTCCCTACTGCGCTTCGAAGGCGGCGCTCAACAACCTGGTGGTGACTCTGGCGCGCGCGCTCGCGCCGAAGATCCGCGTGAACGGCGTGGCGCCGGGGGCGATCACCGGCCGCTGGCTGAAGCAGGGCTGGGGCGACAGCTACGACGCGGTGATGAACGCGGTCTCGCAGCGCGTGCCGCTCGGCCGGCCGTCGGAGCCCGAAGACATCTCGGCTGCGATCCTCGCGCTGATCGCGGGCTCGGACATGGTCACCGGGCAAGTGATCGTGTGTGACGGCGGGATGACGCTCGGTTCCTGAGCCGCTCGCCAATTCGTGACTTCCGTGGGCGGCCTTTCCGAGAGAGGTCGCTCGATCGTCACCCACGCGCGCCGGCGACGCGTTGAACATTCGCGCGTCGATCTACGGCGGAGGTGGGTGAGTGCGGCTGCTGTGCTGGTTCGTCGCTGGGTGGGTCGGCCTGTGGAGCGCCGCGCCCGCTCACGGCGCGGGGCTGCTCCGAATCGCCGAGTCGCAGTACCACGGCCCCGATTTCATCGAGATCACGAGCGTCGGCGACGGCTCGCTCGACCTTTTCCACTGGAGCCACGGCAACGACACCGAGCTGCTCGCCGTGGGCGCGCCCGTCACCGAGCGTTCAGGCGACGCCTTCCGAGCGTCGTGGGATCTCGCGACCAACCTCGCGATCCTGGGCAGCGACGCGCAAAGACTGGGCCGCGCCGAAGCGCTCAACACCTACGATGCGGCCCCGCACCTCGTCGACGGCCGCAGCTACGACGACGCAGCGTCGGTGCCAGGCGACGATCCCTCCAGCGACGGCATCCCGCCGGCGGACCTGCCGGGCTTCACCGCGCAGCAGTTCGACCGCACGCTGCCGGAGCCAGTCGTGTCCGTGACGATCGGGCTGGCGCTGGCGGCGCTCGGGCTCTACCGGCGCAGCGCCTAGAGGTCCATCGGATCGATCGGCGAGCCCTCGTCCTCGTCTTCTTCTTCGTCGTCGGCCGAGCTGGCGGGTCGCGGCGCCGGTCGCGGCCGCGGCGGAGTGTGTCGCGGCGGTGAGTCGGGCCGCGCGGCCTGCGCGGGCGGCATCAGCCCGCGCGGGTCGTAGTAGTACCGCTCGGCGCAGATCTTGTCGCCGCGGATCTCGTGGATCGCCACCTCGACGAGCTTGGCCTGGCGCCCGTCCTTGAAGGTGATGTTCGCCTCCCACTCGATCGCGATCGTCTTGCCCGACACGAAGACGTGTCGCGCCTTCCAGGTCGCGCCGCGCAGGCCGGCCAGCCAGCCCGCGAGCTTGGAGCGCAGTGACTGCAGGCCAGTCACCGTGCCGCCGGCCGGCTCCTCGGAGACGGCGTCCTCGGTGTAGAGCTTGCCGAGGTCGATGTTGAACTCGTCGTCCATCGCCGTGACGATGCGCTTGGCCAGCTCCTCGGCGGGTGTCGGCCGGTGCGACGGCGCGCGGCCGGCGCCCTTCTTGCGGCCGCCGGCCTTCTTCCCGGCCTTGCGGGCGGTGGTGCCGGCCGGCTTCTTGGCGGCGGCGGGCTTCCGTGCGGTGGACTTCTTGCGAGCACCCATGGCCATGGCCAGTCTCCCCCTGCTCGGTGTGCCGGAAAATCTAGTCGACGCGTTCCGGGGCGGACAGTCCTTTCTGTTAGACTCCGCGCGGTCATGGAGAAGTACACCTCGATCAGCGACGCGCTGTACGAGTATTTGGCGGCTCACCGCACCCCGGACGACGCGCTGCTCGAGGAGCTGCGCGCCGAGACGGTCAAGGCGCTCGGCAACGAGGCGCGCATGCAGATCTCGGCCGTGGAGGGCACGTTCCTCGGGCTCCTGGTGGCCGCGCTCGGCGCGAAGCGCGTGGTCGAGGTGGGCACGTTCACGGGCTACAGCGCGCTGTGTATGGCGCGTGCGCTGCCGCCCGGAGGCAAGCTCCTGTGCTGCGACGTGAGTGAGGAATTCACCGCGATCGCGCGCCGCTACTGGCAGAAGGCGGGGGTCGCCGATCGGATCGAGCTGCGGCTGGCGCCGGCGCTCGAGACGCTCCGGGCGCTGCCGGCGGGCGAGCCGATCGACTTCGCCTTCATCGACGCCGACAAAGAGAACTACCAGAACTACTACGAGGAGATCGTGCGCCGGCTGCGCCCGGGCGGCCTGATCGCGATCGACAACGTGCTCTGGTCGGGGAACGTGATTCGCGGCGAGGACCAGAGCCCGAACACGCTGGCGATCCGCAAGCTGAACGACCACGTGGCGGCCGATCGCCGCGTGCAGTCGGTCATGCTCCCGCTCGCGGACGGCGTGACCCTCGTGCGCAAGCTCGGCTAGGGTGAGCGCGACACGGCGCGGTGTCGCCGTGATCGGAGCGGGCCGGGCAGGGCAGGCGCGCATCCGCGCGCTCGAGGCGAGCGCACGCGCGCGGCTGGCGGGCGTGGTGACTCGCTCGGATGACCTGGCGGCGCTGCTCGCCGATCCCGCAGTCGATGCGGTGATCGTGTGCACCCCGAACCTGCTCCACGCCGCGCAGGCGAGTCAGGCGCTCGCGGCCGGGAAGCACGTGGCGGTCGAGTTTCCGCTCGCCGCCGGGGCTGCCGAAGCACGGCGCTTGCTCGGACAGGCCCGGACGCGCGGGTGCGTGCTGCACGAGGAGCACATCGAGCTCCTGTCTCCCTCACAGGCGGCGCTGCGGGCCCGCGCGCGCGAGCTCGGCGCGCCGCGCTCGGGCAGCGTGCGCTTTTCGGGCGACGCGAGCGGCTGGATCGGCGATCCGCGGCTCGCGGGCAGCCCCGCGCTCGGCGCGCTCGGCCGCCTGCATCGGCTGGTCGACCTGTTCGGCTCGGCCGAGCTGCGCGCGGCCCGACTCGAGCCGGGCACCGTCCGGCGGCTCGAGCTCGAGCTCGGCTTCGCCGGCGGGGGCACGGTGACTCTGTGCGAGGAGCGCGGACCCGGCCTGGCGCGCGCCACCGAGTGGTCGATCGAGTGCGAGCGCGGCCGGCTCGTCACGCCGCCGCCCGAGCCGCCGGGCGCCTTGTTCGCGCGGGACCTCGACTGGTTTCTCGACCGGATCGAGCGCGGCCGCGAGTCATACGTGTCGGACGCGCGCGTGCTCGAGCTGCTCGAGCTGGTCGGGGCGATCGAGCAGCGCCTCTGTTAGGCTACGCCGCGTGAGAGGGTACGTCGGCTTCGCGCTCGGGCTCTTGCTGTGCGCGCTCGCGGTCACTGCCTGCAAAGACTCGCGCCAGAGCGCGGGCGCGAGCGCGCCGGCCGCCGGCTTCCGCGTCGCGCTCCTGACTCCCGGCTCGATCCGGGACGGTGGCTGGAACCAGAGCGCCTACGAGGGGCTCGAGAAGATCAAGAGCGAGCTGGGCGCGGAGATCGCGCACCAGGAGACACAGACGCCGCAGGACTTCGAAGCCGGCTTCCGCGACTTCGCCGCGCGCGGCTTCAACCTGGTGTTCGGACACGGCTTCGAGTTCCAGGACGCGGCCGCCAAGGTCGCGAGTGACTACCCGAAGACCGTCTTCGTCACCACCAGCGGCTCGACCGTGCGCCCGAACGTGGCGCCGATCGTGTTCGAGCTCGAGGACGCGACTTACCTGCTGGGCTTCGCCGGCGCGCGGCTGTCGAAGACGGGCAAGCTGGGCGCCGTGGGCGGCGTCAAGATTCCGTCCGTCGCCAGCACCTTCACCGCGTTCGAGGCGGGCGCGAAACGCGGGCGCCCGGACGCGCAGGTCACGATCTCGTACATCGGCGGCTGGACCGACACTTCGGCGGCGCGCGAGGCCACGCTGGCCGAGATTGCGGGCGGCGCCGACGTGCTGATCCACAACGCGAACGAGGCGGCCGCGGGCTTCTTCCAGGCAGTGACCGACAGTCCGGGCGTGCTCGCGTTCGGCTCGAACAAGAACCAGAACGATGCCGCGCCCGAGCGGGTGCTGGCTTCGGCCACGCTGGACGTGCCCAAGGCGCTGCTCCTGGTCGCGACCGAGGTCAAGAACGGCAGCTTCCAGGCGCATCCGATGCGCTTCGGCCTGGCCAGCGAGGTGATTCGCGTGGAGTGGAACGAGAAGCTGCGGGCGCAGCTGCCCGACGACCTGCGCGCCGAGCTCGAGGGCCTCGCGAAAGAGATCGCGTCGGGGGCGCTCCAGGTCCCGCGCGGGAACTTCTAGCGCTTGGCGCGCGTCGCGCTGCGCGACATCCGCAAGCGCTTCGGCGCGACCGAGGCGCTGCGCGGCGCGAGTCTCTCGCTCGAGACCGGCTCGATCCACGCGCTGCTCGGCGAGAATGGCGCGGGCAAGACCACGCTGGTGCGCACGCTCTACGGCAGCGTGCGCCCCGACGCCGGCGAGATCCAGATCGACGGCGCGCCGGTCGCGATCGAAGGACCGCGCGCTGCGCTGGCGCAAGGCATCGCGCTCGTGCCCCAGCACTCACTGCTGGTGCCGGCGCTCTCCGTGGCCGAGAACCTGGTGCTGGGTGAGTCCGGGCCGATCTGGCTGCCGCGCGAGCGCCTGCACGCTCGCGCGCGCGAGCTGCTGGCGGGCGCGGGTCTCGCGCTCGATCCGGCCGCGCCCGCCGACTCACTCTCGGTTGGCGAGATGCAGCGGCTCGAGATCGCGCGCGCGCTGGCGCGCGGGGCGCGGGTGCTGATCCTCGACGAGCCCACGGCCGTGCTCGCGCCCTCCGAGGTCCACGCTCTGCTCGAGCACCTGCGCGCGCTGCGCGAGCGCGGCATCAGCGTGGTCCTGATCTCGCACAAGCTCGAGGAGATCACCGCGGTCTGTGACTGGGTCACGGTGCTGCGCGCGGGAGTCACGGTCGAGAGTCGTGCGCTCGCCGGCATGGATGCCGCCGAGCTGGGCCGGCGGATGGTCGGCGACGCCCTGCCGCCGCCGGGCCGGCCACCGCAGACGGAGCCCGGCCCTTTGGCGCTGCGGCTGCGCGCCGCCAGCGCGCCCGGACTCCGCGGGCTCGAGCTCGAGCTGCGCGCGGGCGAGCTCGTCGCGCTGGCCGGGATCGACGGCAACGGCCAGCAGCCGCTGGAGGAGCTGTTCGCGGGAGTGAGAGCGCTGGACTCGGGCGCGTTCGAGCTCGTGCGCCCGCCGCTCGCGCTGCTCTCCGGCGACCGGCACCGGACCGGGCTCGTGCTCGAGCTGTCGCTGGCCGAGAACCTGGTGCTGCCCGAGGCCGCGCGCGGCGGCGCGCCGCCGGTGTTTCGCGGCGGCCTGCTGCGCATGCCCGAGCTCGAGAGCGCGGCCAGGGCGGCGATCGTGCGCTTCGGCATCCGCGCGCGCCCGAATGACTCGGCGCGCGCGCTGTCCGGCGGCAACCAGCAGAAGCTGTGCGTGGCGCGCGCGCTGCGCCAGCAGCCGGGCGTTCTGGTGGCGGTGAATCCCACGCGCGGTCTCGACGTCGCCGCGACAGCCGCCGTGCGCGAGGAGCTGCGCGCGCAGGCGCGCGCGGGCGCGGCGGTGCTGGTGATCTCGACCGAGCTCGACGAGGTGCTCGAGCTCGGACAGCGCATCGGGGTGCTGTTCCGCGGCCAGCTGCTGCCGGTTCCCGCGGGCGAGCGCACGCGCGCGGCGATCGGCCGGCGCATGCTCGGTGAGTCGGCGTGAGGCTGCTGCGCGCGTTCGGGCTGCCGGTCGCGAGCACGGCGATCGCGCTGGCGGTCGCGGGCGCCTGGCTCGCGCTCCTGGGCTGCGATCCGCTGCGGGCGGGTCAGGCGCTGGTCGCCGGGGCGTTCGGCGACTCACTCGCGCTCGAGACCACGGCCGTGCGCGCCGGCCCGCTGCTGTTGGTGGGTCTGGGCGTGGCGCTCTCGTTTCGCTGCGGGATCTGGAACATCGGCGGCGAAGGCCAGCTCAACACCGGCGCGCTGGCGGCGACGGCGCTCGTGACTCGCGGCCTGGGCGGCGAGGCGGGTCACGTGGCGCTCTGGCTCGCGCTCGCGATCGGCACGCTGGCCGGCGCGGGCTGGGCCGCGCTCGCAGCGCTGTTGCGCGTCTACCGCGGGGTGTCCGAGGTGCTCTCGACGATCCTGCTGAACTTCATCGCCGCCCTGGGCATCGCCTGGGCCGTGCACGGCCCGCTACAGGAGGCGAGCGGCGCCTATCCGCAGAGCGACTCGTTCCCCGAAGCGGCGCGGCTCGCGCTCCTGCCGGGCCTGACCCGCGCGCACGCCGGGCTGCTGCTGGCGGCGGCGCTGCCGTTCGCGCTCTGGCTGCTCTTGTTCAAGAGCGCAGCCGGGCTCCGGCTGCGCGCGGTCGGCTTCGCGCCCGACGCAGCGCGCTACGCCGGAGTCTCTCCCGAGCGCGAGTCCGTGCGCGTGCTGCTGCTCTCCGGGGCGCTGGCCGGCCTGGCGGGCGCGCTCGAGGTGACCGGAGTGACCGGCCGGCTGTTCGAGAATCTCGCGACCGGCTATGGCTTCACCGCGATCGCGGTGGCGCTGCTGGGGCGACTGCACCCGCTGGGCGTGATTCCCGCGGCGCTGGTGTTCGCGGCGCTGGCCGCGGGCAGCGGCGCGATGCAGCGCGCCGCGGCGGTGCCCTCGGTCGCGGTGCACGTGATCGAGGCGCTGGTGATCTTCTTCTCGGTCGGCTTCGCGCTGCCGCGGAGAGACTCGTGATCGACGCGCCGACGCTCCTTTTGCTGGCCTCGACCGTGCGCTTCGCCACGCCGCTGGCGCTGGCGGCGATGGGCGAGCTCGTGGCCGAGCGCGCGGGCGTCCTCAACATCGGCATCGAGGGCATGATGCTGGGCGGAGCGCTCGCCGCGTACGAGGTCGGCGCCGCCACGGGCTCGCTGACCCTGGCCTGTCTCGCGGCGATGACCGCCGCGTGCGCGCTGGCGCTCGTGTTCGCCGCGTTCGCGCTGTGGCAGAAGGCCGATCCGATCGTAACCGGGACCGCGCTGAACATCCTGGCTTTGGGCACGACCGGCAGCCTGTTCCGGCTCTTGCACCCGGCCGGTGAGTCACTCGCGCGCGCGCCCCAGATGGGCGCCATCGCGGGCGTGAACGGCTTCGTGATCGCGGCGTCGCTCCTGGTCGCGGGCGTGGCCGGCTTTCTCGCGCGCACGCGCGCCGGCCTGGCGCTGCGCGCCGTGGGCGAACGGGCCGAGGCGGCCGACGCGCAGGGCATCTCGGTGGCGCGCGTGCGCCTCGCGGCCACCGCCTTCGGCGGCGCGTGTGCCGGGCTCGCGGGCGCGGCGCTCGTCTTGTGGCTGTCCGACGGTTTCGTCGAGGCGATGACCAGCGGCCGCGGCTTCATCGCGCTGTCGCTGGTGCTGTTCGGCGGCTACCGGCCGCTGCGCATCGTGGCCGGCGCGCTGCTCTTCGGCGCGGCCAGCGCGCTGCAGTTCCGGCTGCAGGCCGCGGGCTCGGCGCTGCCGTACACGCTGCTCCTGATGACGCCCTACGTGCTGACGCTCCTGGTGCTCGCGCTCTTCGCGGGCCGCACGCGCGCGCCGGCCGACCTGGCCCGGCCGTTTCGCGCGCGCGACTGACTCGTCTGGCCCAGCACGCGGCGGCGGAACTCGCGAATCACCGGCAGCCGGTCGAGCCAGGCCGAGGCGTCGGCGCGGAAGGCGTCGTTCGGGCTCACCGGGCCGGCGAAGCCGGGCGGGATCTGGCTCATCCAGACCGGCGGCTCGTCGGTCTCGAGATAGTGATACTCCATGGCCGGCACGACCAGGTCGTCGGGCACCGACACGTCGATCGTGCGCACGCCGAAGCTCGAGAGCTCGGTCGTGAGCGGCTGCGGGTAACCCAGCCAGACCAGGCGTGGCCCGGCGAAGAAGAGGTACTGGACGCGCCGGTTCTTCGACAGCAGCCGGTAGCGGTCGACGCGCCCCTCGTAGAGCCGGCTGTGCGAGTGGCAGAGGTCGATGCGCGCCGCGGGCGCGAAGTCGGGCTCGAAGCCCGCGACGAACACGAGTGACTCGGGCGCGTTCGCGCGCAGGAAGCGCGCGATCGGCCGCCCGCCGTTCACCCGGTTCCGCGGATTCTCTGCGGCGCGCCGGCGCGGCGCGGTGAAGTCGCGGTAGGCGATCACCCGGCGGTCGCCGCCGCGCCGCACGACCAGCCCGATTGCCGCGCGGTCGGTCCGCACGTGCGCCGCGCGCTGGGTCAGCGACTCGACCGCCATCTGCAGCTCCAGCGGCAGGTCGGTGGTGTGCTCGGCCGAGTAGTAGAACTCCTCGCCGTTCTCGCGGACCGCCTTCACGTCGCCCTTGCCGATCCAGTTCTCGTCGGCGGACTTGGCGAAGTGCGAGGCGCAGCGCCATAGCAGCGACCCGTCCTTGTACAAGAGCCGGGCGTGGATCGCCGGCCGCTCGGCACGGCCTTCGCGCAGCGCGAGATAGGCGACGAAGAAGCGCACGTCCTCGTTTTGGCGCACGTCGCAGAGATAGTAGGTGACTCCGAAGAGCTCGACCTTGTATCTCGGGCGGTAGCCGAGCGAGAACAGGCGGCGCGGATTGCGCCGCGCCGTGCCCGCGCACTGGATGCGCCGCCCGCCGTCGCTCTGCGCCAGGAACTCGCGCCAGACGCGTGCGGGCGAGTCGCCCGAGGGCTCGACGCTGGGCACGACCCGCCGCTCGAGCGTCTTCATGCCGTGTACTCCGCGCGCGCGCGGTGCAGGCGCGCGAGTGAGTCGCGCAGCCCGCCCTCGCGGCTGCGCGCGCGCCAGCACTCGCTCTGCTCGGCGATCAGGTCCCCGAGCTCGCGGCCGAGCTCTGCGGGGCTGGGCCCGGTCTTGAGACAGGCGTGCATCAGCCGGAATGCGCCGTGGCGCGCGAGGCCCGCCGCCTGCGACAGCTCGCGCGCCACGATCGCGCCCCCGAAGCCGCGCGGGGTCGCGCGCGCCAGCTCGGCCCGGGTCTGGTCGATCTCGACTGCGATCTCGTAGAGCTTGCGGCGGGTGGTGCGTCCCCAGGTGGGTTCGTAGCCCTTGAACGGGCGCAAGAGCGCGTTCGAGAGCGGGCTCGAGTTCAGCGCGCGAATCCCCGTCTCGGCGTAGAGCTTTCCCAGGCGGTGGAGCGCTGGCCCGATCGAGCCGGTCGCGTCGCGCACGACCAGCGCATCGATCGCGCCGAACAGGTCCAGGTCGCCCTGCGACTCACTCGACCAGGCCAGCGCCGCCGCGAGACACAGCCCGGGCAGCGAGACCACGGGCGGCTGCAAGTGTCCCTGGTCGCCCCAGTCGGTGATCAGCAGGCCGCGCGCGCCGAACTCGCGGGCCGCGCTCGCGGCATCGCGAACGTTCTCGAGCGCGTTCGGCACGCGGCCCACCAGCGACAGCCAGGACGACGTGCCGGGACACACCATGAAGGGCACGCCGCTCGCGGCGTAGCGCCGCGCCTGGATCGCGAAGCCGCCGAACGCCTCGATGTCGACGCCGGCGTCGGCCAGTGACTGGTAGATGTTTCGCGGGATCTCCTGCGGGAGCAGCGGCGCCTCGTAGCCCCAGGCCAGCGCCACCAGCTTGTCGCGCGGCAGCTCGGGGATCAGCTCCGGGTGCTGGCCGATGATGTCGCCCCAGAACTGCACCGTGCGGCCGTCCGCGCGCAGGCCGGAGACGAGCTCGAGCAGATACTCGAGATAGACGCGGCCCTTGCCCTCGAGCTCGCAGCGCCGGCGCGAGCGGCCGCGCCCCAGCTCGAACGGCTCGTCGCAGCCGATGTTCATGCGCCGGCTCGAGAAGTTGGGCAACAGCTCCGCGTAGAGCGAGCGCACGAATGCGACACTCTCCGGTGTCGGAGCGAGCGTCGAGCCGGGCCCGCGCTCGCCTTCGCCCAGCTCGGACAGCGGCGCGTAGCGCGCGTGCTTGAGCCAGCGCTCCATGTGCCCGAAGCCGTTCTGGTTGGGCACGAGCTCGATGCCGCGCTCGGCGCACCAGCCGTCGAGCGTGCGGATCTCCTCGGGCGCGAGCGGCGAGGCCTCGCGCCAGACCTCTTCGTGGTCGCGGTACGCGAACGTGTGCTCCATGTAGAGCTGGAGCTGGTTCACGCGCAGGCTCTCGAGCAGGTCCACGATCGAGCGCAGCGTGTCCATCGTAGGCACGCGGTCGCGAGACACGTCGAGCATGTAGCCGCGCTCGGGCAGATCCGGCCAGTCGCGCAGCGACAGACAGGGGAGCTGTGACTCGCGCTGGGCGTGGATCTGCAGCAGCGCGCTCACGCCCCAGTTCAGGCCGCGCACGTCGCCGGCGGCGATCTCGACGCCCGCGGGCGTGATCGCGAGCTCGAAGCCCTCGGGCGCGATCCCGAGGCTCGGGTCGAAGCGCAGCAAGACGGGCGCAGCGACCTGCGCGGCGCGCTGGCGTGCGCGCGCGATCGTCACCCCGCGCGGACCCTGCACCCGCACCGCGGGCGCGCCGCCCAGCGCGCATACCCCCGGCGCGAAGGCCAGCTCACGCGGCCGCGGCAGCAGCTGCAGCTGACCCTTCACCCGTTTTCCCTCCTATACTCGGGCCAGGGAGGGCTCCATGACCCGAAGACGCTCTCGGCTCGGTCTGTTTGCGGTCTGTGCGGTGCTGTGGGCTCGCGCAGCGGCCGCGGACGAAACCTGCCTGTCGCCATTCCTGCCCAAGATCACCGGTCAGGAGGATTACGTCTACGTCTACACCCTGGGCGTGCCGGGGCTCGGCGACGGCAACGACAAGCTGGTCACGATCGGCGCCAACCCGGCGAAGCCGGGCTACGGCAAGGTGGTGAGTCAGGCCTCGATGCCCGGCAGACACGAGGCGCACCACGGTGACTTCACCGACGACCGCCGCTTCCTGTGGCTGGGCGG
>Ga0335080_10008116_pt1 | contig 10937 bp, 14 predicted proteins | sample Lox_Sample_34_FD_206720 | JGI IMG/M metagenome (GOLD analysis project Ga0335080, IMG submission 206720) | Soil microbial communities from Loxahatchee National Wildlife Refuge, Florida, United States - Lox_Sample_3.4 | ecosystem: Environmental > Terrestrial > Soil > Wetlands | place: USA...
GGATTTAAATCCAGGACTATAATCCGGGATAATCCGAAATTTTATTAGTGACTGTATTTGAGAACTAGGATATCAGTTTATTCACTGCTTCTATGGCTATTTTAAGACGCTGGTCATAATCACCCTTAATTTCAATCCAGTCTGTATTTTGATTCAGCATAATATCCTTGTAGATGCGAAACAGTTTTTCCCGGTTCTTAAGGTCTGGATATTCCCTTAATTCATCCGCAATCCAGGGCAGGTCTGTATTGCAGAGCAAATAGAGATCATATTTTCTTTCCACAATCCGGTCGAGTATGTATTGATGACATTTATCAAAAACAAACTCACACCACACTTTCATCACATACATGTCGGTATCGATAAAAAGAAATTGGTTTGCCGTCGACTGGTTTCGCATCTCATCCATTTCTTTTTTCTTTAGTGATATATATTTTTCTTCAAGCTCAATCTGGCCTTTTGCGATTGACAACAGATTGTCAAAATTGTAATGTTTGCCATTCTTCGTTAAATATTCTCTTGCATATTCAGGACACCAGATAGTACGATAATGGCTTGCCAGCTGTTCACATAGACTGCTTTTACCGGTTGATTCAGGACCAATGATTACAATTTTTTTAAGCTGCATGGGCGTGAGCTTTAACTCTTTTCATCCATTCAATTAATCCGAAGATTGCCATGATCAATAGGATTACATAATACACGCTGGTAAATACATAATGTTTTACAAAGTAAAGAGGAACTGAAGCGAAATTGGTTGCGATCCACCAGTGCCAGCTTTCTACTTTCTTTTTTGCCATGAGCCACATGCCGGTATAAGCAGTGGCTGAAGCAAAAGCATCGCCCCAGGGAATCGCCTGCGGATAAAAACCTTTTTTCAGGTAAGTCAGAGAGAAAAAAATAATGAGATAGAAGAGACTGAAAAACCCCAACTGCAATAACCATTCTTTTTTTGATGAATAGGTGATCTGCAGCACATGTTTTTTTTGAGCGTCTCTTTTTGCCCACAATATCCATCCATAGACACTCATGACCGTATAATAAAAATTTACACTTGCTTCGCCCAGCAGTCCGCCTTTAAAACTTACATAGATATAAATGATCGTGCTAACCAGGCCAGAGGGATAGACCCAGATATTTTCTATCCTGCTGAACCATACGCTGATGATGCCTGAAACTACAGCAGTATATTCCAGCCAGCTGGTATGTTTCATGTCATGAATGAACTGATCCCATATTTCATACAGTACCATAGAAACACAAGATAATCGGAATATTCCGGTTCCCGCCAGTTGATGAACAGGAGGATAGCGAATTTCAATTACCGGTTATTATTCCTGATTCAGGTTTGATCTGGTTATTTTCCCGGTTCATCATAATTTAATTTTCGGGTTCAGGAAAAGAACGTAGCTTTTTGGTCCTTTTTTTAAATTCAAAAACCTTTTTTTATGACAACACAAGAAGCTGTGATGACTACACAGGAAATTGCTGATCGTCTGACCAAACTTTGTAAGGAAAGCAAATGGGATGAAGCAGTCGAAGAATTGTTTAGCCATGATGCCAAAAGTATTGAGCCCGCACACTCACCCGGACCGCAGTCTGTTGAAGGAATCGAGAACATAAGAAAGAAGGGCGAAATGTTCCAGCAGATGGTGGAAAAAGTTCATGGCGGATATGTGAAAGGCCCGATTGTAGCCGGCAATCACATATCACTGGGAATCGGGATGGATTGCACGATGAAAGGCAGAGGAAGAAGTATGATGGAAGAAATTGCTGTGTATGAAGTTAAGGATGGGAAAATTGTGAAGGAACAATTTTTCTTTTAATGCCGGTCGGAATTTAGATTGAACCTCCGGGGTTCCGCGGAACCCCGGAGGTTCCTTTAAAACAAAAAGCCTCTTTAATGAGGCTTTTCTACATAATAATTAGTCAGTTACCAGTTACTCGGATTCTGCAACTACTTCCTTTACTTCAGGTATCATCCGCTTCATCATCCCTTCAATCCCTGCTTTTAGCGTGATCATGGAAGAAGGGCAGCCTGAACAAGATCCCTGTAACATTAAATTCACCACGCCTTCATTGTAACTTCTGAACTGAATGGCTCCACCATCCATTTCCACTGCAGGTTTTACATAATTTTCCAACAATTCTTTTATCCTCTTTACTACATCATCATCGTCTGCTGCTATTATATTACCATCATTCTTTGTCTCAACGATTTCAGATTCAATGATCACTGTTTTGCCTTCTTCCAGATATCCTTTTAAAAAATGCCTGATCGTCGGAATTACATCATTCCAATCGGTTTCCGAAGTTCTCGTAAGCGTTACAAAATTGCTTGCAATAAATACGCTTTTAATAAACGGAAAACCAAACAGCTCAATAGCAAGCGGAGATGGCTTAGCGCTTTCCACATCAATGAAGTCGATACTCTTCCCGGGATATAAAAGTTTATTGGCAACAAATTTCATTGTTTCCGGATTGGGAGTCATTTCAGTATAAATGCTAATCATCGGATTGCCGGTTTTTATCATAATACGCTCGATTTAATCTGCAAAGTTAATAAATGCAAAGCAGTATGACTTATGAAATCGGGAAAAGCCCATGCTCTAAGGTGCAAATATACAAACGCAACTTTGTTGCAAAAAATATTAGCTTTGTGTGTGTGCCATTGAAGCAAAAAGCTGATCGTAAATTTGGGCACTGAATGTTAATATCGATGAGCCGGAAATCCATATTTTATATAGCTTTTTTTGTTGGGTTGTTTTTGGTTTTCTATTTCGTCCTGACTAAAATTATACCTGGTTTTACGGAAAAAGAATTACCCGTGCTGAGTGATGTCCAGCCGTTTTCCTTTACTAACCAGGAGAACAAAACGATTACCAACAAAGACGTAGCAGGAAAAGTATATGTGGCAGAATATTTTTTTACCACCTGCAAAGGAATTTGTCCGAAGATGAACACTAACCTGAAGAAGATTTATGAAATGTATAAAGACCAGCCGGATTTTCTGATTTTATCGCATACCGTGGATCCGGAAACAGACTCTGTGGCGAGGATGAAACATTATGCCGACTCACTCGGTATTAATCCCGCAAAATGGTGGTTCCTCACAGGAAGCAAGGAGGGCCTCTACAAAGCGGCCCGAGTAAGTTACCTGCTGGATGATCCAAAAAATAACCTGATCAATCCTGCTGAGCAATTTATTCATACCCAGTTTTTTTCGCTGGTCGACAGGAACGGTCAGGTCCGAAAGATTTATGATGGATTAAAAAAAGAAGATATTGAAGAAATGAAATCCGATATCAATTCCTTATTAAAAGAAACGGTAAAGTATAGCCGGGCGGCAAAACCATTTTCTTCTAATAACTTCAATTGATGGTTCGATTCTTTAAATTATCTGGCATGCAGAATACAGCTGACGATATTTTGAAACGAAACCAACTAAGCATTACAAGCAGCAGGAAGAAAATATTAAACCTTTTCCTGCACGGTACCGGAGCGCTTTCACATGGAGATATAGAAAAAAAAGCAGGAGAAAAATTTGACCGGGTCACCATCTACAGAACTTTACAAACCTTCGTAGACAAAGGAATCATACATAGCATTCCAACCGCCGACAATTCCATTCATTATGCATTGTGCAAGGACGACTGCTCATCAGGTCATCATGACAATCACGTTCATTTTATATGCAGCAATTGCGGCAACACCATCTGCCTGGAAGATGTCACAGTTCCTCCGATCAAACTTCCCAAAGGATTTATTTCTTCCCAGGTAGAAATGATCGTCAGCGGAGTATGCAGCCATTGCATGTAGGGAACAATTCTGGTTTACCTATCTGTGACCCCTATACGTAATATATCTTCCTCACGGCATGAGAATTAGTTTTAATTCCGAATACAGACAACAAAATCTTATTGTTTTTAAAAAAGAAAGCCCCGATGTAGAAACACCGGGACTTTTGGTTAAGGCTCTGATTAGTAGCTATTTGAAAAACAGATGATAAATCATCCGCTTATTTTAGACGTTGTGTTGCAAATATAACAGACTTGAATCATATTGACAACAATCAATTTATACCATTTTATGGGTATTTTTTTGGAAAATCCGGGATCTCTCAACTAATAGTTTTCACTTAGCTGATGATTTTCTCTAATTCACCACGTACGAATTCCATCAGCTGTTTAATGTATTCGCCGGAAAAATTGAATTGCAGCTGAGCAGCCTGATAAAGCTGGGGCAGGGTTTTAGTACCGCCCAGGCTGAGTGCCGACATGTAATTATCTATCGCTTTTTCTTTATTTTTTTTGTATTGCATCCACAACCCGATCGCCCCCAATTGTGCAATTCCATACTCAATGTAATAAAACGGGACTTCAAAAAGATGGAGTTGCTTCAACCAGAAATTTTCGTGGTATTTTTCCAACCCGCTCCAATCAACAGTTCCGGATGAAAATTCACTGTATATCGACGACCATTGCCTGGTTCTCTCCTCAACAGTGTGATTCGGATTTTCATAAACCCAATGCTGAAATTTATCTATCGTTGCTATCCAGGGAAAAATTGTTATTACTCTTTCAATTTGTTGCTCCTTGGCCCTCCGCAAATCTTCCTTGTTTTTAAAAAATACTTCCCAATGATCCATGCTGAACAGCTCCATCGTCATGCTGGCCACTTCTGCAATCTCCATCGGGTATTCCTTAAATGCAGTTAATTCTAATTGATGGGATAGAAATGAATGAATGGCATGACCTCCTTCATGAACCATTGTCGTGACATCACTCATCTGCCCTGCGGCATTCATAAAAATAAATGGCGCTCCGGTTTCTGATAAAGGGCAATTATATCCGCCCGGCGCTTTTCCCTTACGGCTTTCAAGATCAAAGCGGTTCATCTGCTTCATCGTGAGCAGGCAGTCTGCAAAAAAGGGGTTGAGGTCTTCAAAACAGGCGATTGTTTTTTCCAGCAATTCATTACCACTTGTGAACGGATGCAGGGGTTCAGTACCCACCGGCTCCGCATCAGTATCCCAGGGCCGCAGTTTATCAAGTCCGAGTTTTTTTCTTTTATTTTCATTGATGAACGCAACAAGTGGAACGATGTATTGCTTCACGGCATCATGAAAGCGGAAACAATCTTCCTTGGTATAATCGAAGCGTCCGAGCTCCACAAATTTATAATCCCGGTAATTAGAAAATCCCGCATTCCTGGCCACCTGGTCGCGACGGGTAATGAGTTTGGAGAACAGATCGTTTAATGCATCTTTGTCCTGTATCCTTCTTTCATGAATTTTTCGATAAACTTCTTCTCTTAGATTTCTGTCGTGATGTTCCAGGAATTTCGCAGCTTGCTGAAGCGTATACTCACGGTCATTGACAATGATTGTCATTTTTCCTGATATGGCGCCGAATTGCTGGCTCAATACACTCAGCTCGGAAAGCAAAGGAATATTTTCTTCCCTGAAAAGATCAATGCTTTTTTTAACCGAACGCAGGTAAGTAAAATATTTTTGCTGATCCAATTCCTTTGTAAATGGATTGGCGATGAGTTTACGGTTAAGCTGGTCTGCATAAGGTTGAATCCTGGGTTGGATCTCCGTCACGAAATAAACAAAAGCTTCCTGGAGTCCCGGATTTTCAGTATCACAGGTCATTCGGATATGACGCCAGGAAATATCTTCGCTCACCACGGCTTCCAGTTCACTCATATCTTTTAACCATTTTTCCAGGTCCTGTTTTGATTTAATTTCCCTTTCAACCAGGTTTTTGAAATAAGGTTCCAGCTGATCCCAATCCGTGATTACAAAATCCGCGGGTAAAAAATGACGTTCTGGTTTCTTCAGGTCTGCAGTATATTCCATATAGATATTCTTCCGATAAATCTTTTGAATTATTTCTTCGTTTTCTTTTTAGCTGGCGCTTTGGTGGCCTTTTCTTTGGTCTTGGTTTGCTTTTTTTCTTCAGTTTTCTTTTTGGCCGGCTTTTTAGCCTTGGATTTTTCTTCCGGCTCTTTTTCTTCTGCCCTGGTTTTTTTAGGAGCAGCCGTTTTTTTCTCTTTCACCGCAGGAGCTTCAACAGGCTCTTCTTTCTTTGCTTCCACAACCGGTTCTTCTACGACTTCAGGAAGCTTAATTTCGATATTGTGCTTTTTGAGCGCTGAAAACCAGCGAACCATTTTTTTAAGATCGCTATTGTACACGCGATCAAAATCAATATCCGGATAGACTTTTTGAAAATATCTTTTCAGCACTTCTTCATTTTTTTCATCCGGCAGTTTTTCAACGCTTCCTTCCATGGCTTTTAAAATATCAACCAGGTTCACATTTTCTTTCACCGTATATATTTCAATACTCTCAAGATGCGAGAACTGATGAATGCGGCTCGAAACAAATCGAGTGCTTTTATCATCCAGGGAACGGACAATTGCTCCATCCGTCTTGCTGTTGATCAATTCATATAATCCCGGCAGGCCGGTAATTGCAACAATCTTACTGTATTCCATATGCCCTTATTTAAAAGTGGTGCAAGTTAACCCGAAAAAAGAAATCAGCCTCTAAATTAATTGTTATGCATCTATCCATTGTTTAAATGCCTGTGCATTCTCCTGGCTGATAATAATTTCTTCTTCGGCGGAAGGGTTTAGCTCAACGATCAATTTACTCTTGGCGAAGGTTTTTATCCTTTGTATGTAATGGATATTGACAAGATATTTCCGGTTACTCCTGAAAAAAACTGTCGGATCTAATTCTTTTTCCAATTCATTAAGTGACCGGTCTAATATAAATCGCTGTCCTTTATTATTTACAATAAAAACCAGTTTGTGAGCAGCATAACAATAAGCAATGTCTTCTGTTTTTACGCTGATAAAATCGACTCCTTTCTTTATCAAAAACCGTTTGCGAAAACCATTTTGACCGGCTGAAGATACTTGTTGAAATACGGCTTCATAATTCACCGCAAAATGTTGTTTTAATTTCTTATACTTATTGATAGCGGTTTCCAGCTTTTCCTGCCTGATGGGTTTCAGTAAATAATCGATGCTGTTTTTTTCAAGCGCTTCCTGCCAGTATTCATCATATGCTGTTGTGAAAATAACCGGACAACTAATGGAACAATTATCGAAGATTTTAAAAGATAATCCATCCGTTAATTCGATATCCATAAAAATAAGATCGGGCATTTCATTTTTTTCCTGCCACCATTGCGTAGCAGCCTGCACAGTACCCAGGATTGCCTGAATCTGAATGGTGACATCATACTGCAAAATAATTTTTTTCAATTTTTCAGCCGCCGGTTTTTCGTCTTCAATAATAAGAATCCTCATAGACTGTTTTTTATCATGCAAGGACCTGAATGTATTTTTTGAAATGTGTTTTACGTTATTTTCAAAACCGTCAATCCCACACTAAACTCCTTTTCTTCTTTAATAATGATCGGCTTATTCGTTAAAAGTTTATATCGTTCATTCAAATTGTGCAACCCGATCCCCGAAGATGGCTTTCTCAATACTTTTTTCCTGATTTCATTCCTTACTTTCAGCTCATCATGCTCAAGGAAAATTTCGATGATCAGGGGAATCTCATCGGAAAACTCATTATGCTTGATGGCATTTTCAATCAATACCTGTAATGAAATAGGCGGAATCAGGTAATGATCAAACTCCTGATCCGGTATCCTGAGATGTAACTGGATCGCATTTTCAAATCGTATTTTCAGCAAAGAAAAATAATCCTCAATAAAAGAAATTTCTTCCCTCAATAAAACCAGTTCCCTGCCTTTGTTTTGAAGAATATAACGATAGGCTTCGGACATGTAATCATTGAACTGTTTGGCCTTTGCCGGGTTATCTTCAATCAGGTAAGACAGTGTATTCAGTGAATTGAAAATAAAATGCGGATCGATCTGATTTTTCAGCGCCTCGAGCTCTGCCTGGGCTTTGGCTTTTTCCAGTTGTTCGTTCCTCAACATCTCGGTTTCCGATTCCTTGACGAGGAAAACGGTTTCATAGACATGCGTAATAAAAATGACGCAGATCATAATGATGAGCGTAGTAATAAATACGGTTTCCCAGTTGACCCGGCCCTGTGCAAAAATATAATACCAGGCTGTCAGTAATAAAGCGCTGATTGGAATGGTATAAAATGAAATGGCGAACAGCAGGATGATAATTTTTCTTACCGGTTTATTGAACCAGTCAAAATAAGTCCGCAGTGTGAATAAAAGATAACGATTACCCTGCCAGATAAGGAATGCAAGAAGAATGGTGTATCCATAACTAAGTTTGATTTGCCAATGAGTCAGCGAAACTTCATTGTTGATTTTGGTAATCAGTGGAATCACGATACCAAAAAAGGGAATAAGGATCACCCTGAAACCGATATCATTCACTTTTTCCAGCGTATTCGCCTGTTTTATCGGCAGCACTATATTGCCCGTCGCCCTCTTTTCCACCTTCATACCTTCTGAATTGATCCTGTAAAAATTAATAAATAGATTTGAATTAACCCGTGAATTTATAACCCTTCAAAAATTTATTTATGCAAAATCATGTTAACTGGCTGGCTGTTCTTGTGGCCGGCATCTCAGCATTTATTATCGGAGGTATCTGGTATTCTCCGGCATTACTTGGCAAAGCCTGGATGAAAGAAACCGGGATTACCGTGGAGCAAATGCAAAAAAGCAACAAAGGAAAAGTATATGGTTGGGCATTTGTACTCACACTGATTATTGCGGTGAACCTGTCCATGTTTTTAAACAGCCCCGATATACATTTGTCGCAGGGATTGCTCTATGGCTTTTTAACCGGCGTCTGGATTTTTTGTGGAATCGCTATCACAGCCTTGTTTGAACAAAAAAGCGCCAGGTATATTTTTATCAACGGCGGTTATATGCTGGTGGCACTGACACTGATGGGAGCCATAATCGGAGTCTGGAAATAATTTTACATCTCTAAAAATTGAATGCTATGAAATTTAAAAATGCCGTGAGCTGGTTTGAAATTCCGGCGACCAACCTGCAAAGAGCACAAAAATTTTACGAAACGATTTTTGACATTAACCTGGTGCCTATGGATTTTCCTAATCTAAAAATGTGCATGTTTCCACTGGAGGATCCAATGGGTGTGGGCGGCTCTCTATGCCTCAGTGATTTTCATAAACCCTCGGCATCGGACGGCACTTTGATTTATTTGAACGCCAACCCGGATGTACAGCTTGTCCTCAACAAGATTGAAAAAGCAGGAGGGAAGATAATAGTGCCTAAGACTGAGATTAGTCCTGAATATGGTCATATGGCAGTATTCATCGACACTGAAGGCAATCGTGTTGCTCTGCATTCTGTTCCGAAAGGTTGAAGGATAGAAAATTAAACAAATAAGAACCTCTGATTATTCCGGGAATTTTGATTTATCAATGCCCGGAATAATTTTTAGAGCATTCTTATAATAAATTTTTTTCAGGATTGAATCCGGCAGGCCCATGCCATACATTCGCCAGAAGGCATGGTATTTTTTGTGATAGGGAAAATATTCATCTTCTGTTTCCAGCACCCTGAAATAAGTTGTGTACTCTTCCGGAACCCAGGAATCCTTACCGAATAAAATCCGGTCCTGGTATTTTTCAAAAAATGCTCTGGCTGCCCGCGGCTGACGTCCCAGCTCGGCAATCACAGCACCAAACTCTGTGTACACATTGGACATCTCGTCGAGCAGTTTGCTCAGGCTCGCAAGATCGTTCGCATACCAGCCAAAATGGGCGGCGATAAAAGTTGTGCGGGGATGTTTCTTAAACATCCGGTGTTGCTGGGCAATCAGCGTATCCCAGGGTAATGGATTCGTGTTGTTTCTTGCACGGTCAGGGTGTGTAACAAGTTCTAGCCAACGTTCATTGTGTTCATCGACCTTACTCCAGAATGGTTTCGGATCTGCCGAATGAATCAGCACGGGTATTTTCAATTCGGCGCATTTATCCCAGACCGGATCAAGTGCAGGATCATCAATGGCAATAATCTTTCCTTTTTTATCCCGGAATTCGAGTCCGAGATCTTTATAAATTTTTAATCCGCATGCCCCGGTCTTTACATCTTCCTCCAAAACTCTTAGTGTTTTGTCTATCCAGCTAGGTTCTCCAAAACCTACGAAAGAAATATTGGTGAAAAAAATAAGTCGACCGGGGGCTGTTCTTTCTACATTATCGATATAACCGGCGAGATATTCATGCCCGTTAATATCAAATCCCCCGTTCAGAGCATTTGTCTGTTTATAACCGCGCCCACTCAAGTTGACCATCACACGCATATTCAGTTGATCCATTTCCCTGGCAAGTGCTGCAATATCCTGCCCGGGTCCATCCCACTGGTGATTGTGCACATCGATGAATGGAAATTTTGCTTTTTTTAGTTCATGTTTAGGCACAACAAGTGTTGAAACAGGATCATATTTTTCAAATTCCATCGTCGTTTTTTGCTGGCCAAATATTGAGACTTGAATCAGTAACAAGGCGGGGAGAATAATGTTCCGCATATAAAAATGTTAAGCGAATTCAATATAAATATAGATCAAATGAATAGAGTGATATTGCCGCTTATAACAATAGTGTTCCGGTTACCAATCATTCACAAATTCTTAGGTCAACTGAATTAGTTATTGCAATCATTTAATATCTTCCATTAATTAATTAATTATTTATGAAATCATCTTCCCGCCGACGGTTTGTTCAACAGGCAACAGCAGGCATTGGACTTTTATCCATGCCATCCGTGTTCAAAACAAAAAACAATGCCCCCCAAAAAACATTGAAAATTGTTTGTGTCGGCGGGCATCCGGATGATCCTGAAAGCGGTTGCGGAGGGGCACTTGCAAAATTTGCGGCGGCTGGCCATTCGGTAACCATCATTTATCTCACCAGGGGAGAGGCTGGTATATCAGGCAAATCGCAC
>Ga0335080_10008117_pt1 | contig 10937 bp, 10 predicted proteins | sample Lox_Sample_34_FD_206720 | JGI IMG/M metagenome (GOLD analysis project Ga0335080, IMG submission 206720) | Soil microbial communities from Loxahatchee National Wildlife Refuge, Florida, United States - Lox_Sample_3.4 | ecosystem: Environmental > Terrestrial > Soil > Wetlands | place: USA...
CGGGGAGCGACAAGCTTTCGGTTCTCCAGAACCTGGTTGCCAACCTGCACCTCCCCCCTCAGGTGGATCCCGAATTCCTGCTCCAGGTGCTCCTGGCACGGGAGGCGCTCGGTACGACGGCCATCGGCGACGGCATCGCCATTCCCCACGTCCGCAATCCCATCCTGGTGAGTCTTCCCTCTCCCGCCATCACGTTGAGCTTCCTCGAGCAGCCGGTGGATTTCGGGGCCCTGGACGGCAAACCGGTGGAGATTGTCTTCATGCTCATCAGTCCGACGGTGAAGATCCATCTCCACCTTCTGTCCAAGCTGGCCTACGCCCTGCGGAACGACACATTTCGCGCCGCGCTGGCCGACACGTGCGATCCCGGCCACATCCTGGAGGCAGCGCGCCGGGTCGAAGCGGAACTGGGGAGGTAGACGGTGCCGTCGGGAGAGATCGTCACGCCTGCCGCTCTCCTGTTCGTCGCTACCCTGCTGGCCGGGATTTCCGGTGTGCCGCTGCTGTTCCCCTCCGTGCCGGTGGCGGCCGGCCAGACCGTCGCCACGCTCTTTGTCTCCGCTGCCTCCCTTGCCGGCATCGGTGGCGCCCTCCTCACCCTGCTGGGCACGGCATCCCCCAGCTACCTGACGGCCTGGGGGCTTCCCTTCGGTGAGCCGCTCCTGGCTGCTGACCCTCTGGCCGCCGTGTTCCTCTTCATCATCTTCCTCGTATCCGGTGCCTGCGCCATCTATGCCCGGGGCTACTGGGCCGCGGAACGGAATCCCCGCACCGTGCGCCGGCTCGCCTTTTTCTTCGGCCTCTTGACATCGTCGCTCGCCATGGTTGTCATGTCGCGAAATGGCGTCCTCTTCCTTTTCTGGTGGGAGGTGATGTCCTTTGCCGCCTACTTCTGCCTCATCACCGAAGATACCGCGCGGGAAGTACGGGAAGCGGGCACTCTGTACCTCATCGTCTCGCACGTGAGCTCCCTGGCGCTCTTTGCCTTTTTTTCCCTCCTCAAGGGGATGGCCGGCACCTATCTCTTTCCTGGCGCCGGGACCCTCTCGCCGCACTCCGGCGCGGCCCTTGCCGTCTTCATGACCGCCCTGTTCGGATTCGGCCTCAAGGCGGGGATGATGCCTCTGCACGTCTGGCTCCCCTCGGCACATGCCAATGCCCCCAGCCACGTATCGGCCTTCCTCTCCGGGGTGGTGCTGAAGGTAGGCATTTACGGACTGGTGCGGACCCTGTCGTTCTTTGACCTCGTCCCGCTCTGGTGGGGTGTGCTGATTCTCACCCTGGGGGCGATTTCCGGCATCATCGGCGTGGCCTTCGCCATCGGCCAGCATGACGTGAAGCGCCTTCTTGCCTATCACAGCATCGAGAATATCGGCATTATCCTGATGGGGGTGGGGGTGGCCCTGATCGGCAGGAGCTGCGGCAGCAGCACCATGATGCTCCTGGGGATGGCCGGTGCGCTCCTGCACGTGGTGAACCACGCCACCTTCAAGGCGCTCCTCTTTCTCGGCGCCGGTTCCATCATCCACGCAACGGGCACCCGCGAAATCGAGGCCATGGGGGGGCTGCTGCGGCGGCTCCCCTGGACGTCCGGGTTTTTCATGGTGGGCGCGGTTGCCATCTGTGGGCTCCCGCCCCTGAATGGCTTCGTGAGCGAACTCCTCATCTATCTCGGCTATCTGCACGGCGTGACCGCCCAGAGCGGGATTGCCGCCGGGGTGCCGGCGCTGGGCGCACCGGCCCTGGCTCTCGTCGGCGGCCTGGCGGTCGCCTGCTTCGTCAAGGTATTCGGCATCGTCTTCCTGGGCCTCCCCCGCAGCGACTCCGCGGCCCGCGCCCACGAGGCGCCCCGCAACATGCTGGGCGGGATGATCATCCTGGCGGCGGTCTGCTTTCTCATCGGCTTGCTCCCCTGGCTGGCGGCGCCGCTCGTGCAGCGCGCCGTCAGCGGGTGGTGCCCCGCCCTCGACCCATTTCCTGAGCCCCTCGCCGTGACCGCCCACCTCTGGTGGATATCGGTTGCGGCCGTATTCCTGACCCTGCTCATCGTCGCTTCCGCCTGGCTGCTCAAGGGCCGCCTTGCCCGGCTTCCGAACGGGACGGCGGAAACCTGGGGATGCGGGTACGCGGCACCCACCACCCGGATGCAGTACAGTGCCTCCTCCTTTGCCGAGATGCTGGTCCATTTCTTCCGCGGCGTTCTCCGCCCCCATGGTCATATCCCCACGGTCCGCGGCCCCTTTCCCGCGCCGTCCCGTTTTGCCAGCCATGTCCCGGAGGTAATGCTCGACCTGGTCTATGTCCCGCTGCTGCAACGCCTCTACCTCAAGACCGCGCCCATCCGCCGGATGCAGAGCGGCCATCTTCAGCTCTACATCCTCTATCTGTTCCTTACCCTCATCGTCCTCCTGACCGCCACGCAGGCCTGATTCCGCAGGGCGGGGGATGAGGAGCCGGACACCACCCCCCACCTTGCATCCCCCGGCATTTCCCATCTCTTCGGTCACGAAGAAAATCCTCACTTCGCGGCACGACATACCCGAAGGAACAAAATATTCAGTTGACAAACGGGGGGGTTGATGTTTAGATTGTCCTATCCTCGAAACTATTTCCTGCAACTCAAGTCATGTCGAGTTTCACCGACGCCCCAGCGAATAACTCTCAGTAATAAAAGCGTTAATCCGTTCAATAGGACAAATTTCCCCATTTTCGTATGTATACCCGCGCTGATAACCTCGATATGCTTTCCCAATGCCCCGTCGCTGATTTTTCTCACAGCCGCACGCCCCATGCACGTACCAATCAGGAGAACCAATGAATTTACAGGAACTTAAAGGCAAGAAAATCAACGACCTGACCGCCATTGCCAAGGGCCTCAACATCGAGGGAGCTTCCAGTCTGCGTAAGCAGGACCTGATATTCGCCATCCTCAACGCCCAGACCGAAAAAAACGGCATGATCTTCGGCGAGGGGGTTCTTGAGACCCTCCCCGACGGGTTCGGCTTCCTGCGGGCCCCCGATTACAACTACCTCCCCGGTCCCGACGACATCTACGTCTCGCCTTCCCAGATCCGCCGGTTCAATCTCCATACCGGCGATACCGTCTCCGGCCAGATCCGCCCCCCCAAGGAAGGGGAACGCTACTTCGCCCTCCTCAAGGTGGAAACGGTGAATTTCGAGTCGCCCGACGTGGCGCGGGACAAGATCCTCTTCGACAACCTGACTCCCCTCTACCCGATGGAGAAGCTGAAGCTGGAGACCACTCACGACAACATGTCGATGAGGGTCATCGAGCTGATCGCGCCGATCGGCAAGGGACAGCGCGGCCTGATCGTCGCCCCTCCCCGCACCGGCAAGACCATGCTCATCCAGAATATCGCCAACTCCATTGCCGAAAACCATCCGGAGGTGTACCTCATCGTTCTCCTCATCGACGAGCGGCCGGAAGAGGTGACCGACATGCAGCGTTCCGTGAGGGGCGAAGTGGTCTCCTCCACCTTCGACGAACCGGCTGCGCGGCATATCCAGGTGGCTGAGATGGTCATCGAGAAGGCAAAGCGCCTGGTGGAGCACAAGCGGGACGTGGTGATCCTCCTCGACTCCATTACCCGCCTGGCGCGGGCGTACAACACCGTCATCCCGCCGTCAGGCAAGGTGCTGTCCGGAGGGGTTGATTCCAACGCCCTCCACAAGCCGAAGCGTTTCTTCGGTGCGGCCCGCAATATCGAGGAGGGAGGTTCCCTCACCATCATCGCCACCGCACTCGTCGATACCGGCAGCAAGATGGACGAAGTCATCTTCGAAGAGTTCAAGGGAACGGGCAACATGGAACTCCACCTGGAGCGCAAGCTGGTGGAGAAGCGCACCTTCCCCGCCATCGATCTCAACAAGTCGGGAACGCGGAAAGAGGAGCTCCTCATCGACAAGGCCTCCCTCAACCGCATCTGGATCCTCCGCAAGGTGCTCCATCCCATGAACGTGGTGGACAGCATGGAGTTCCTGCTCGACAAGCTCTCGGAAACCAAGACCAACCAGGATTTCCTGGATGCCATGAGCCGGTAGGGCTCGCCGGAATGGCAAGCGCCCGGGACTGGCCACCCGTGCTCCCCCTCTGCGGCGTTCCGGGATGGCAGAAAAAAATGTTGAAATATTGAGACGGAAGTGCTACTTATTATACTTTCCGTACATGATTACCGTGAAGTCGGGGTTCAATCCCTGCGAGGAGGAAGATATGAAAGAGGGGATTCATCCCAAGTACCAGGAAGTAACGGTGAAGTGTCTGTGCGGCAACACCTTCCAGACCCGTTCCACCAAGAAGGAGATTTCCACCGAGATCTGCTCCGCCTGCCATCCGTTCTTTACCGGCAAGCAGAAGCTGATCGACACTGCCGGCCGCGTCGAGCGTTTCAAGAAAAGATACGGCATGTAGCAGCGGGCTCCGGCCTCTCCGGAACGACGAGGAAGGGGATTTTGTCTTGGGCGAAATCCCCTTTACTTTTCATGCGCCCTTTCATGCCGTCAAGGAACGCCATTTTCGCCGCCATGAGGCGATCGTGGGTTCTGGAAAACGGCCGGTTTTGGTATAATGGCTGTCGGGAACCATCCATGAAAGTTGCCCTGCTCCAGCACACACCCGATCCGGAACGGACCGTGGCCCTCGCCGCCCGTCTCTGCTATTCCCCGGCAGGAATCGACGAATTGCAGACAAGGCTCTCCACGGCCGATATCACCTCTTTTCTCGAGAAGATCATGTCCCTCGGCCATCAGTCGGTGCTGGAGCATGCTTCCTTCACCTTCGGGATCGACGGGATCTCCCGGACGACGAGCCATCAACTGGTGCGCCACCGCATTGCTTCCTTTTCCCAGCAGTCGCAGCGCTACGTTTCCCACCGGGAGCGGTTTGCCGCCGTCACCCCCCCCACCATCGGGGAGAGGCCTGAGCTCCTGGCCCGGTTCGAGGCGCAGTTGCAGGAACTCCACCGTACCTACGCAGAGATGGTCGAGGCGGGGATTCCTGCGGAAGACGCCCGTTACATCCTGCCGAACGCCACGCAGACCAACATCATCATGACGATGAACGCCCGGGAGCTTCTCCATTTTTTCGGGCTGCGCTGCTGCGAGCGGGCCCAGTGGGAGATCCGGGCGATGGCGGTGGAGATGCTCCGGCTGGTGAAAAGGGTGGCGCCGACCATCTTTCATGGAGCGGGACCCGGCTGTGTCACGGGGCGATGTCCGGAAGGTTCCATGACCTGCGGCAAGGCGGCAGAGGTGCGGGAACGTTTTCGGGCCATGCGGATGTGATTTCGGTGCGAAGCCGGTGAGTATTACACAGCCTCGCCCAACGCGGCATCAATAGAGGATTGCGCATGTCTAAAATCAACATCGGCGGCCAGGCGGTTATCGAAGGTGTCATGATGCGGGCTCCCCGCTCCCTGGCCATAGCCGTCCGCCGTCCCTCCGGGGAGATCGTGGTGAAAAGGGATCTGGTCGTTCCCCTCTCGGAACGCTACCCGGTGGTCAAGCTCCCCATCGTCCGGGGGGCGGTCGCCCTCTTTTCCTCACTGATCACGGGGATCAAGGCGCTCAATTTTTCCGCCAACGAGGCAATGGCGGATGAGGAAGCGGGAAAGGAAAAGCAGGAGCTCTCCACCTGGGCCGTCGGCGGCACCATGGCGGTGGCCTTCGGCTTCGGCATTCTCCTCTTTTTCATCCTCCCCCTCTATCTGACCAGACTCCTCGTGCCTGTCATCGGTTCATCCAACATCGTCTTCAACCTGGTTGACGGGGTGATCCGGGTCGCGATCTTTCTCCTCTACATCTGGGGCATTTCCCGGATGGGCGACATCCAGCGGGTATTCCAGTACCACGGAGCAGAGCACAAATCGATCTTCGCCTTCGAGGCGGGGGAGGAACTGACCGCGGAAAATGTGAGGAAATACAGCCGGCTCCACCCCCGGTGCGGGACGAGTTTTCTCCTGATCGTCATGCTCGTGAGCATCGTCGTATTTTCCATGATTCCCAAACTCTGGCCCTTCTACTTCAAGGCGGGGTCCCGGATCGTCCTTCTCCCTCTCATTGCGGGGATATCCTACGAGTTCCTCAAGTGGAGCGCCAAGAACGACCGCTCTCCTCTGGTGAGGCTCATCATCGCGCCGGGGCTCGCCCTGCAGCGGCTCACGACCCGGGAACCCGATGACACGCAGCTTGAGGTGGCTATCTGCTCCCTGCATGAGGCGCTGGAGGTGAATGCGGGGCACAGGGACGACCGGCTGGTAATCTAGCGTTCACGCTGAAAAACACCCATCTGCGTTGTTGCCTTCGCCGTCGTTCATTGCGGCGTAGCGCTGCTACGCCTCACTCTTCAGGATCTGGCGCCTAGCATCTGGGCATTTTTGAGCGTGAACTGAACTGTTGACCTGTAGTTACGTGGTAAAAGGACTACACCATGTTCGAGAAGATCGAAGAGCTGGAACGGCGCTTCCAGGAGCTGGAGGCGCTCCTTGCCGACCCTGCGGTCATCGCCAATCAGGCGGAATTCCGGAAGCTCTCCCGGGAGCATGCGGACCTGCGCGAACTGGTGGAGGCGTACCGCCGGTACCGCAAGGTGGTAGCGGAAATCGAGGACAACCGGGAGCTCCTGGCCGACCCCGACATGAAGGAAATGGCCGAGGAGGAACTGCGGGGCCTCTCAGCCGAGAAGGAACGCCTGGAGGGTGAAATTCATCTCCTCCTCCTGCCGCGGGACCCCAACGACACCAAGAGCGTTATCCTGGAGATCCGCGCCGGGACCGGCGGCGACGAGTCGGCCCTCTTTGCCGGCGACCTCTTCCGCATGTATTCCCGGTTCGCCGATGCCAACCGCTGGCGGGTGGAGGTCATCTCCGCCTCCGAATCGGAGCGGGGGGGATTCAAGGAAATCGTCGCCGCTGTGGAAGGGGAAGGGGTCTACGCGAAGCTGAAGTTCGAGTCCGGCACCCACCGGGTGCAGCGGGTGCCGGAGACCGAAGCCCAGGGGCGCATCCACACCAGCGCCTGCACGGTGGCCATCCTCCCGGAGGCCGAGGACATCGACATCGATATCAACCCGGCGGACCTGAAGATCGACGTCTACCGCTCGTCGGGTGCCGGCGGCCAGCACGTCAACACCACCGACTCGGCGGTGCGGATCACCCATATTCCGACGGGCACGGTGGTCGCCTGCCAGGAGGAGCGGAGCCAGATCAAGAACCGGGCCAAGGCGATGAAGGTCCTCAAGTCCCGCATTCTCGACAATCTGGTGCAGGAGCAGAACAGCAAGCTGGCAGCCGATCGGAAGAGCCAGGTGGGGAGCGGCGACCGGAGCGAACGGATCAGGACCTACAACTTTCCCCAGGGGCGGCTCACCGACCACCGGATCGGGCTCACTCTCTACCGGCTCGATGCCATCATGGCGGGGGACATCGCCGAGATCGTCGACGGTCTGCGGGCGCATTATCAGATGGAGGCGCTCAAGGCCCAGGCCGAAGCCGCATAGCTTGCGCTGAAAAACGCCCATCTGCGTTGTTGCCTTCGCCCTCGTTCGCTGCGGCGTAGCGCTGCTACGCCTCACTCCTCGGGCTCAGGCGCCTAGCATCTGGGCATTTTTGAGCGCAATCCGGAATCGAGGGGTATGGGAATTCAACGAGAAACCTGGACGGTCCTCAAGGTCCTTACCTGGACGAAGGGGTACCTGGCCGAGAAGGGGGTGGAGAACGCCCGTCTCGAAGCGGAATGGCTCCTCTGTTCCGCCATCGGCCTGGACCGGGTCGGCCTCTACGTCAATTTCGACCGGCCGCTGACCGAAGCGGAGCTTGCCGTCTGCCGGGAGCTGGTGGCGCGCAGGGCCCGGCGCGAACCACTCCAGTACATTCTCGGCACCCAGGAGTTCATGGGGCTCGAGTTCGAGGTGGCGCCGGCGGTGTTGATCCCCCGTCACGACACCGAGGTGCTGGTGACGGAGGCGCTGCAGCGCGCGGGAAAAGCGGGCCGGATCCTCGATATCGGCGTCGGCAGCGGTTGCATTGCCGTGGCTCTCGCCACGTCGCTTCCCGGTGCGGAGGTCCTCGGCGTCGAATCTTCTGCAGCGGCCCTGGCCCTGGCGCAGCACAACAGTTACAGGCATGGCGGCCGGCTGACCCTGTTCGAAGGATCTCTCTTCGAGCCGTTCCCCGGGCAGAAGTTCGACCTGATCGTCTCCAATCCCCCCTACATCCCGACGGCTGACCTGGAGACCCTCCAGCCCGAGGTGCGGGACTATGAGCCGCGTCAGGCCCTGGATGGCGGCGCCGACGGCCTCGACTTCTACCGGGTCATCATCCCTGCCGCTCCCGGCTACCTGAATCCCGGCGGCTGGCTGCTGCTGGAAGTGGGTATCGGACAGGCGGAGCCGGTGACGGGGATGCTGGCTGCCGCGGACTTCCGCGAGCTATTCACCGGCCGGGACGCCAGCGGGATCGACCGGGTGGTGGGGGGACGCATCCCGTAGGGGCGCAGCAGCATGCTGCGTCCTCTCCAAACCAAACATATCAACGTACCAGAGGCACTGTTGTGGACAAACTCATCATCAAAGGCGGCAAAAAACTTACCGGCGACGTGTCGGTGAGCGGTTCGAAGAACGCCTCGCTCCCCATTTTCATAGCCACCATCCTGGCCCCCGGGGAAAACAAGATCAGCAATGTACCGTTCCTCCGGGACATCAATACCACCATCAAGGTGCTGGAGACGCTGGGCGCCAAGATCGAGGGGAACGGCAACGTCGTCCGGATCGATACGTCTGCGGTAGCGAATCACGAGGCTACCTACGACCTGGTGAAGACCATGCGGGCGTCGGTGCTGGTGCTTGGTCCCCTCCTCGCCAGGCTGGGGCGGGCCAGGGTGTCGCTCCCCGGCGGTTGCGCCATCGGCGCCCGTCCCATCAATCTCCATCTGAAGGGCCTGACGGCAATGGGAGCCGAGATCAATCTCACCCATGGCTACGTGGAGGCGAAAGCGAAGCGCCTGAAGGGGGCCCGCATCAACTTCGACATCGCCACGGTCGGCGGCACCGAGCACCTGATGATGGCCGCAGCCACCGCCAAGGGAGAGACCATCCTGGAAAACGCCGCCCGTGAACCGGAGATCGTCGATCTTGCAGCATTCCTCACCACCATGGGGGCCCGCATCGAGGGTGCCGGTACCGACACCATCCGCATCGAGGGAGTAGAGGGGCTTGCGCCCGCTTCCCACCGGGTGATTCCGGACCGGATCGAGGCAGGGACCTTCATGATTGCTGCCGCCATCACCGGCGGGGACGTGCGGATCCACGGCATGAAGCTGGAGCACCTGGATGCCCTCGTGTTCAAGCTCCAGGACGCCGGGGTGGAGATAACCAACAAGGACAACGTGGTGCGGGTGAAGGGGCCGCGGCGCCTGAAGAGCGTCAACATCAAGACTCGCCCCTATCCCGGCTTTCCCACCGACATGCAGGCCCAGTTCATGACCCTCATGTGCCTCGCCGACGGCGCCAGCGTCATCGCCGAGAACATCTTCGAGAACCGCTTCATGCACGTGTCGGAGCTGCTCCGGTTCGGTGCCGACATCACCGTGGAGGGGAACAGTGCGACGGTCAAAGGGGTGAAGAAGCTCTCCGGTGCACCGGTCATGGCCACCGATCTCCGCGCTTCGGCCTCTCTCATTCTGGCCGGGCTTGCGGCCGACAACACCACCGAAGTCTCCCGCATCTACCACCTAGACCGGGGGTACGAGATGATCGAGAAGAAGCTGGCGGGGCTCGGGGCGGATATCCAAAGGGTAAAGGAATGATCTTGTAGGGGCGCGATCACCGCGCCCTGGGCGGGGAAACCCCGCCTCTACCGAGGTGTTATGACCGACTACATCACCATAGCCATCCCGAAGGGACGCATCCTGGAAGAATCGGTGGCCCTCTTCGCCAAGATCGGCATCGACTGCGCCGAACTCCTCTCCGACACGCGCAGGCTCATTTTCGAGAACCCGGCGCAGAGGATGCGGTACATGATTGTGCGTGCCACCGATGTGCCGACCTACGTAGAGTACGGCTGTGCCGACCTGGGGATCGTGGGGAAGGATACCCTCATGGAGCAGGAAAAAGACCTCTATGAGCCCCTCGACCTCAAGTTCGGCTACTGCCGCATGGTGGTGGCGGAACCGGCGGAACTCTCCCGGGACGACGACCCGGCGGGGTGGAGCAACATCCGGATCGCCACCAAGTATCCCCACGTGGCGGAGAAGTATTTCAGCGGCAAAGGGGTGCAGGTGGAGATCATCAAGCTCTACGGCTCCATCGAACTGGCGCCCCTGGTGGGGCTCTCCGAGCGGATCGTCGATCTGGTCTCCACCGGGGAAACCCTCAGGCAGAACGGCCTCGTGGAGGTGGAGACCATCGCCGACATCACCACCCGGCTCATCGTCAACCGGGCGAGCCTGAAAACCAAGCACCGGCGCATTACCGGGATCATCGAAGGACTGGAAAAGAACCTGTAGCAATTTCCTCGGGAAAGGGTGCCATGCAATTCCTCGACATCAACGACAACGATTTTGAGCGGAACTTCGCCGCCATCCTCGGCCGGGGGGAGGAGACCGGCAGGGATGTGGAGCAGGTGGTCCTCGACATCATCGCCGATGTGCGCAGGCGGGGTGACGCGGCGCTGCTGGAGTACACCTCCCGCTTTGACCGGTTGGAGGCGGCGGGCGTCCCGGAACTGGAAGTCACGGCCGACGAGATCGATTACGCCTTCGCCCGGGTGAATGCGGAAGACATCGCGGCCCTCAAGCTGGCAGTGGAACGGGTGGCCCGTTTCCACGAGAAGCAGAAGCAGCAGACCTGGCTCTCCACGGACGAGGCCGATCTTCTCCTCGGCCAGATGGTGACCCCCTTGGAGCGGGTCGGCATCTACGTTCCC
>Ga0335080_10008118_pt1 | contig 10937 bp, 9 predicted proteins | sample Lox_Sample_34_FD_206720 | JGI IMG/M metagenome (GOLD analysis project Ga0335080, IMG submission 206720) | Soil microbial communities from Loxahatchee National Wildlife Refuge, Florida, United States - Lox_Sample_3.4 | ecosystem: Environmental > Terrestrial > Soil > Wetlands | place: USA: Florida...
CAGCGGGCGCCGGCGCTACAGTGGGCTCGATCGCTGGCAGCGTGGCAGGGCATACCACGATGGGACTCGGTATTGGCGCCGCCGCCGGCGCAGCGGCGGGGTTGATCGGCGTGCTGGTGACGCGTGGTCCGGACGCGGTATTACCACGGGGCAGCACGGTGGAAATGCTGCTCGACCGGCCCGTCAGTTTCGAAGAACGGGAACTCGATTTCGGCAATTACCAGCCGCCCCGTCTAGCTCCGGCGGCGACCAGCCCGAGCGGCGAATCAAACACCAAGAGCCGGGCGCCGCTGGCCGGGCGTAGAATACCGAACTAGACGAGCTATGGCGTAGTCGCAGCGAGCGGATCGGCCGCGCCGGTGGGTGCGAAACGCGCAATCGTCCGGTTCAGGTCCCCTGAACGAATTGGCTTCGGAAGGTGCGCGTCCATGCCTGCGAAGAGTTGGACTTCATCATCTCTCATTGCGTAGGCGGTAAGGGCGATGATTGGCACACGCGCGCGGCTCCGGGCCGCTTCGCAGGCGCGGATGGCGGCAGCGGCTTCGAAGCCATCCATCTCAGGCATCTGGATATCCATTAGCACGAGGTCGAACGTTTGCCGATCGAAGAGGTCCACTGCCTCTCTGCCGTTCGAAGCCACAGTAACCGTATGCCCGGACCGCTCCAGCAGCATAAGGCCGACGCGCTGGTTTACGGCGTTGTCCTCGGCCAGCAGGATGCGCAGCCCGCTGACTTGGGCGGGCTGGCAGATTGTGGCAAGCCGTTCTAAGTCCGTCGACTCTGGCGCCAGCAGTTTGCGGATGGCTTCCATCAGCGCGGCTGGCTTGACCGGCTTGAGCACATGCGTGGTGATTCCAACCTCTCTCACGCGCGCCGAGGTGATGTTCCAATCAGCCGGCGTGAGCATCATGATTATGGGAACGGACGGCAGTCTGCGCACCAACTCCAGGCTGTTCGTTCCCGGCATATCGTAATCCACGATCGCCAACCGGAACGGGTCGCCTGCGAGCGCTCGAAGCGCGTCCTCGCCGGTCGCGACGCCGGTAACCTGGAATCCACGCCGCGCCAGCATCCGTTCCAGAATCCCCCGGTTGGTGGCGTTGTCGTCTGCGACCAGCACGCGGGCGCCGGCGAACACGGCCAAATCGGGAGATTCTGTTTCAGGCTCGCCAGCGTGCAGGTCTGGTACAGGAACCGTGAAATGGAATGCGGAGCCGCGGCCGGGCTCGCTTTCGACCCAGAATCTGCCGCCCATCAGATCCACAATGCGGCGGCATATCGTCAAGCCCAGTCCCGTGCCTCCATACTTGCGGGTGGTGGAGGCGTCGGCCTGCGAGAACGCTTCGAAGATCGTGCGCTGCTTGTCAAGCGGGATCCCGATGCCGGTGTCGATGACCGAGAATTGCAGCGCCGGCCTGGCGGGCGCGTCCACGGCCGCGACGCGCACCACGATTTCACCATGCTCGGTGAACTTGACCGCGTTGCCAAGCAGATTCGTCAGCACCTGGCGGATGCGGGTGGGATCGCCGTGAAACTGGCGCGGACACTCCGGCGCAATGTCGATGGCGAGCTCAATCTGTTTCTGGTGAGCCTTCAAGACCACGGCCCCGGCAGCGAACTCGACAATTTCGCTTAGGTCGATTCTGAGTAGCTCGAGATCCATCTTTCCGGCTTCGATTTTGGAGAAATCCAAAATGTCGTTGACGATGGAAAGCAGGCTCTCGGCCGAGCCGCGGGCCGTCTCGAGGAAATCGCGCTGCTCAACGTTGAGCTGCGTTTGAAGCGCGAGTTCGGTCATACCGAGCACGCCGTTCAACGGCGTTCGGATCTCGTGGCTCATGTTGGCCAGAAATTCACTCTTGCTGCGGCTGGCGCTCAGGGCGTCCCGCCTCGCCGCTCGCAGCCGCAGAGTGAGCCACACCAGCAGAAGCAGGATCAGCGCGGCCGCCCCGACCGCGTAGCGCAGATGGCGTGTACTGGCTTGCCCGCGGAGCATGTAGAAAACAATCCGCACCTCCGTGGGCGACCGGAAATTCCAGCGGAAGGCGATCTCGTCGAGCGTACCGTCGTCGACCATGTCGTCCAGTTGGTCGCGCAAAAGATCGGCGGCCTGGACGGCCCAGCGGCTTTTATAGCTCGCGCCGATTCCGAACATCACCAGGGAATCCGGAAGATCGTTGATGTGCAATGCCTCACTTCTGCATTCCGGCGGTCGTTGAAACTGGGCGAAAGTGCTGGAGATGATCGCGGCGTCGGCTCGTTTGGTGCACACAGCGCCATACAAGTCCGTTTCGGGCACGCTGGTCGCCCGGGGTGTGGCGGTAATAAATCGTGCGCTCGGAAAAAGTTTTTCGGCGTACATGCGCTCCAGGTTCTGACCGCCGCGGGCCACGACCATACCGGGCCACCTGCCGCCCCAGGTCACCGGATTCTCCCTGCGAGAAACCAGCCCGTATTTCGCCATGTTGTAGCCCAGTGTGATGTAGACGCGGCCGTGACGTTGCGGGATGTCGCCGAGGTTCGGCCAGAGATCCACGTGGCCGCCCTCAAGAGCGGCGTCAGTCCCTTCCGGCGAGTAGACCCACTGGAGTTTCATGCCGCAGCGTCGCGCAGCTTCGTTGAGGATTTCGACGGTGGCGCCCTGCGGTTTCCCGTCCGGGCCCGGGAAATGGTCAAAACCGGATCGGAAGAAGCCGATCCGGAATGGGCCGCGAAGAGCGCGGTGCGTGCGCCATCGAAAGTAGAAACCCGATCCGAAGGCCAGTGCAGTGACAATACCGGCGCCGATCAGGAACCTGCGACGCGCGGCGGTCATAGGTACCTTATCGGATGAACGTGGCTAGGATGTTAGGCTTGGACCTCAATATAGACTAGGACGTGCCGCGCCGCCCAATAGCGAATTATTCATTACGAAGTTTGTGTGGGTCCCTTCCCTACCACCGAAGGAGTACATCAAGATCACCATGGGGAAGCCTCCGGCGCGCAGCGTAAGCCCTACGGAATAGCTGTGACGCAAATCGTGGAAGTCCAGATCACTGCGGCGCAAGGCTACTTTGCCCTCATCCACAAACGCCGTGGCGCCGAGCGGTCCCCAGATGGAGTGCTCGAAACCGGCGCGGAACAGGATGTTGTTGGGCGCGCGGAACCGGTAATCCTGATAGCTGGCGAGGGACGAGAAACCGTTAATGTCCGATCCGCCCAGTGTGGGTTGGAAGTAGAACGGCACGACATGTCCGCTCGGAACGAAGGACTGCGTCAGGAGGACTCGAAACAGGAAACTGCCTTCGCGATCGCGCGTCACAGCGGGGCAAGACACGTCGGTAGGGCCCTGCCCGCACTCGTCGGGACCATTGTGGTCACCCGCGAGGAGAGTCCGCGTCCGCTTGTAGATGGGAATCTGGTGGGTGAAGTCCGTGGTCAGGCGATGGAACGTCGAAACCGAATCGCCCGCTACAAATTGCTGAAAGTTAGCTGAGTAATTCAGGCGGAGGTAGCCGCCCGCCAGCACTGGTCGGATGCGCAGGCCCTCTCCGAATTGGGCGTATGCCGGTTGCGTGGAAAGTCCCGCCAGCAACCGCGGACTGTAGACCTGTTCGATCGACGGGCTCTCCAGGCCGCGGGCTGGGCGGATGTCCACAAAGCGGCCATTTGCCTCGCCGAAGAACGCCAGGTTCAGCGTTCGGGCGATCGGCCATACAGCATTAACGCCAACAATGGTTTGCCGCATTCCGAAGAACGTTCGGCCGACATCCGACGTGTCCGGCCCGAGCCCGAAGAACGACAGCTTGTTGACGGAGATGCTCTGCGCGAGGACGTGGAAAACGGGATATTCGGTGACGGCGAGGTTGGAAGTCGAGGACCCCGAACCACCGGTAGTTATGCTGATTTTGCGGTGGCGCGTCCAGATGGCCGTCATATATCCGCCGGCGCGCCAGGAACCGTTAGTCGAACCCACTGCATCTACATCCCAACTTAGACGCCAGGAATTGTTGGGAGTCCAGTGATAGACGAAAGCCACGCCGAGACCAAAGCCGTTTTGCGGGGCCAGGCTGCCGGCCGCGATATGCACCGGATGTTCCGTGAACAGGGTGTAGGCGCAGCTACCGATCGATTTGAAACTGAAGCTGCCGCAGTCGTCTTCGAGTTTTGCGTGCTCGCTGCGGAAATCAGCCGCGAGGCGCGACTCCTGCGCGCCGGCCAGGGACGCCAGGGTGAGTAATAGAAGTGTGCGCCGCACGCCGTCAGGCTCCCTGCTTCCGCGCCTTGCGCTTGTGCAGACGAAGAGTGATGTGGCGGATGAATTCCGCCGCCTGTCCTTCGGTCTCAATGGACGCAAATTTTTCGGCGGCGGCCTTCTTCTGTCGCGGAAGCCTCTTTTCGACCTCGCGGAAGTGTTTCACCTGGTTTTCGATGAGCGAATTGTCCTTCAGCGGCCGACCGGGATTGAATGAGTGGTGCGCCGGCTTGGGCACTCGGACAATGTTGGATGGCTCGTCCACGGTAGTCTCCTAATCGAAATGGAAAACCGGGCAGTCGGCGTCGGGGCGCATGGAGTCGCCCAGCAGATCCAGAAACTGGTCGGCGGCTTTTTCACGAGGCGAACGGACGTCCCAGCCGCCGATGTAGTGCTGCGTAACCGTGTTCGGAATCGAGGCGTGTTCAAAGACGCGACCGTGCAACGGATCCTCGGGGCCGGGCACGACGGTCCCTTTCGCGATCCAGGGCGACACCAGCACAGCAGGAACGCGCACGCCCAGCCGGTCGAATGCGAACGGCACGCCGCCGGTGTCCTTCAGGTTGGCCTGGAAGCCATCGGGCGGGCACGAGGGCGGCGGTACATGGTCGTAAATGCCGCCGTGCTCGTCGTAGGTGATGAGCAGCGCAGTGCTCTTCCAAAGGTCGGAGTTCTGGCGAATCGCGTTGTAGACCGAGGCGATGAACACCTCGCCGGCCATCACATCATGGTCCGGGTGCTGGTCGGATGCTAACTCAGCGCCCCCGCCCTCGCCGACATGGTCGCTATAATTGGGCTCGATGAAACTGTAATCCGGCAGTTGCCCGCGGCTACAGTCTTCCAGAAATTGAGGATAAGTTCCAAAGAGCTGCGGCTGATGCTGTAGTAAGTTGACCACTTCCTGAGTGGAACTGGATGGGTCATAGTAATAGAGCTTGGATGTACGGCCCGACTTCAGCAATCGCTCGTAGACGCTGAGATACGGCTCGAGCACAAAGAAGATATCCAGGCCGACCTGCCCGAACGAAGTTCCGAAGTGCGCGAACGCGCGGTTGCAGACCGTCGGGCCGGGAATCGAGCAAAACCAGCCGTTGAAGACCGCGAAACTCCGCGCCAGCGTGTGCAGAACGGGTAACTTGCCGGGAGCGAAATAGTACATGATCTTACCCGAGTGCTGGATATCATGCTGTTGATCCCAGTAACTCTGCACGAAACCTTGCATGGATGGTGTGGCTGGCGGACCCGATGTCCCGAAATATAACTGCTTATGAACCGCAGGAAAATGGTGGTTAGGGTCGGGATCAAGTTGGCCTTGATATTCGGCTTTCGGCTGGACCGGAGCGGGTTCATTCGAGTTATCCGGGTTTGACTCGTGGCCGCTAAGCCCGTTGATGCGCGCATCCTGCGCTTTCAGCCCGCCCAACATATGATCGAACGAGCGGTTCTCCATCATCAGAACGACGATGTGTTTCAGTTGGTCAAGCCCGGCGGGCATGGCGAGCGTCCCCTCTACGCTTTCGTTGAGATCGTTACTATTACTTGCGTTTTCGTTTCACGAAAATGGGCGACTATAATCGCCAATATGTACTATTTAGCAGCGTTGCTTGCCCTGCATCTGCCATTGGTTCCGACCGGGCCGAATCGACAGCCCCAATTGGCGGCGGAGCGGCGCGGCCGTGCTGGTGTTCGGCAGCGGAAACTCGATCTGGCTGGTGCGCTCGACGAATAACGGCGAGTCGTTTTCCGCGCCGTCGAAAGTCGCGGAGCTTCCGAAGCTGGCGCTGGGACGTCATCGCGGGCCGCCGTCGTTGGGAACACCATCGGAGGGCCACGTCGCAGCCGTCTGGCTGGACGACCGGTCGGCGGGCGGCAAGCGGCTCTACGGCGCGTTCTCGAATGATGCGGGCACGACGTGGTCGAAGAATGTGATGCTGTAATGGCAAACCGGTTTCGGCTGCCGTCAAGCAGGGCGTCGGAACGTGGAAACTGGAAGCGTGTCCGATGGATGGCGGTGGTATTGCGGTCCGCATTGGCCAGATCGTGACCGCCTGGCGGCGCGAGCACGACATCTACCTCACCGAAGAAGGTAAACCTGAAGTGAAACTCGGCTCCGGTCAAGATCTGGCGATGACAGCCACCACAAAGGGCGGTTACGCGGTCTGGATGGACGGAAAAGCAGTTGTTGCGCTCGTGCCGGGCTCATCCAAGCCCGAGCGGCTCTCCGAAGACGGCGCCTTTCCTGCGATCGTTGCACTTCTGGGCGGCGGCGCGCTTGCGGCATGGGAAGAAAATGGCGGCATCGCAATCCGCCGTCTGCAATAGAGTGATTTCAGTCCGCCGCGGTCGCCAAGGCTCCGCCGAGCAGCTTCAGGTTCAGCGTGCCGCCGAGGAAGACCATTTCCTCGATCGCGCCATCCACCGCCGCAGCTTCCAACACGGCGCTCTTGCCCATCTCGATCTGGAATTGCGCCGACCGCCGCATCAGCTCCTTGATGAATGCCGGACTCGCCCCCTTTGTGCGCCGGACGATCAGGTCCATCAGCGCATCGGAGACCTCCAGTCCGCGCGAGTAGAGCCTGACGAGTTTTCGTCGGCCCTCCTCGTCGGGTAGCGGAAACTCAATCGCCTGGTCGATGCGGCCGGGCCGTGAAGCCAGCGCGGGCTCGAGCTGATCCGGACGGTTCGTCGTGAGGATGAACAGGACGTCGGCGTCTTCGCGCAGGCCGTCCATTTCATTCAGAAGTTTGTTGAGCAGGACCTCCTCGCAGGCATTGTGCATCCCAGACCGCTCGCGCGCGATCAGGTCGACGTCTTCGATCACCATCATGGCCGGCTGAAGGAATCGCGCCAGGCGGAAATACTCGTCGAGCAGCCCGACCTGCTCCGCGGTGATCAGCAAGGTGGTGTGCTCCGGCAACTGCGACGCCAGGTAATGGATCGTGTGCGTTTTACCGGTTCCGGGCGCGCCATGGAACAACAGGCCTTTCTTGGCCGAAAACCGCAGGCTTTTGATCTGCTCGCGAGCGGCCACAAATCTACCAACGTTGCGGTCGAGGAGCGTCAACGTCTTCTCCGGTAGGATCACGTCCTCCCGGTTCACAGTATGCAGCCGGTGGACCTTGACCGCGCCGCCGCGCCCCGAATAGTTCATGTGAGCCTCGAGCGAAATCACACGGCCGCGATATGTACGCCCGGCCGCGACGCGCACTTCGAGATCCCGGAAGAATTGCTGCGAGAATGCGGCGCCCTGCTCGCCGGCCGGAACCCCCAATTCGACGTGCACGCCCGCAACCTGCATCTGTTGCAGCGATGGCGAAAGCAACACGGCGAATGGAAAGCCGTCACGACGCGAAAGCCACAGCCCGTTTTTCAGGCAGCGGGCCGGCGTAGGGTCGCCGACATCGACCTCGTCGTGCTGGAGCGGGCCGAGGTCGGTCGGAAATGGACCGCTGCCGAACAGGAGCGCGAGCGTTGGAGTCTCGTGCGTCATCTGGGAATGAATGCCGACGAGTTTGGAGTCGGGCGCGCCGGAGAAGAATTGTTCGAGCGCGGTCTGGACATCCGGCCGCGACGTGATGGGGAAATCGCGGCCGGCGGTGACGATCTCGCCCAGCGACAAGCCGCGAAAATGCTGTGTCAGGGTCTTCCGAAGCCGGGAATGACCCGTAATGGCTCGAAGGAAGCCAATCATGGTGCGCAGCTTAACTCTGCCAACACCTATTCTCTCGCTTAGCGACAGCCATTCTGCAATTCTGGTGTGGGGGTGCTGTGGACAAAGCGAAATTCGTAATCTTGGGCGGCGGGATGGTTGCGGGCTACGCTGCAAAGCAACTGGTCGAACTCGGATTGGCGCAGGGTGACTTGTCGATTGTTTCGGCGGACGACGAGGTCCCTTACGAGCGGCCGCCGCTTTCGAAGAGTTTTCTTGCGGGTAAGGATAACGAAGACGCAATCCGGATCAGCCCGGCCGATTTCTACCGAGAGCATAAAATCGACCTGCGACTTCGCACCGAAGTCGCCAGCGTCGATCCCGCCGGCAAGCGGCTCCGTTTGAAATCGGGCGGCGAGATCGGATACGACAAGCTCGTGATCGCCACCGGCGCGCGCCCCATCACCTTCGACGCCCCAGGCTCATCGCTGAAAGGGATCCACTACCTCCGTTCGATGGGCGATTCGCGGCGAATCCGCGATCACGCGAAGAACGCGAAGCGCGCAGTCGTAATAGGCGGCGGCTTCATTGGCATGGAAGTCGCGGCCGTGCTGGCGCAAAAGGGTCTCGACACGACTATGATCATTCGCGAAGACCGCATCTGGGCCCGGTTCTTCACGCCCGAGATGTCGCGTTTCTTCGAGACCTACTATATCCAGCGCGGCGTGAAGATCGAACGTAAAACCGGCGTCGAGGCGTTCGGCGGCGACGGGGCGGTGGCCTGGGTGCGGCTCGCCGGTGGCCGCCAGATTCCGTGCGATATGGTCGTGGCCGGCATCGGAGTGAAGCCCGTAACCGAAGTGCTTGCGTCGAGCGGCATCGAAGTCTCGGAAGGCGTCATGGTGAACGAGTATCTCGAAACCAGCCGCCCCGACGTCTGCGCCGCCGGCGACGTCGCTAATTACAACGACGTACTCTACGGCAAGCGCCGCCGCGTCGAGCATTGGGACAACGCAGTCTCGCAGGGGCAGCACTGCGCACGCATCCTGATGGGCGAACGAAAGCCGTTCGTTCATGTGCCGTATTTCTTCTCGGACGTGTTCGACCTCTCGTACGAATTCTGGGGCGACACAGCGGGCGCCGAGCAGACCATCACGCGCGGCGACATCAACACCAACAGCTTCAGCGTTTGGTGGCTCGTCGGCCAGCGGCTCGCGGCCGCATTCGTCATGAACCGGCCCGACGACGAGCGCACCGCGGCTCCGCAATGGATAGAATCCAAACAGGCGGTCGCCGCGGAGAAGTTGCGCGACGGCTCGCACCCCTTGACATGAGCCATTCAGAAGATTCGCACCTGTTCTCGCCGCTGCGGATTCGCGGCGTCGAATTCCGCAATCGCATAGCCGTGTCGCCGATGTGCCAGTACTCGTGCGACGACGGCTTCGCAACCGACTGGCACTTCGTCCACCTGGGCAGCCGAGCGGTAGGAGGCGCGGCGTTGGTCATTGCTGAAGCTTCAGCCGTTGAACCGCGCGGCCGCATTTCCCCCGCCGATCTCGGCGTCTGGAAGGACGACCATATTCCAGCGCTCGCCCGCATCGCCGCATTCGTGCGCGCGCAGGGCGCAGTGCCGGCTATCCAGCTTGCGCATGCCGGCCGTAAAGCGAGCACACGTCGGCCGTGGGATCAGGCAGGGTCTTTTCTTCCCGAAAGCGAGGGCGGCTGGCGGCCGGTCGCGCCGAGTCCGATTCCCTTTCGCGAGACGGACACGCCCCCGCTCGAGTTGAGCCCAGCGGAGATCCGCGCGATCGTTCAGGCCTTCGCGGCGGCGGCCCGGCGCGCATTGTCGGCGGGGTTCCAACTGGTGGAGATCCACGGAGCACACGGCTACCTAATCAACGAATTCCTGTCGCCTCTGGCGAACCACCGCACGGACGATTACGGCGGCTCGTTCGAAAATCGAATCCGTTTCGCAACGGAAGTGGCCGGGGCGGTTCGAAAGGCGTGGCCCGATTCCCTGCCGCTATTCATGCGCATTTCGGCCAGCGACTGGGCCGAGGGCGGCTGGACAATCAACGACTCTGTGAAACTCGCAGCCGAACTCAAGAAATTGGGCGTCGATCTGATCGACTGCTCCTCAGGTGGGATGGTGATGCATGCCAAGATTGAACTCGGCCCCGGTTATCAGGTCCCATTCGCCGAACGCATACGCCGCGAAACGGGTATCCTCACCGGCGCGGTCGGCTTGATTACCGAGCCGCGCCAGGCTGACGACATCATCCGCGAAGGACGCGCTGACATGGTGCTGCTCGCGCGAGAATTCCTCCGCGACCCGTATTTCCCGCTCACGGCAGCCAGGACCCTCGGCGTGAAGATCGAGCCGCCGATACAATATAGACGAGCTTTTTGATGCGCACCCTTTGTCTGTCTGTGTTTCTCGTCTGCGCTGCGTACAGCCAACCGGCTGAGACTTTCGAGGTCGCGTCGGTGAAAGCCGCGCCGCAGCCCGAGCCCGGCAAGCCCATGTTCTTCGGTTGCAAGGGCGGACCCGGCAGCAACGGCGACCCCGGCCGTTGGACGTGTCAGAACATGACCGTCTCCGCCCTCATCTTCCAGGCCTATGACCTCAAGCGTTATCAGATGCAGGACCAGTCAGGTCCTTTCGACGCCGCGCGGTTCGACGTCGCCGCCAAGCTTCCGGAAGGAGCGACGCGGGAGCAGTTCCGGCGAATGCAGCAGAGCCTCTTGAAAGAGCGGTTCAAGCTCGCGGTTCACTTCGAGAAAAAAGAGATGGCAGGTTTCGAACTGGTGGTCGCTAAAGGCGGGCCGAAATTGAAGGAAGCCGAACCGCCGAAAGAGGGTCCTGCCGACGCGCCTCCAGGGCCTCTCGGCGGCCCGCCGACCCTGGACAAAGAAGGCTATCCCGTCCTTCCACGAGGCGCGCGCGGCACGATCATGATGAACGGTAAGGCTCGATGGGCGATGCCCGACGCCACCGCGGAACAAATCGCAAACATGCTCGCCAACCAGTTAAATCGCCCTGTAGCCGACGCA
>Ga0335080_10008120_pt1 | contig 10934 bp, 7 predicted proteins | sample Lox_Sample_34_FD_206720 | JGI IMG/M metagenome (GOLD analysis project Ga0335080, IMG submission 206720) | Soil microbial communities from Loxahatchee National Wildlife Refuge, Florida, United States - Lox_Sample_3.4 | ecosystem: Environmental > Terrestrial > Soil > Wetlands | place: USA: Florida...
AACCGAACAGGAATGCGGCCCGCCCACGGGTATGGACCTGGCGCTCCTTTTGATTGCCCGTAACCGCGACGGAGGCGACCGATGAGCCTTCCGGAAACGCCTCCGGTTGCGCCCTTGACCGACCCGATACCTACGCGTTCGCTGCTGGGATCCGCATTTCAGGAAGAACGTTTTTTCCTCATCCTCTCCGTTTTCATCGGCGTGTTCGCGGGGCTGGGCATCGTTTGCTTCCGGTTGGCGATCGAGTGGAGCCGCCTGGCGCTTCTTGGGGCGACGGTTCAGCCGCATGATGTGCGTCTGATTATCGCCCCGGTGGTGGCCAGCCTGGTGGTTGCCCTGCTGGTCATCCATGTTTTTCCCGCGGTGCGCGGCAGCGGCGTGAACCAGACCAAGGCTGCGCTCTATATCTATAACGGTTACATTCCTTTCCGCACCGCCATCGGCAAGTTCATTACTTCCGCGCTGGCCATCGGCGCCGGACACTCCCTGGGACCCGAGGATCCATCGCTGCAGATCGGGGCCAGCTTCGCCTCGGCCCTGGGAAGATACCTGCAGCTTTCGCGGGAGAAGTTGCGGCTGATCGCGCCGGTCGGGGCCGCCGCCGGACTGGCGGCCGCCTTCAACGCGCCCATCTCCGCTGTCCTGTTCGTGATCGAGGAAGTCATCGGACGCTGGAGCGCCGCGATTCTCGGCTCGGTAGTGCTGTCGGCGATTTCCAGTGTGGTGGTGGTGCGCTGGTTTCTGGGATCGGAGCCGCTGTTTCGCATTCCCCCGGTCACCGTGCTGCGCCCGCAGGAGTTGCTGGCCTATGCGGTTCTGGGCGTGGCCGGCGGGCTCTCGGCCCTGATCTTCGCCGAAGCCATCGGCTGGCTACGCCCGCGGCTGAAAGCCATGCCGCGATGGACGCAGTATTTTCAACCCGCCGCCGCCGGATTGCTGGTCGGCTTGATCGGCTACCTGGGGGCTCCTCAGGTGATGGGCGCGGGCTACGACGTCATCGATCAGGCCATGCACAATCAGTTCACCTGGCAACTGCTGGCGATTCTGGCGGGCCTCAAAATTCTTTCCACAACTCTTTCCTTTGTCAGCGGCACGCCCGGCGGGATGTTTGCCCCGACTTTGTTTGTCGGCGCCATGCTGGGCGGCGCGGTGGGCGCGGTCGAGCGCCATTTCTTTCCTCATCTCACCGGTTCGACCGGAACCTATGCGTTGGTGGGGATGGGCGTGCTCTTTGCGGGGTTCCTGCGCGCTCCGATGACGTCGGTTTTCATGGTGCTCGAGGTCAGTGGCAATTATTCGATTATTGTTCCGGTAATCGTCGCCAATACCTTCGCCTATCTGATCTCCCGAAGCCTGCAGCCCATACCGATCTTCGATGTTCTGACCCGGCAGGATGGTCTCGATCTGCCTTCGATGGAGGAACAACGCGAGGAACGGATTCTGCGAGTGGAGGATGCCATGCAGCCCGCTCCTCTGCTGGTGCTCGAGTCCACGGAAACGGTGGAGCAGGCGCGCCACAGAATCGCCAAGGCCGAAGCCGATTTGTTTCTGGTACGGCTCGATCCGTCCGGCTGGAGCAGCATCACGCAGGAAGCCCTTGCCCGCTTTGCCGGGGAAGGGAAGGGAGAGCTCACCCTGGGATCTGTTTTGCAAGGCGAGCGCCTGCCGTATCTCCATCCCGATCTGCCGCTGGAAACGGCGCTCCGCTACGTCCACCGCGCGGCCCTGGTGCCAGTGGTCAATCGCGCCGATTTCCGCAAGCTCGAGGGCATCGTCTCGCGCGATGCAGTGCTCAACAAATACGGCGGACAGTAGATAAGCGCGCCCGAGTTGCGGGCGCAGCCGATTCGGATTGTGCAAGCGGGTTGCACCCAGAAAACAATTTCTTCCGCATACGCCCGCAAATGGGCGGCGCTTTGAAAGGGCGCGGCTTCAGCCGAGCCGCACAGCCGCAAGCGGCCGGGCGGCTTTAGGGTCCGATTTCAACCCCTGGCGAAGATGGACGGCGCTGCCTTTCAATGCGTTTTAGAATGTCCTCATGCGAGCCATGGTGCTGCATCGTCCGGGTCCTGCCGAAAGCTCGCCCCTGCGGCTCGAAGAGGTTCCTACGCCCGTTCCGGCAGAACACCAGGTCAGGGTGCGCGTCGCCTGCTGCGGCGTGTGCCACACCGATCTGCACACCGTCGAAGGCGATCTGTCGCTGCCAAAACTACCCATCATTCCCGGCCACCAGCTAGTGGGCGTGGTCGATGCGCTCGGCCCCGGCGCTCACAAGCTTAAGGCAGGAGACCGCGCCGGCATCGCCTGGCTGCAATGGACCGATGGTCAGTGCGGCTTCTGCCGCCGCGATCTCGAGAATCTCTGCGAGCGCGCGCGCTTCACCGGCTATCACGTCGACGGCGGATATGCCGAATATGCCGTCGTGCACCAAGACTTTGCCTATCCGCTCCCGGCGGGGTTTTCCGACGAGCATGCCGCGCCGCTTCTGTGCGCGGGAATCGTGGGCTACCGCGCCTATCGCATCTCGGGGGCGAAGCCCGGCGATCGGCTTGGACTCTATGGCTTCGGCGCGTCGGCGCACCTGATTTTGCAACTGGCGCGGCATCAGGGCTGCGAGGTTTATGTGTTCACGCGCAGCCAGGCGCACCGTGATCTGGCTCGGGAGCTTGGCGCCGCATGGACCGGCGCCGCCGAGGACACGCCACCCGATCCACTGGACGCCGCCATCATCTTCGCGCCCGCCGGCGCTCTGGTGCCGCAGGCGCTGGGCGCGCTGCGCAAGGCTGGCACGCTGGCTCTGGCCGGCATCACCATGAGCGCCATCCCGCAGATGGATTACTCGTTGCTCTATCACGAGCGCACCGTACGCAGCGTAGCCAACAGCACCCGCCAGGACGCGCGCGACTTTCTGGCGCTGGCCTCCGAGGTTCCGCTGAAGACGGAAGTTCAAGTATTCAGCATGGAGGACGCTAACCAAGCCCTTGTGGCGATGAAGAGAAGCGAAATCGGTGGGGCGGGGGTCTTGAGAATTTGACCGGGCACCGGGCTATCCGGCCCTTGGTACCACCACAACAAAAAGCCCGCTCCTTCCGGAGCGGGCTTTTCAACGCGCAAGTCACACGGAACTACGGCTTTACGTACACGTTTTCGCAGGTGCCTGGGACATTCTGCCCACGGGTTTTGCTGTTCAGTTCCAACATCATCTGGGTGATGTAGTACTTCTTGCCCAGCTTTTCGTTGGCGGTGTGGCCGTTCGGAGCTTTGAAGGTCTTTCCAAACTGCCAGGCGCAGCAGTCGCCGTTCTCGCCGCAAGTGTTGCCGGCCCATGCGGTGTGCATGTTGACCTGCGGGTCGCTGGCGGATTCTGAGAACTCGTGCCACATGATGTTAATGGTGCCATCGGCGCCAGGGTCGTTGTTCGGGCTGCCGCTGTCACCCAACACAGCGCTGGCTTCGCAGCTCTTCGCGCAAGCCGCGGGGTTGCCGACCATCGAATACTTGATGGTTTCGCCGGTCACGATGTTGGTGGCGGGGCCATGGTATCCGCAGAACGAAGTGCACTGGCCGTCCGGATCGGCCACGTCGGTGGCGGTCAGAACGAAGTAGATGCCGTTGACGTCATCGGGAAGATGGCCATTCTTGATGGCGTTGGCAACGATGGTGCGGATCTGGGCGTCGCGAACACTCTTGCCCTGCGAGTAGTTGTCGTTATAGCTGTTGGTGGCCGGGTTGTAGCTGACGGTGATCGGCACGAAGGTGTTGGTGCTGTCGCTGTAGGTGGTGTTGATCTTGTTCATCTTGCTGCCACCCAGGCGGGTGAAGAAGCCGTCAATGACCTTGTGGTCCTTCGCGGTCCAAGTTCCGTAGTAAACGATGTAGATGTCCGGTGTGACTTCGAACACCGGGCCACCGTTGTAGCTGATGTTGGTTGCTTGGGCTTGCGGCGGTTGTTGGCCGTAAGGGCGCAACGCGTGAACCTGATTGCCCTCTTGGGCGAACGCGCAGGAGACCAGGCACACAGCCAAGGCAATAATTAACGCTTGTTTCTTCATCAAATTTTTCCTCATTTTCAGATAGTGTGGTGGGACGAGCCATCCCCAGTACTACGCCGGGAGTGGGAGCATTCTGTTGCTTCTGGCATCCGCTGTCAAGATGAAAGAATTTGCAACTTTAGGGAACCGGCGAGGGATGCTTTACTATTCTCAATAGTTTGCGAGCGACAGCACCAACTCACGACCGGCCCCGTTCAAAAACAAAGCCCGCTCCCAAAGGAGCGGGCCTTGGTTGGCGTCGGGATTACTGACCCGGACAGACGTGGGTCTCTACGTTCTGGAAACTCAGCCAGCTGTTCACCGAAGTGCTGGGGGGAGCGCCAAAATATCCGAGGAAAACCAGATCCTGCAGGTGGTAGGTGAAGCCGTGGAGCTTGTAGGGGAAATCTTCCAGCACCAGCGGGTCTCCGACTTCAAGAATGCTGTTGTCCTGGCAGCCCACGCTGTTGTCCACGAAGGGATCGTCCAGCCACTCCCCGATCTCGTGAGTGAAGGCGGCCGTGTCCTGGGAGAAGACGCGCGTGCCCTGATCGATCCAGGTGGTGTAGGCATAGGTTTGTCCGCTGGGCTGGCGTCCATTGGCGTCGTGGTAGCCGCCCACGCAGCACCCGCCGCCCTCGGTCAGATAGACGTCATAGGTGATGAAGATGGGTAGGGTGTTCGGCGTGATCTGGCTCTTGAACTTTGACAGGTAGGTCTGAAGGGCAGAATCGAAGGCATTGATATCCATCAAGCCAACCGTCTTGCCGCCTTCGACTGCGACTTTCCCTTGGGCCGGGGTGACGTTAATCGTCTGCATCGCCAGCATGGTCGGCTGGCCCAGCACGGTGTGGTATCCGGTGTTGGTCTGCACCGAGCTCCAGAAGTTGCCGCGCTGGAATGCGTCAATGTACTGGTCGGTACCCAGGTCGGTTCCGCCCTGGGTGAAGTCCACTTTAGCCTTGAAGATGGGCGAAGACTTGGCGTCCTTCAGGACGGTGTTGCCGTCCGGCAGCACGTGCTTCGGGCTGAAGGTCATGTTTCCATTCTGGGCGCCGTAGACCATCTTGATGGGGATGAGAAATGTCGGGATGGTGGTGGTGGTGTTGCTGGTCGACGGATCAGCGCCCACCATCACGAAAGTCCGCTTCACGCCCTTGAGATCGGTGAACGAGCCCGTCCACTGGGCCAGGTTGGCTGCCGGGCTGCGGTTGAACGTCTGAGGGTGCGGAGGCAGGGTTACGAATCTGGGAACCATGGGGTAGGTATCCTGCGCGAAGCCGATGCTGGACAGGCAAACGCACGCCAGCAGGGTCAGCGCAAGCAAGCTGCAAATTGGGAAGCTCTTCTTCATGGGAATTCTTTCGCTCCTTAATGGTCTGAGTAACAACCGACTGATGCTCACGCGCGGATTCCAACACTGGCCAGAAGTGAGGGGAACGCAGGCGAGAAAAAAGCCCTGCGATTTTCCTCAGTTCAGCGACGCGAGTCAATGCTTAGATTGTCAAAAATTATTGACGATCCGTGTGCGCGCGAGGGAGACCCGCAGAGGCCGCAAGCGGTTGCGGTACGATGTGCAATAGTTTGACAAATTGCGGGGCCGGGACCCGGTTAATATGTCGCGACGCGATATATAGGCCGGCCGGAGGGCCGAACCCGGGCGCCAGGTTTCGGATCGTTTTTCGCGGAGCAGGCCTCCGACGACGAGCTCGCCGCGGCTTTCCGGCCTCCAGCAGGGCTGAAAATCGAAATCCATTCCGCTTTCCTTTTCAACAACTTACCCCGTATAATGCACAATTCAACCATTCAATCCGGATTTCCGGCCCTTTGTTGTCTTGTGGATGCGAGGTTTCCAAGTCTTGCCTAGGATAAGGGCAGAGAACTCCAGGGAGAGCCCTATGCGGCACTTCCGGGGAAGGTCAGGCAAAGGCAAAATCTGGGATTCACCTAGACAGGGCGGCAAACGCAGGTAGAGCCGCGGCATCCGAGCAGTGGAAAGCGAGAAGAAATGCATAAGCCAGTGAAGTATGTAGAGAAGGCAGTGACCATTGGCGCCAAGGGCGTGTGGGCTGTGTTCGAGCGGCTCAACCGCGTGAAGCCCAATCCCTCTCCTACTCCAAAGTGGTCGGACCAGCCGCTGCTGAAATCCTACGAGAAGTCGAAGCCGCCGCTGGGCTGGCCGCGGGCGACCGACTCGCTCTGCCCGAAGTGTGTCCCGGAAATCCGCCAGCAGATTCTGGACGGCAAGTTGCCATACGAAATCCTGCTCAACGAGAAAGTCGGCGAAGTGAAGGCACAGATTGTCGAGCGCGACGGCAAGGTCCTGATGGTCAAGGACTGCCCCAAGCACGGGCATTTCGAAGACATCATGTCGATCGACACCGAGTTCACGCGCCACCTGGAAGAAGTTTTCCCCGGCCGCGATATCAAGGCCCACAACGACGAGAAGCTGCACCATCACGGCTCGTCGACGGTGAAGTACGGCCGCGGCTCGGTGCTCACCATCGACCTGACCAACCGCTGCAACATGATGTGCGATCCCTGCTTCATGGATGCCAACCAGGTGGGCTTCGTGCACGAGTTGAGCTGGGAAGATATCAAGACCATGCTCGACAACGCTATCACCATCAAGCCGCGCCGCCAGATGTCGGTGCAGTTTTCCGGTGGCGAGCCGACGCTGTCGCCCTATTTCCTGGATGCGGTTCGCTATGCGCGCAAAGTCGGATACAACAGCGTGCAGGCGGCGACCAACGGAATTGAATTTGCCAAGAGCTTCGAATTCGCCCAGCAGGCGGCCGAAGCCGGGATGCGCTATGCCTACCTGCAGTTCGACGGTATCGGAAACGCCGCCAACGCGCACCGTAAGGTGGGCAACCTGTTCGACGTGAAGTTGCAGGCCATCGACAATCTGCATCGTGCCGGCGTGGAAATCGTCCCGGTGATCACCATCGTCAACGGTATCAACAACGAGCAGGTCGGGCGCATCATCAAGTTTGCGCTCGATAATCCGAAGAAAATCGGCTTCCTGTCGTTCCAGCCGGTGTCGTTCACTGGCCGCGACGAGGCCATCACCGACGAGCGGCGCCAGGCGCAGCGGTACACGCTGGCCCACCTCGCCCACGACGTCAAGGATCAGACCGGTCTCGGCGAACCTGCCCGCGATTGGTTCCCCATCAGCTTCATGTCGACCTTCTCCGATTGGGCCGACCTGATGCACGTCAACGATCTGAAAAACGACTGGGGCCAACTCTCTTGCGGATGCCATCCGAATTGCGGCACCGGCATGGCCATCATGATCGACAAGGAGACCAAGGAAGCGGTTCCGGTCACGGCGTTTCTGAAGGGCGATCAGCTTGCGAAAGATATTGCCAAGGTGAACGACGCGGCTCGCGGCAAGTTCCTGACCGTCTTCGGCATGGCGCTCTGCCTGATGAAGAACTACGATCCGTTCAAGTCGCCGACGCACTTCAAGCTGATGGACCTGCTGAAGAAGTTCGACAAGAACTTCAACGCCACCGGCAAGAATTATGGCAAGGTGGGTCCGGACCGCACAATTGATGATGTCATGAAGCGCCGCCAGGACCGCTGGAATTTCCTGTTCGTCGCCGGCATGTGGTTCCAGGACCTGTTTAACTACGATTTCCGGCGCACCGAGCAGTGCATCATTCCCTACGCCACCCAGGAAGGCGAAATCTCCTTCTGCGCCTACAACACCGGCGTGGGCTGGCGGAACATTATCGAGAAGATGCACATGACCGCAACCCTCACCAAGTGGTACGAGGAGCATGGGAGGCACGAAATCTTTGCGGGTGGCAAGAACGTGAAGATGGAGTCGACCGACCACTCGCTGGTGCTGCGCGACGGCATCGTGACCGAGGAAGAGCAGCACGACCTTGACCGGCTGGGCATCGCCAAGAACTCGCGGGAAGAAAAGATTCGCGCCCGCGACGCCAAGCAGAAGAATGATCCCGCCTACAACGCCCGCATGGCGGCGCTGTACCGCGAAGTGATTCTGCAGGAAAAGCCGGTGGTGGCCGAGAACGGCTTCATCCCGCTGGGATCGCTGAAGCCGGCCAACGGCAATGGCGCGCACACGCCGAAGAGCGAGGAAGCAGAACTGGTTTCAGGCGACTAGAGCAGTTTCCAGCTTCGAATAAGGGCTGCCCCAAGGCAGCCCTTTCTTGTGTCTGCCGAGATGCGGCTCGCCGCCCCGGCGGTATGCGCCGGCGCTACTCGCCGGGAATGCCCGCTCGATTGTGAATCTCCGAGCCGGGCTCGCTCCCGGAACCGAACCCTGGCAAGTCCTTGCGTTCCGCTTAACGGGAACTTCCTGGCCGTCTCCTGCGTATTTTCTAGCAAGAGGTTCAAGCCCGGAGTGGCTAGGCGGGTAAAAGGAGGCAATGCCATGAACGGAGATCTGATCGGATTGGTAGCGGTAATTATGGTCTTCGGTATTCCGATCGCGGCCATGTACACGTTCTATCGGGTGCGCAAGCTGCGTACCGAGGAGCGGCTGGCTGCGATGGCACGGGGAGCAACCGTGCCGATGCAACCGGAGCTGTCGGAAGCGGCGCGCTCGCGGCGGGCGGGGATTCTGCTGGTGGCGGCTGCGATCGGCTACATAATCACCTTCGCGCTCATCTCACGCGTAGAGTACGACGCCTGGGTAGCGGGCGCGTTTGGCGCAATTCCGCTGGCGGTTGGTCTGGGGTTCTTCGTGGATTCGGCGCTGATTCGGCATGATCTGAAAGCGTCCTAAATATCCTGGGGAATGAGGGGAAGCGATGGGCGCGGCCCTGACGCCGGGCGGGAATCGGCTCCCGCGGGCACCGGCGCAAGTGTAGAATTCGGCTTGGGTTATTGCCGGCGATTGACCGTGACGGGCCGAAAAATCGCACATTACGAGATTCTGGAGTCGCTTGGGGCGGGTGGCATGGGGCAGGTATACCGCGCGCACGACACCCGCCTGGACCGCGATGTGGCGATTAAGCTCCTGCCGCCCGGGGCAGGTCTCAACGAGAACACCCGCCGCCGTTTTCAGCGCGAGGCCATGGCTGCCTCCAAGCTGAACCATCCCAACATCATCACCATTTACCAGATCGATACCGAAGAACAGACCGATTTTATCGCCATGGAGTACGTGCGCGGCCAGACGCTGCACGCGCTGCTTAAGGGGAGCCGCCTGAGCCTGCGTCAGGTTCTGCGCTATGCCGTGCAGATTGCCGAGGCCATGGCCAAAGCCCATGGAGCAGGCATCATTCACCGCGATCTCAAGCCCGGCAACATCATGATCACCGACGACGGTTTGGTGAAAGTGCTGGATTTCGGACTGGCCAAGTTCGACCTTGGACTCGCCGGTGAGACGCACGACCGCGAAAGCGAAACCGTGAAGCGTGACGGACCGCTTAGCATCGCGGGAGCGGTTTCCGGGACCCTTGCCTATATGTCGCCGGAGCAGGCTCGCGGCGAAACCGTGGATTCCCGCTCCGATACTTTTTCCTTCGGCGTAGTGTTGTTTCAAATGCTGTCCGGGGAGCTTCCATTTCCCGGAGCTTCCCAGCTGGCGGTCTTACACAACCTGCACTTCAATCCGCCCAGAGACCTGGCCAGCCTGCGCCCGGAAGTGCCCCAGCCGCTCGCCGAACTGGTTTCGCGAACCCTGGAGAAGGATCCGGTGAAGCGTGTCCAGTCCATGTCGGAGGTGGCGGCAGAACTGCGGAGAATCGAACGGGAACAGGAGTTCTCGTCGTCGCGCGATGCGGTGCTCCCCACGGTAACCTCGGCAAAAGCTGCTGTGACCGGCGATGCCCGGCGCCGGAATCGCTGGCTGCTCGTGGGCGGAAGCCTCATTCTGATTTTCGCAGCGGTCTTCGGCCTCAGGGAGTTAATCGCCAAACACAGACTGTCTGCGCCCGGAATGGCAAAAAGCAGTCCGGCAGAGGAATCGCTGTCGAGTAATCCCTATGCCTTGTACAAACAGGCGCGGCAGGATCTGGATTATTTTGACCGCGAAGGCAGCAGCGACAGGGCCATCCAACTGCTGAATCGAGCCGTGCAGTTGAACCCGTCGTCGGCAGCGAGTTATGCCGCGCTCGCGGAAGCCTGTTTTCGCAAGAATCAATCCAATCCCGATCCGCAGTGGACGAAGCTGGCCTCCGAATATGCCGGCCGGGCAGTAGCTTTGGACGGCGATCTGGCGGCCAGTCATGTGGCGGTCGGGCTGGCCGAGATGCAGCAGGGACACTCGGCCGAAGCCGAAAAGCAATTCCGGCTGGCGGCGGAACTGGATCCGAAGAGTTCTGTTCCTCATCGTTGGCTGGGGACGCTGGACGACCGGATGAACAGGGGTGGAGATGCCGAAGGCGAATTACAGCGAGCCGTTCAACTTGACCCCACGGACTGGAAAAACTACATGCAACTGGGTTTGAACCGCTATTTGGTAGCCGACTACAGGGCGGCGGTTGAGAACTGGCAGCAGGCGCTGAAGCTGGAGCCCGATAATGTGGACGCGTTGCGGGACTTAGGCGCCGCCTATCACGCACTCGACCGTGACGACGATGCCGCCAGCGCCTTCCAGCGCGCCCTGGAGATCAAACCCACCGCGGATGCCTACAACAACCTGGGCACCATGCGCTTCTATCAGGGACATTACGAAGACGCGAAGAACGACTTCGAAAAGACCGTGGCCCTCAACGCCAACTCCTACGATAGCTGGGGGAACCTGGCCGACGCGTACCGCTGGACCCCCGGCAACCAGGACAAGGCGAAACAGGCATATGAACATGCGATCGAGTTATTGCGAGAAGAGCTCGCCAAGAACCCGGATGATCCGGACATGAGGGCAACCCTCGCAACCTATCTGGTCAAGACGGGAGATAAGGCGGCTGCGCTACGGGAGCTGGA
>Ga0335080_10008121_pt1 | contig 10933 bp, 7 predicted proteins | sample Lox_Sample_34_FD_206720 | JGI IMG/M metagenome (GOLD analysis project Ga0335080, IMG submission 206720) | Soil microbial communities from Loxahatchee National Wildlife Refuge, Florida, United States - Lox_Sample_3.4 | ecosystem: Environmental > Terrestrial > Soil > Wetlands | place: USA: Florida...
TCGAGCAGTTCCTCGCGGCTGGCGATGTAATCCCGCAAGGAGGGCCGGGTAAGAAACAGCGACCCCTTCTCAGTCAGGACGATAGGATCAAAGGGCGGCACGGCGCCGCTCGCCCCGCCGAACAGCACCATCATCCCGCGCGGACGCAGCACGTTTAGTCCTTTTGCAAAAGTGCTTTTTCCCACCCCGTCATACACCGCATCCACGCCCCGGCCCCCCGTGAGCCGGCGGGTTTCGGCTTCGAAGTCGGCTTGCGTGTAGAAAATAATGTCATCGGCGCCGGCGGCCCGGGCCAGCGCGGCTTTCTCTTCGGTCGAAACCGTGCCGATCACTCGCGCGCCCAGGTTATGCGCCATCTGGACCAACAACTGGCCCACGCCACCGGCCGCTGCGTGCACCAGCACCGTATCGCCCTTGTTGATGGGGAAAGAGGAGTGCGTGAGGTACTGGGCGGTCATACCCTGGAGCATGGCGGCGGCGGCTTGGCGCTCACTGATGCCCGCAGGAATGGGAACCAGCCGCTCCTCCGGCACGCTTGCGTACTCGGCGTAAGAACCGGCAACGCCCGTCCAGGCGACACGATCTCCTGCCTTGAGAGACTTCACCTCAGAGCCCACCGCGCTCACTACTCCGGCGCCTTCCTGGCCCGCCACGAAGGGCAGAGCAGTCTTATAGCGGCCCTCGCGGTGATACACATCCACGAAGTTGACCCCAGCGGCTGAGACCTTGACCACGGCCTCATTCGGTTTGGCTTGCGGCGCGGGCCGGTCCGCCAGTTCAAGGACCTCAGGCCCTCCTGTGTGTTCGACTTGGATCGCTTTCATGTCTGTTTGGATTCGCCGCCCGGGGCAATGATTCTAGTCTTCGGGGGGAAGTGGTCCAGCGTCGCCTTTTGCTGCTTTTCTCTCCCCGGGAGGAATTCTGCGAACAAGCGCGCTATCCCGTTTCGGGAAAAGGCCGCATCCAAGTGTCGGGAGAGGCCCCATCCAGCGGTTCTGCGCCGGCAGATTGTTCCCATCGCCAAGTGATCAACAGGCATTGGCTACTGGTTTGCAGCAAATACCCTTGCCGCCAGTTGGGCGGGTGGAGTATCATGCGCGGCCTGTGCCGAAAGTAATGGCAATTCCACCATTTAGGCGATTGACCGTGCAAAACTGTGGAGAGTAGGATTTTAAAATCTGCTAATCAGGGGGCGCGCGCTTCGGCACGCTGTAAGTCGCAGAGAAACATGAGGGTTACCAAGGTTCAGCTTCTGGCCACGCTGGCCATCATCACGGCCCTAGGCGCGACGGGATGCCAAAATGCCCACCCGGCCGCCATGCTTCCGGCGCCGCAGGCAGCGGCTCCGGCACTGACTGCCAATTCCGGTCAAACGACTGCCGCAGAAAGCAAATCCAAGCCCGCTGAAGCCGCTCCGGCGGCGCCTAAGCCCGATCCTGTGGCGGCTTTAATCGCCGATGTGGAAAAGGAATACCAATCCGGGCAGACCAATCTGAAGGCCGGAAACACCGATGCCGCCAAGCAGAATTTTGACCGCGCCTTCCATCTGCTGACGGGCAGCCCTCTGGACGTGAAGTCGGATGTGCGCCTGCAGCATGAGATGGATCTGGTGGTCGAGGCCATGAAGCAGGTCGAAACCGACAACCAGCAGACCGATGATGCCGAGGCCCAGAAATCCGAGCCCGCCCCGATTGACGAAGCCAACGAAGCCACCGCCCCGGTGGATGCCAACGTAAAGGCCAAAGCCGAGGCCGAGGTCAAGGTCACGCGCTCCGATCTTCCGCTCATGATGACTGATCCGGTAGCCTCTTACATCAGCTACTTTTCTGGCCGCGGCCGGCCCATCCTGGAGCGGGCTTTGATCCGCAGCGGACGCTATCGCAACATGATCGAGCACACCCTGGCGCAGGAGGGCGTTCCGCAGGACCTGATTTATTTGGCCCAGGCGGAATCAGGGTTTCATCCTCTGGCCCTTTCCCGGGCGGGCGCGCGCGGCATGTGGCAGTTTATGTCGAGCCGGGCTGCGGCGTACGGCCTGGAGCGCAATCGCTGGATAGACGAGCGCCAGGACCCGGAGAAATCCACCCAGGCCGCCGCCGAGCACCTCAAAGACCTGTACCAGGAGTTTGGCGACTGGTACCTGGCCATGGCCGCCTATAACTCCGGCCCTGGCGCAGTCCTGAGCGCGGTGAAGCGCACCGGCTACGCGGACTTCTGGGAGCTTTACAAGCGAAACGTCCTGCCTCGGGAAACACGCAACTACGTCCCCATCATTCTCGCCATGACGATTATGGCCAAGAATCCCGAGCAGTACGGCTTGACCGGGTTGGCGCTGGATCAGCCGGTTCGCGACGATACGGTAAAGATTGACTATCCTGTAGATCTTCGCCTGGTGGCGCAATGTGTGGATACGACTCCGGAAGCGCTGCAGGACCTGAATCCCGAACTGTTGCGCTGGACCACCCCGGCGGATGGCCCCTTCGAACTGCACCTGCCGGCGGGCGCCAAAGATGAATATCTGACCTCAATCGCGCTGATTCCGCAGGGGATGCGGGTATGGTGGCGCTATCACAAGGTGCAGCCCGGCGAGACCCTGGCTTCTATTGCGCGCAGCTATCGCACCACGCCCAAAGCGATTGCCGAAACCAACGATCTGGATACCGAAGCTGCGCTGCTGCCAGACACGCGGCTGGTGATTCCCATCAAACCGGGCCAGCATGCCATGTCTGAAGACGCCCGAACCTACGCCCGCCATCCCATTCGCTACCGGGTGCGGCGGGGCGACACGGTAGAAACCGTGGCCGACAATTTCAATGTTCCGCCGGCCATGGTGCGCCACTGGAACCGGCTGCGGGGCAATAGCTTACACGGGCGCCACGTTCTTTACATCCATCTACCCATCACCCCGGGCGCGCGTGAGGCCTGGGCGCCCAAGTCAACCCGCAAGGGCAATACCGAGAATACTTTACGTGCATCTTCCAGCACCATCGTGCGGCACAAGGTAAAGCGCGGCGAAACCCTCAGCTCGATTGCTTCCTCTCATCACACGACGGTGGAAGCCCTGAAGCGCGATAACAGCCTGTCGCGCTCGCTTCTGCGTCCGGGAATGATTCTGATTATCCGCCCCGATTGATTTCCAAGCCTTGACCAGTTGGAAGCGTGCCGCGGCACCGCAGCCCGATCCCGTTTCGCCCATCCAGTCAGTGTAAGATGCACAATACTGCACGGAAACCAGAAGTGCTGCGCGCGGCCCGCTGGTTGTGCTGTGCTATAATCGCGCGCCGTTCGTGGAAACGGTTGCCGTGCAATTGGTCTTATTCTATTTCTGGCGCATCTCGCGCTTCAGGCAGCGCCCGGCTCTGCAGGCAGCCGGATTTCAGGAGGAACCATGAGCTTTGAAGAGACCTTGTACCTTCGGGATGATGAGATGGATGAGTTCGGTGATAGCGGCGCCTACAGCGATTCGCTAGAAGAAGACTTCGAGGAAGAAGAAGAGGAAGAAGAGGCGGAAATGCCCGCCATGAGCGAGCCAGAGCCTGCTCCGGAGCCTCCCTCGGCGCCGCCCATGGGCGGAGGTGGGACTCCGAAACCGGCCGCGAAAAAGCCCGCGCGCAAAGCCGCCAGGAAACCGGCCAAGAAGAAGCCCGCGAAAAAGAAACCTGCCAAAAAGCCGGCGAAGAAAAAAGCAGCCAAAAAGGCCCCTAAGAAGAAGGCGGCGAAGAAAAAGCCCGCGCGCAAAGCCAAGAAGAAATCCCGCCGCTAGCAGCATTTCTCGATGAGGGACGAGGCTGAGCCTCGTCCCCTTCTCTGCACGCTCGCGCTGAGAGCACGCTACCTCTTTCCGGCGACGGCCTCCAGGCACTTGCCATAGAGCTGCAGCAGATGAGTGGCGTACTCATCGGGCTTGGAGGCCGGGCCACCGCCCTGAAAGCCCACGCCGGCGGAAACGGTCTTGCCGTAGCCGGTGGTCATGGCGATGAATTTCATCAGATCGAGAGCAATGTCTTCGTCGCGGCGCGCACCGGCGCCTGGCACTTCCATGAATGCCTCCTTGGCAGGAACCATGATGCTGGGAATCTCGTCATCCATTGGTACAGCAAAAATCATAGCAGCTTAGGCTTTTCATCGCAGGTTGCCGACTTCAAGACCGGGCAGCCACCAAGGGCGCAGGGAACCAGGCGCGGTGCAAGGCCACATGCCGAGCCGCGGACGAACGCCTGCTAAACTTAAGGCTTGTCTCCGCGAAAAAAAACTTCGGCGGTTGCGGTCGAAAGCGTTGCGACAGTGGCGGCGCCGGGGCCTTCGCCTGTGCCCAAAGCGGCGCCGCGCGGCGCTCCCAAAGCCGGCGAGCGGCCCGGCGAGAGCCGCATTTTCCTGATTGATGCCATGTCTTTCATCTTCCGCGCCTATCATGCCATGGCGCGGCAGCGAGGCATGTCCACGCGCAGCGGCCTGCCCACGGCGGCCACCTATGTCTTCGTCAACATGCTGCGCAAGCTGCGGGAGGATTTCTCTCCCGAATACCTGGCCGCGGTCTTCGACGTCGCCGCCCCAACCTTCCGCGATCAGCAGGCCGAGGCCATCACCACCGTCCGCCGCTTTGACCTGAAGACCCAGACTTTTCAGGAAGTCGAGTACCGCGGCTACAAGGCCAACCGCTCGGAGATGCCGCCCGACCTGGCCCAGCAAATCCCCTATATCCGGCGCGCGCTGGAGGCCTACCGCATTCCGATTCTCGAGCAAAAAGGCTACGAAGCGGATGACGTGATCGGCACGCTGGCGCGGCAGGCGGCGAAAACCTACGTGGTATACGTTGTCTCCAGCGACAAAGACATGCTACAGCTGGTGAACGAGCGTGTACTGGTGCTGAATCCGCCCAAGGACAATCTGATTTGCGACGCCGCCAAGGTAGAAGAAATTCTGGGCGTGCCGCCGGAGCGCGTGGTGGACGTGATGGCCCTGCGCGGAGACACGATTGATAACATCCCCGGCGCGCCCGGTATCGGCGATAAGGGTTCGGTGGAGCTTATCCGGCGCTTCGGCAGCGTGGAGGCCGCGCTCGATCGCGCCGCCGAAGTGGAGAAGAAGACTTATCGCGAGTCGTTGCAGAACAATCGCGAGACCGTTCTGTTCAGCAAGCAGATGGCGGCCATTGATGTGAACGTACCTGTCGAGCTGGACGTGGATGCGATGAAAGCCGGCCAGCCGGACGTGGAAGCCCTGCGCACGCTGTTCACCGAGCTGGAGTTTACCTCGCTGCTGAAAGAACTGCTGCCGGTGGTGGAGGTGAGCGAGGCTCATTACACAGAGGCGAAGACGGCGGCCGATGTCGAGGGCGTGATCAAAGCACTGGCGCCAGGAGTGGCGCTGGCCATTGCGGTTGAGATCAGTGAGGCCCACGAAGTCGAGATCGAAGAGGAAGACGAGGAACAGCCCGAGAGCGCGATGTTGCCGCTTTCGGCGGAGGCCGCGCCAATACAGCCCGCAAGGAATATCGCCATTTCGGCGGGGATAGGAACGGCGGTCGCAATTCCTGCGGCGAACAGGGAGGCGCACTCGCGCCTGCAGCAGGCGCTGGAGAATCCCGCGCTGCTCAAGTCGGTTCATGATTCGAAGGCCGCGATGCACACGCTGGCCGCTCAGAACATCACGCTGCACGGCCTGCGGCATGATTCCATGCTCTACTCCTATCTGCTCGACCCGACCTATTCCTCGCACCGGCTCGCCGACGTGGCCTTGCGCCGCTTCAATCTCAAGCTGAGTGGAGGTCTGGCTGAGGCTGCCGACATCACCGGCCGCCTGGCTGCCGCGCTGCACAAAGATGTGCAGGACGCCGGCCTGATCAAACTGTATGAAGAAATTGATCGGCCCTTAGTTACGGTGCTGGCGCGCATGGAAGATGCTGGAGTAAAGATTGACCGCAATGCCCTGTCGGAAATGTCTTCTCGCTTGGAAAAAGAAGTCGAAGCGAAGGCCAAAGAGATTTACGCGCTGTGCGGAATGGAGTTCAACATCAATTCACCCCGCCAGCTCGGCGACGTGCTCTTCAATAAGCTGAATCTTCCCAAGCCGGTGAAATATGGCAAGGGCAAGACGATTTCGACCGCGGTAGATGTGCTGGAAGGTTTGGCCGCCGCGCACGAGGCGCCGCGCCTGGTACTGGAGTTCCGCCAGCTGTCCAAGCTGAAATCAACTTACGTGGATGCGCTTCCTGCGCTGATCAGCCCCGCCAGCGGCCGCCTGCATACCACCTTCGGGCAGACTGGTACAGCCACGGGCCGGCTCTCTTCTGCCAATCCTAACTTGCAGAACATTCCTATCCGAACCGAGCTCGGCCGCGAGATTCGCGCCGCCTTCACGGTTGAGCCCGGCCACGTGCTTCTGGCCGCGGACTATTCACAGATCGAGTTGCGGCTGCTGGCCCACTTCTCGAGAGACCCGCTGCTGGGGGAAGCCTTCCGCCGCGGCGATGACATTCACACTCTGACGGCATCGCAGGTCTTCGGAGTGCCGCCGCTCATGGTGACGGCGGACCATCGCCGGCAGGCCAAGGTGGTGAACTTTGGCATCGTGTACGGGCTTTCGGCGTTTGGACTGTCACAGAATCTTGGCATCGAGCAGAGCGAGGCCAGGCAGTTCATTGATGCCTACTTCGAAAAGTACAAAGGAGTGCGGGCATGGATTGACCGCACCCTGGAAGAAGCGCGGCGTGAACAAAAAGTCAGGACCTTGTTTGACCGGGTGCGGCCCATTCCCGATATCAACAGCAAGAATACCAATCTGCGCGGATTTGCCGAGCGCACCGCGGTAAACACTCCGTTGCAGGGCACGGCCGCCGATTTGATCAAGATCGCGATGATCAGAATTGATGCCGCTTTGCGGCAGCGTGAACTCAAGTCGCGCATGACCTTGCAGGTGCACGATGAATTGGTGTTCGAGGTGCCCGAAGCCGAAGTGAGCGAGATGAAGACCCTGGTGCGCGAGCAGATGGAAAACGTGCATTCGCTCTCTGTGCCGCTGCTGGTGCAAGTGGGAATCGGGCCGAACTGGCGGGATCTGGACTCAGAGACGTAGCTTGCTACGTCTCGGATGTAGCGCCTAATCGCGGGATGAGGCGTGGCAAAGCAACCTCTCTACGGGGCGAGGGCGGCGTTGATTGCGGCAGCAATCGTGCCGGCAATCCGCTTCATCTTCTCTTCTTCTTCCGCCTCCACCATCACCCGCGCCAGCGGCTCCGTTCCCGAGTAGCGGACCACAATGCGGCCGTTGCCATCGAGCTCGCGCTCGGCGGCGGCAATGGCATGCTGAATTTCTTTCACCTGGGCAAAGGGCACTTTCTCGCGCACGCGAACATTCTGAATGGTCTGGGGGAAAATCTTCAGGTCGCTCACCAACTCCGCCAGCGGGCGCCCGGTGCGGGCCATCACTTCCATCACATGCAAAGCCGTGAGCAGTCCGTCGCCGGTGGTGGCGTCGCCGTCGCGGAAAATGACGTGCCCCGATTGCTCGCCGCCGAGCGTGGCGCCGTTCTTCAGCATCTCTTCGAGCACGTACTTGTCGCCCACGTTGGCCCGCAGCATGCGAATTTTGGCGTTGCGCAGGGCGATCTCCAGTCCCATGTTCGACATGGTGGTTGCGACCACAGTCGAAGCCGCCAGCGCTCCCCGCGCCTGCATGTCGCGCGCTGCCAGCAGCAACACCGCATCGCCATTGACCACATGGCCGGCGGCATCGCCGAACAAAGCCCGGTCGGCATCGCCGTCGAAGGTCACGCCCAGATCAAACTGGCCGGGCTTTTCGGCGATAGCCTTGGCCACGGTTTCCGGGTGCAGAGCGCCGCAGCCTTCGTTGATGTTCCGCCCGTCGGGAGATGCGTTCAGGAATGTCGCTTTCACACCGCACCAACGAAACAATTCCGGGGCCTCGGCGGTGGCAGCGCCGTTGGCGCAATCCACCAACACGCGCAGCCGGCTCAGATCAATCTTCACACTCTTCGCCAGCCACTCGATATAAGCGCGCCGCAGCTCAGCCTGGCCGGGCAGACTGGAGGGTGGCTTTGATTCAGGCTCACGCGTCTCGGCGTCCTGCACGAGCGCGAAAATTTCCTGCTCAATAGCCAGCTCATGCGCATCCGGCAGTTTGTAGCCATCGCCGGAGAACACTTTGATTCCATTGTCGGTCCAGGGATTGTGCGAGGCGGAAATTACCACCCCCGCGGCATATCCGCGCGACCTCGCCAGATAGGCGACGCCCGGCGTGGTGAGCACGCCGGCGCTATCGGTGGCGACCCCGCAGGAGGCAAGCCCGAGCGCCACGCGGTCCGCAATCCACGCGCTCGATTCGCGCGTATCCTGGCCAATGACCACGCGGGCCGCAGGATTGCCGCGCACCAGATCATGACCGAGCGCCCGGCCGATCAGATAGGTAGTCTCAAGATTCAGGGGGAATTCGCCGGCCACGCCGCGAATGCCATCGGTCCCGAACAGTTGCCGCGCCTGAGAAGTCATTCTGGTTGCGCCGGCGTTAGCGCGATTCCCGCCCCATCGCCGACTTCTCCATGATAACCGTAACCCGAATCGGCTTCGGGTCCACTACCTGCACCAGGGGATCAGGAACGTAAGCGGGAGTGGTAAAAACATCCTGCCCCATGGAGCCGCTGACATCCACGGGATCGGTTACCGCCGCTTCGACCGCCTCGACGCGCTTGCGTGGGCCGACGATGGTAATCACCGGCGGATCGGCGGTGATGCGGGCAATGTCGTAACCGGAAGCAAATCTGCCCACCACCCGCGGATGTACCTCCACCTGGCGTTCCAGTCGAGTATCAAAGCTCAAATGCAATTGGCTGGGAATCACCTGCACCACTTCCACGTCGTAGGGGTGATGAATTTGCTGCGCGGTGAGCGAGAAAGTATGCTCGCCGGGCTTGATCTGCGAGAGATCAATCTCGGGATGTACATCCGTAGGCAGCAGGCGGCGAATCAGCCGCTCAGGCCCGCGCAGGCGGATCTGCGCCTGCGGAATCTGCTCGGAGCTGATCTCAAGGCTCTGGGGGAAATTGCGGAACTCGATCGGCACCTCCACCGCCACTTCCGCGGGCTGATCGCGGGCCACCGCCAGCCACAGGCCAGTCGCCAGGGCAAGAGAGACAACTTTCAGCCCCAGATTATGCAGCACGTAGCGCTGAAAAAAGTCCACCATGCTAGCGGTCCGCTCCCTGCCTGAGGCGCGAATCCTCGGAATCAGCGGCGCGCGGGCTTTCGGCTGGCGCTTCCTCCAATGGCTCGGCCTCGCTGCTGATGGCCGTGGGCAGCGTCGAGGGCGGAACATAACGGCGCAAAAGTTGCCCCATCTGCTCGCGCAGTTGCTCCACGGTCATGTCGCGTTCAATCTTGCCGCCCACCGCCAGGCTGATGGCCCCGGTTTCCTCGGAGACGACCACGGCAATGGCATCGGTTTCTTCGGTCACCCCAATACCGGCGCGGTGCCTGGTTCCCAGCTGGGTAGAAAGCACCGGATTCATAGAAAGCGGCAGAAAGCAGGCGGCCGCGGCAATGCGGTCTTTCTGCACGATCACGGCGCCATCGTGCAGCGGCGCGCTGGGACGGAAGATCGTGGCCAGCAGATCATAGGAAAGCTTGGCGTCGAGCAGGACGCCGCTTTCGATATAAGTGCGCAGGCCGATCTCGCGCTCGATGACAATCAGCGCCCCGGTCTGGTTCTGAGAAAAAAGATTGCAGGCCAGCACAATGTCGTCGTAGGCGTCGGTTTCTGCGGCGAGAGTACGGCTCAAGGTCAGCCGCCGGCCCAGGCGCGCCAGGGCCTGGCGAATCTCCGCCTGAAACACCACGATCAGGGCAAAGACGGCATAGGGCAGCAAAGTGCTGATCAGCCAGTTGAGCGTGACCAGCTCGCCCAGGCGTGAAAAGTAAAAGGCCAAGCCCAGCGCTGCCACGCCCACCAGCATGTAGGCGGCGCGCGTGCCTTTGATCAACGCCAAAAATTCGTAGATGATGACCGCCACCAGCACGATGTCGGCAATGGAGACTACCGACAAATGCGGCCAGGGTGCGGTGGACAACAACATGCCCGAGGGCCTCCAGAGACGGTCAGAAAGCTTAGCTCATTGTAATGCAGCGCCGGAAAGCCGCCTGCGAGAGACACGACTCTTACGGATTTTCCTTACCCTTCACCGTGGCGCGCAATGTGCCGCGCGCCAGGCGGGCCGAAATGTCATCGCCCGGGCGTACCGTGGCTGCGTCCTTGAGCAACTGGCCTGAGGCATCAAAAACCAGGGCGTAGCCACGATCGAGAATGGCAATGGGCGAGAGCGCTTCAATCTGCCGGGCGAGCTGCTCCAGGCGCGCGCCACAGCGCAGCAGGATGGTGCGCATGGCCGCCGCAGCCGCGCCGGCCTTGATCTCCAATTCCTTGCGCGTTGCCTCGAGCATAAGGCGCGCGTCATAGTGCCGCACCGCCCCGGCCAGCGCGTCAAATTGCCGCCGCAAACCCTCCAGTATGTCGCGCTCGGCGTGGAGCAGGCGGTTCGAAAGATCATCGAGCCGCTGCTGGCGCCTGCGGATTGCATCCATCATGCGGGCAAAGGCGCCATGCTGCGCCAGTTCGGTGAGGCCCTGGCGCGCGGTCAGCAGGTGGAAGCGCATCGCCCGCTCCAAAGTTTGCCGCAGGCCTTCCAACTGCTCCTCGATTTCCTGGCGCGAGCGGATCACCAGTTCCGCCGCCGCCGAAGGCGTAGGCGCGCGCAGGTCGGCGACGAAATCAAGAATCGTGAAGTCGGTTTCGTGCCCCACGGCCGAGATAACGGGAATTCTCGATTCCGCCACCGTGCGCGCCAGTGCCTCATCATTGAACGCAGCCAGATCTTCGGCCGATCCCCCGCCGCGCGCCACCACGATCACCTCCACGCTGCGCG
>Ga0335080_10008122_pt1 | contig 10933 bp, 10 predicted proteins | sample Lox_Sample_34_FD_206720 | JGI IMG/M metagenome (GOLD analysis project Ga0335080, IMG submission 206720) | Soil microbial communities from Loxahatchee National Wildlife Refuge, Florida, United States - Lox_Sample_3.4 | ecosystem: Environmental > Terrestrial > Soil > Wetlands | place: USA...
TGATGACTAGGATCAAGTTGCCATACCTGCCCGGTCGGGAACCATGAGCCAGAGCCTGGAACTGGAGCGCAAACGCATTCGCCGCGCGGCGAAAGGCCTCGCTGCCGCGGTCAAGCCGATCAAGGTGCTGCGTGCGATCGACTGGCCGGCGGAGTTGCGCGTCCGGTTCTTCGAAAGGAAGGCGACCGAGCTTCCGCGTCCCCGCTATCCGGCATTCGATCCGGCGCCGACGCAGGAATTGCTGCGCGAGGTGCGCAGCATTCGTATCGCCACCACGAGTGTGGCGGAATGGATCGCGCGCCAGGCCGAGGCCATCGAAGGCGCCGCGCTGATGCTGGCTGGCGCCGGCACTCCGGCGTTCTTCGCACACGGACGCCAACTGTACGGCGAACCCAGGGCGCGGCTGCTGGCGCATCCGACGACGCCGCTCGACCTCGCCACCAGCGTGCGCGACGTCCTCGAGCAGTTGGGCATGCTCAACATCGACCTGTCGCCGCCACGCAGCCACTCGGCTGCCGAAGTCGCAGAGCGCCTGAGCGGAGCGGTCGTGCAGCATTTCGGCGCTTCGGCTCCGCGCATCGAGATCGTCGACGTGCTCTCGGCCAACGCGCTCGCCGGGGCCAGCGCGATCCGGTTGCGCCGCGACGCGCGCTTCACCGATCGCGACGCCGAGCAGCTTTTGCAGCACGAGGCCTATATCCACGTCGCGACCGCGCTCAACGGCCGCGCGCAGAAAGACCTGCCCATCCTCGCCGCCAGCCACCCCTACAACGCGCGCTTCCAGGAAGGTCTCGCCGTGTTTGCCGAGATCGTGAGCGGTGCCATCGAGATGGATCGCTTTGCGCGGCTCGCCGACCGCGTGTTCGCCATCCAGCTCGCCATCGACGGAGCCGACTTCCTGGAGGTGTACCGCTTCTTCCTCGATCGCACGGGCCGGGCCGAACAGTCCTTCGAAAACGCGCGGCGCGTGTTCCGCGGCGGCGTGGTCACGGGCGGCGCGCCGTTCACGAAGGATTGCGTCTACCTGTTCGGCCTGCTGCAGGCGGGCAATACGATCCGCGCGCTGTTCGCCTCCGGCCGCTCCGACATCCTGCCGCTGTTGTTCTGCGGCAAGCTCGACGTGCGCGACCTGCCCGCATTGTGCGAACTGGCCGCGCTGGAGCTCCTGCGCCCGCCGCGCTTCGTGCCCCCGTGGATCCGCGATCCGCGCACGCTGTTCGCCCTGCTCACCTACAACGCATTCACCAGCCGCATTGACTTGGCGCCGCTCGTGGCCATCGCCAACGACCTGCTGCGCGACGCGCCGCGCGTGACGTTCGACGATCCGCGCAAATAACCCGGGTTGATCTGCGTCAAGACACTTCCGCGAGCAGCGCGGTACTGCTGCCGGCGTCGATGTTTTATGCGTTTTTTATTCGGCAGCCGACGTTTCTTACGCCCTCCATACTCGCGTTCTCCTAGAGTTGGCGGCTGCTGGAGGACACCACCATGGATTTCATCTACCTGCTTCTGCTCGTCCTGCTGATTGCCGGCACTGCCGGTTTTCTTCGGCTTTGTGCACGCCTGGAGATCGACAAATGATCGACGTGTGCGTCTCTGTCTGCACGATGTCACTGACCCTGGTCGGAATCGCTTTCGCCCTGGGAATTGGGAAGGTGCGCAAATGAACATGATCTATTGGTTCGCAGCGCTGATCGCGGTAGCGCTCAGCATCTACCTGATCGCCGCGTTGTTGAAACCGGAGTGGTTCGAATGAACGCCAACGACTACATTCAGCTGGGCCTCTACATGGCCGTGCTTTTGCTGCTGGTCAAACCACTCGGCAGCTACATGGCGGCGGTATTTTCCGACAGCCCGAACCGGGTTACGCGACTGGGTGGTCCCATCGAGCGGCTGCTGTATCGCTTCAGCGGCATTGCGCCCGATGAGGAGATGAGCTGGGTTCGCTACTCGGTCGCGATGCTCGTGTTCAACGTGGCGGGTTTGCTCGTCGTGTATGCGCTGCTGCGCCTGCAGGCTTGGCTGCCGCTGAACCCGCAGAAGATGGACAATGTGCCACCCGATCTGTCGCTCAACACGGCGATCAGCTTTGCCACCAATACCAACTGGCAGGCCTACAGCGGCGAATCGACGCTGAGCTATTTCACGCAGATGCTGGGCCTGGGCGTGCAGAATTTCCTGTCCGCCGCCACCGGCATCGCCGTGCTGATCGCGGTGATTCGCGGCTTCACGCGCCGCTCGTCGAAGACCATCGGCAATTTCTGGGTCGACCTGACGCGCAGCACGCTGTACATCCTGCTGCCGCTCGCGTTCGTGCTGTCGCTGCTGCTGGTATGGCAGGGTGTGCCGCAGAATTTCAGCGAGTACAAATCCGTGCCGCTGGTGGAGCAGACCACCGCGACGGAAACCGTCAAGGATGCCGACGGCAACGTGCAAAAGGATGCCGAGGGCAAGGACGTCACCAAGAGCACGCCCGTCACCGAACAGTCGCTGCCGCTCGGCCCGGCCGCCTCGCAGATCGCGATCAAGCAGCTCGGTACCAACGGCGGCGGCTACTACGGCGTGAACTCGGCCTATCCATACGAAAACCCGACGCCGCTGACCGATTTCCTCGAGGTGCTATCCATCCTGCTGATCTCTGCGGCGCTGTGCTACACGTTCGGCAAGATGGTCGGCGATCGGCGCCAGGGCTGGGCGCTGCTCGCGGCAATGCTCGTCATCTTCGTGCCGTTGTTGCTCGTCTGCACGGCGGCAGAACAAGCCGGCAATCCCGCGCTGACTGCCCTTGGCGTGGATCAAACGGCGTCCGCCGTGCAGGCGGGCGGCAACATGGAAGGCAAGGAAACACGCTTCGGCATCGTCGACTCCGCGCGCTGGGCGACGGCGACGACGGCCGCGTCGAATGGCTCGGTCGATTCCATGCACGATTCGTTCACGCCGCTCGGCGGTCTGGTGCCGATGTGGCTGATCCAGTTGGGCGAAGTGATCTTCGGCGGCGTCGGTTCGGGTCTGTACGGCATGCTTGCCTTCGCCGTGGTCGCGGTGTTCATCGCCGGGCTGATGGTCGGGCGCACGCCGGAATATCTGGGCAAGAAGATCGAAGCGTACGAGATGAAGATGGCCAGTCTCGTCGTGCTCATTCCGTGCGCGCTGGTCGTCGTCGGTACGGCGATTGCGGTATCACTACCGCAAGGACTTGCGGGCCTCACGACCAACACGGGCGTCCACGGGTTCAGCGAGATCCTCTATAACCTGTCATCGGCATCGAACAACAACGGTAGCGCCTTCGGCGGCATGAATCCGAATACGCCGTTCTACAACTCGATGCTCAGCGTGTGCATGTTCTTTGCGCGCTTCCCGCTCGCCATCGGCATGCTGGCCATCGCCGGTTCCCTTGCCGCCAAGAAGCACGTCCCGCCTTCCGCCGGCACATTGCCGACGCACACGCCGCTGTTTGTCGTGCTGCTCGCGATCACGGTCGTGATCGTCGGCGCGCTGACGTTCCTGCCGGCGCTGGCGCTCGGGCCGATCGCCGAACACCTGGCGATGCTCGGGCACTGACCGGACACATCTCTCGAAGAGATATCAGACCATGACTACTCATCATCAAACGAGCGCGCTCGATCCGAAATTGCTGATGCCGGCGATCGGCGACGCGTTCCGCAAACTCTCCCCGCGCGCGCAATTCCGCAACCCGGTAATGTTCGTCGTGTTCGTCTGCAGCATCCTGACCACGCTGTTGTGGATGCAGGCACTCGGCGGACACGGCGAAGCGCCCGCGGGATTCATCCTCGCCGTGGCCCTGTGGCTGTGGTTCACGCTGCTCTTCGCGAACTTCGCCGAGGCGATCGCCGAGGGTCGCGGCAAGGCGCAGGCAGCCACGCTGCGTGGCGCGCGTCGCGACATCGTCGCGCACAAGATCAGCGGCGCGGACAAGCGCGAATCCAACGTCGCCGCCATCGACCTGCGCAAAGGCGATCTCGTGATCGTGCGCGCCGGTGAAATGATCCCCGGCGACGGCGACGTCATCGAGGGCGCGGCAACGATCGACGAAAGTGCCGTCACCGGCGAATCCGCACCGGTCATCCGCGAATCCGGCGGCGACCGCAGTTCGGTGACCGGCGGCACGCGCGTGCTGTCGGACTGGGTGATCGTGCGCATCGGCAGCAATCCGGGCGAGAGTTTTCTCGACCGCATGATCTCGATGGTGGAAGGCGCCTCGCGGCGCAAGACGCCGAACGAGATCGCACTGACGATCCTGCTGGCGAAGTTCACGCTGATTTTCCTGCTCGCCTGCGCGACGCTGCTGCCGTATTCGCTGTACAGCGTGCAGGCCGCCGGCCACGGCGAACCGGTGACGATCACCGTGCTGGTCGCGCTGCTCGTGTGCCTGATTCCGACCACGATCGGCGGGCTGCTCTCGGCGATCGGCATCGCCGGCATGGACCGCATGATTCAGGCCAACGTGATCGCGATGTCCGGCCGCGCGGTGGAAGCCGCCGGCGACGTCGACGTGCTGCTGCTCGACAAGACCGGCACGATCACGCTCGGCAACCGCCAGGCGGTCGCGTTGCACCCCGCGGCAGGCGTCGACAAGAACGCGCTGGCCGATGCCGCGCAGCTCGCCTCGCTCGCCGACGAAACGCCGGAAGGACGCAGCATCGTCGTGCTGGCAAAGAACGAGTTCGGCATCCGCGAACGCGAAGTCGGCGGCAGCGACGTGCGCTTCGTGCCGTTTTCCGCGAATACCCGCATGAGCGGCGTCGACCTCGAAGGGCGCCACATTCGCAAGGGCGCGCTGGACGCGATCGAGAAGTACCTGTCGGCTTCGAACGCAACGATTCCCGCCGAAGTGCGGCGCGCCGCCGAAGATATCGCGCGCAAGGGCGGCACGCCGCTCGTAGTGAGCGAGAACTCGCGCGCGCTCGGCGTGATCGAACTCAAGGACATCGTCAAGGGCGGCATCCGCGAGCGTTTCTCCGAACTGCGCGCGATGGGCATCCGCACCATCATGATCACCGGCGACAACCCGCTGACCGCCGCGTCGATCGCGGCCGAAGCCGGCGTCGACGACTATCTCGCCGAGGCCACGCCGGAAGCCAAGCTCAAGCTGATCCGCGATATTCAGGCCGAAGGCCGCCTCGTCGCGATGTGCGGCGATGGCACCAACGATGCGCCGGCGCTGGCGCAGGCCGATGTCGCCGTAGCGATGAACAGCGGCACCCAGGCGGCGAAGGAAGCCGGCAACATGGTCGACCTGGACTCCAATCCGACCAAGCTGATCGAGGTCGTCGAGATCGGCAAGCAGATGCTGATCACGCGCGGCGCGCTGACCACATTCTCGATCGCGAACGATGTGGCCAAGTATTTCGCGATCATCCCGGCGGCATTCGCAACGACGTATCCATCGCTGAATGCGCTCAACGTGATGCATCTGGCGACGCCGAGCAGCGCGATCCTGTCGGCGGTGATCTTCAATGCGCTGATCATCATTTTCCTGATTCCCCTCGCGCTCAAGGGCGTGCGCTATCGCGCGCTCGGCGCGGGTGCTTTGCTGCGCCGGAACCTGCTGATCTACGGCATCGGCGGAATCATCGTGCCGTTCGTCGGCATCAAGATCATCGACATGCTCCTGGTCCTGCTCGGACTGGCGTGAACAACTACGGAGAAAGCAAATGAAGATTCGTTTGATTCATGGCGCCATCCTGCTGGCCGCGCTGCCGGTCGCCGGCACGGCGCTGGCGCAGGATGCCGCCACCAGCCCGGCGGCGGAGACCCCGGACTACAGCGTCACCGGCAACGTCGCGGTCGTGTCCGACTATATGTTTCGCGGCATCACGCAGACCTGGGGACATCCCGCGATCCAGGGCGGCGGCGATCTCACCATGAAGAACGGCTTCGCGGCCGGCTTCTGGGCGTCGAGCATCAGTGAGCGCAGCTATCCCGGCGGCGCGATGGAGCTGGATCTGTACGGCAGCTACGGCGCGAATTTCAACGATGATTGGTCCTGGCGCGTGGGCCTGTACGGTTACGTTTACCCCAGCGCCGACCTGGATCAGGCCAAGCCGCCGTATGCGTCACGATCGTTCAACACGCTCGAAGCGAACGGCGCGCTGACATGGAAATGGCTGACGCTGAAGTATTCGCGCTCACTCACTGATTATTTCGCGATCGATACCGAGCAGGGCTACGACGGCGATTCCAAAGGCACTGGCTACCTGCAGCTCGATGCAAGCCTTCCGCTGTCGGATGCATGGAATCTTTCGCTGCATGCCGCACACACGGACATCCCGGCGCGCCTGGTCACGACCGCGGGCTCGCTTGATCCGAGTTACAGCGATTTCGGTGCGACGCTGAAATACCAGTTCTCCACGCACTGGAGCGCGAGCGTCGGCGCGACGTATGCAACGAACAAGTCGTTCTATGAGCACACCGTGAGCTTCCTCGATCCGACCGAAACGAAAAATGTCGGCGGCAGCCGCGGCTTCGTGATGCTGCAAGGGACTTTCTGAGGGTACTGTCATGGGCAAACTGCTACGTCAATCGCTGGTCATGCTGCTGCTGATGACGCTGATCACCGGCGTTATCTATCCGCTCGTCGTGACCGGCATCGGCCAGGCGTTGTTCCCTCACGCTGCAAACGGCAGCGTGATCGAACGCAACGGCAAGCCGCTCGGCTCCGAACTGATCGGCCAGGCGTTCACCGATCCGAAGTACTTCTGGCCGCGGCCTTCGGCGACGTCGCCGTTTCCGAACAACCCGTCGTCGTCGGGCGCCTCGAATCTCGGCCCGACGAACACGGCGCTGACCGATGCCGTCAAGCAACGCATCGATGCGCTGCACGCGGCGGATCCCGACAACAAGGCGCCAGTGCCGGTCGATCTGATCACGGCATCGGCCAGCGGCGTCGATCCGCACATCTCGCCGGCAGCGGCTCAGTACCAGCTCGCACGCGTCGCACGCGTGCGTGGCATGGCGCCAGCGGACGTCGCCAGGCTCGTCGAGCAGGCCACCGAGGGTCGCCAGCTCGGCGTGCTCGGTGAGCCGCGCGTAAACGTGCTCGCGCTCAACCTGATGCTCGACGGCAGGTGGTAACGCGCGCGTCCTTTGCGGCATGATGGCGGTGCCTTCCCCGACCTGCCCATGCCGAATCGCGACCAGCGCCCCGATCCTGATTCCCTGCTCGCCCGTGTCCAGCAGGAGGAAGCGCGCGCGCAACGTGGCCACCTGAAGATCTTCTTCGGCGCAGCGCCGGGCGTGGGCAAGAGTTACGCGATGCTCGAGGCCGCGCGCGCGCAGAAGGCGGCCGGCGTCGACGTCGTCATCGGCTACATCGAGCTGCACGGCCGCCACGATACCGAGGCGCTGCTCGAAGGCATGGAGGTCCTGCCGCCGCAGCAACTCGAATACCGCGGCATGACGCTGACGGAATTCGACCTCGACGCCGCGCTGAAACGCGCGCCGCGCCTGATCGTGGTCGACGAACTGGCGCACAGCAACCATCCCGGCGCTCGTCATCCGAAGCGCTGGATGGATGTCGAGGAACTGCTCTACGCCGGCATAGACGTGTACACCACGATCAACGTCCAGCACGTCGAGAGCCTCAACGACGTCGTCGCACAGATAACCGGCGTACAGGTGCAGGAGACCGTGCCCGATCGCGTGTTCGACGCCGCCGACGAAGTCGAACTCGTCGACTTGCCCCCGGACGAACTCCTGCAGCGTCTGAAAGACGGCAAGGTTTACGTGGAGGACAAGATCCGGCATGCGCTCGGTTCGTTCTTCCGCAAGGGCAACCTGATTGCGCTGCGCCAGCTCGCCCTGCGTGCCACCGCCGACCGTGTCGACACGTCGATGCGCGAGTACCGCGAGCAGCACGCCATCCAGACCACGTGGCCGGCGGGTGAGCGCGTGCTGGTCTGCGTCGGTCCCGATCCGCTGTCCGCGCGCCTCGTGCGTTCGGCGCGCCGCCTGGCGAATGCCCTGCACGCGGAATGGCTGGCCGTCTACGTGGAGACGCCCGCACTCGCGCGCCTGCCGCGCAGCGCGCGCGACCGCGTGCTGGAGACGCTGAAGCTCGCCGAAAGCCTCGGCGCGGAAACGGCAAACCTGAGCGGAGAGAGTGTCGCCACGGAACTGCTCGAGTTCGCGCGCCAGCGCAACGTCAGCAAGATCATCGTGGGCAAGCCCGCGCGCGCCCGCTGGCAGGACAGGCTGCTGCCGTCCCTGGTGGACGAGATCGTGCGCCGCAGCGGCGACATCGACGTCTACGTCATCAGTGGCGAACCGGGGGACGAGCGGCCCGCGCAACCCCGGCTGCCGCAGCGTTCGAGCCGCTGGCCGGCGTACGGACAGAGCGCCGCCATCGTGCTGGCGACGACGCTGCTCTGCGTACTGCTGAACAACTACATCGAGCGCACGAACCTCGTGATGCTGTACCTGCTCGCGATGGTGCTCGTGGCCGTCCGCCTCGGCCGCGGCCCGTCGGCGCTTGCCGCGCTGCTGAGCGTGGGCCTGTTCGACTTCCTCTTCGTTCCGCCCTATTACTCGTTTGCCGTGTCCGACGCGCAGTACCTGATCACGTTCGCGGTCATGCTGATGACCGGGCTCGTCATCAGCAACCTCGCCGCGCGCGGGCGCCGCCAGGCCTCCGTCGCGCGCCAGCGCGAACGCCGTGCCGGTGAACTCTATGCGCTCAGCCGCGAACTCGCGCAGAGCCGCGACCTCGGCGAACTGGGCGCGATCCTGTGCCGACACGCGCTCGCCGCCATCGAGGGCGAGGCGGCCGTCCTGCTGCCCGACGCCGCCGACCTCTTGCAGGATCCACAACACTTCTGCGCGCGCGGCGCCACATCCGCAAGCGTCGCGCGCTACCCCGTGCCGGGCAACGATCTCGGTATCGCACAATGGGCTTACGATCACCGCGAGAAGGCCGGGCGCAACACGAACACACTGGCCAGCGCCGATGCGATCTACCTGCCGCTCAACGCGCTGCGCCGCTGCATCGGCGTACTTGGCTTGCGTCCGAGGGATCCGCGTCAGACCGAAATTCCGGAACAGATGCATCTCGTCGAGTCCTTCGTGACCCAGGCAGCGGTCGCCATGGAACGCGTCCAGCTCGCTCAAGCCGCGCAGGCGGCGGGCATGGAAGCGGAATCCGAGAAGCTGCGCAGCCTGCTGCTGAGTTCCATCTCGCACGACTTCCGCACCCCGCTGGCGAGCATCATTGGCGCCGCATCGACGCTGCTCGATCGCCATGCGCCCAACCTCGACGAGACGCGCCGGGCCGCGTTGTTGCGCTCCGTGCTCGACGAAGCGCAGCGTCTGCACCGCCTGGTCGACAATCTGCTCGAATTGACGCGTCTTTCCGCCGGCGCCGTGCGCCTGAAGCGCGAGTGGGTGGCACTCGACGAACTGATCGGGGCGGTCCTGCACCGCTATCGCGACGGACACTCCGGCCGCGACGTGAAGGTCGAGCTGCCCGCAAACCTGCCGCTGGTGAACTGCGACGAGGTGATGATCGGGCAGGTGTTCGCCAACCTGATCGAGAACGCGCTCAAGCACACGCCACCCGGAACGCCGATTCGCGTCGACGCGACCGTCGGCGCCAACACCATCACGATACGCGTCGCGGACGGCGGCCCTGGCCTGCCGGCAGGCGAGGAAACGCGCGTGTTCGACAAGTTCCATCGCGGCCGCGACGAGGCCGCGCAAAGCGGCTTCGGCCTGGGGCTCGCGATCTGCAAGGCGATCGTCGAGGCGCATGACGGCCGCATCAGCGCGCGCAACCTCCCCGGCGGCGGCGCCGAGTTCTTCTTCACCCTGCCATTGTCGGCGGCGCCGGAAGCCCCGGCATGAGTGCGGCGCTCAACCTCCTCGCGATCGAGGACGATCCGCAGATCCGGCGCTTTCTTGCCGCCGCGCTCGAGGCGCACGGGCACCAGCTCGCCACGGCGGGCACGGGCACCGAGGGACTGCGTCTTGCCGCGGCGCGCCAGCCGGACATCGTCATCGTCGACCTTGGCCTGCCCGACATTTCGGGCCTGGACGTGATCCGGCGCCTGCGCGAGTGGTACACGCGGCCGATTCTCGTGTTGTCCGCGCGCAGCCAGGAAAGCGACAAGGTCGCGGCGCTCGATCTCGGTGCGGACGATTACCTCACGAAGCCATTCGGCATCGGCGAATTGATGGCGCGCCTGCGCGTGGCACAAAGACATCTTGCTGGTCGCGAAGGCAAGCCCGAGCCGCGCATCGAACTGGGTCCGCTCGTGATCGATCTTGCGGCGCGGCGCGTGCTGCGCGACGGCGCCGACGTGCACCTCACGCCGATCGAATACGATCTGCTGGCGTTGCTGGCGCGGCACCAGGGCAAGGTGCTCACGCACCGGCAGCTCCTGCGCGAGGTCTGGGGCGCGGGGCACGTCGAGTCCCCGCACTACCTGCGCATCTACATGCGCTCGCTGCGCCAGAAGATCGAGCCCGAGCCGGCGCAGCCGCGCTATCTGCTCACCGAGGTCGGCGTGGGCTACCGCCTCGCGGACAACGCGGCGTGAAACCTGCGAAAATCCGCGTATGGACCCCGCCGCGCATCTGCTTGCCGAGCGCATCGACGCCCTGCTGCCGCAGACGCAATGCACACGCTGCGGCTACCCGGCGTGCCGGGACTATGCGGACGCCATCGCGCGCGGCGATGCCGACATCAACCAGTGTCCGCCGGGGGGCGCGGCGGGGATCGCTGCGCTGGCCGCCCTGCTCGACCGCGCGCCGAAACCGCTCAATCCCGCGAACGGAGTCGAGAAGGCGAGGGAAGTCGCGCTGATCGACGAAGAGACGTGCATCGGCTGCACGAAGTGCATCCAGGCGTGCCCGGTCGATGCGATCGTCGGTGCCTCGAAGGTGATGCACACCATCGTGGCGGACGAATGTACGGGCT
>Ga0335080_10008124_pt1 | contig 10932 bp, 4 predicted proteins | sample Lox_Sample_34_FD_206720 | JGI IMG/M metagenome (GOLD analysis project Ga0335080, IMG submission 206720) | Soil microbial communities from Loxahatchee National Wildlife Refuge, Florida, United States - Lox_Sample_3.4 | ecosystem: Environmental > Terrestrial > Soil > Wetlands | place: USA: Florida...
GAATCGGAGAAGGAACTCTCGCCCGGCGGACAGTATCATTACCGCGTCAACGGCGAATACCATCTGCTGAATCCGCTGACCGTGAGCAAGCTGCAGCACTCGGTGCGGCAGAAGAGCTTCGAGACGTTTGAAGAATTCACGAAGCTGATCGACGATCAGAGCCGCAATCTGTGCACTCTGCGCGGCCTGATGAAGCTGAAGACGGTGGCGCGTCCGGTGCCGCTGGAGGACGTGGAGCCCGCGAGCGAGATCGTGAAGCGGTTCGCAACCGGGGCGATGTCGTTCGGCTCGATCAGCAAGGAGGCGCACGAAACGCTGGCCATCGCGATGAACCGCATTGGCGGGCGCTCGAACACGGGCGAGGGCGGGGAAGACGAGGTGCGCTTCCATCCCGACGCCAACGGCGATTCGCGGCGGAGCTCGGTGAAGCAGGTAGCCTCGGGCCGTTTTGGCGTGACGACCAATTACATGGTCAACGCCGACGAGCTGCAGATCAAGATCGCGCAGGGCGCCAAGCCGGGCGAAGGCGGTCAGCTTCCCGGGCACAAGGTGGACGAGGTGATCGCCAGGGTGCGGCACTCAATTCCGGGTGTGCAGCTCATCTCGCCGCCGCCGCATCACGACATCTATTCGATTGAAGACCTCGCGCAGCTCATCTACGACCTGAAGAACGTCAATCCGAAGGCGCGGATTTCGGTGAAGCTGGTGGCCGAGGTCGGCGTAGGCACCGTCGCGGCGGGCGTGGCCAAGGCGCATGCCGACGTGGTGCTCATCAGCGGACACGACGGCGGGACGGGCGCTTCGCCGCTGACCTCCATCAAGCACGCGGGCATTCCGTGGGAGCTGGGGCTGGCGGAAACACAGCAGGTGCTGGTGATGAACGACCTGCGCAGCCGGATTCGCGTGCAGACCGACGGCAAGCTGCAGACCGGACGCGACGTGGCCATCGCCGCGCTGCTGGGCGCCGAGGAGTTCGGCTTCTCAACGGCTCCGCTGGTGACCATGGGCTGCATCATGATGCGCAAGTGCCACCTGAATACCTGTCCGGTGGGCATCGCGACGCAGGATGAGAACCTGCGGCGCAAGTTCCGCGGCGCGCCGGAGCACGTCATCAACTACTTCTTCTTCGTGGCGGAGCAGGTGCGGCGCTACATGGCCAGCATGGGCTTCCGAACCATGGACGAGATGATCGGCCGCGTGGACATGATCGAGATGGCCGACGTGAAGGCGCACTGGAAAGCCAGCGGACTGGACTTCGAGAGCATCCTGTTCAACCCGCCGGTGCCCGGGCGTATCGGACGCCGCTGCACCATCCCGCAGGATCACGGGCTCGAACAGGCGCTCGACTACAAGCTGATCGATCACGCGCGCGAGGCCATCGACAATAAGACGCCAGTGGAATTCAAGCTGCCGATTCGCAACGTGCACCGGACGGTGGGCGCCATGCTGAGCGGGGAGATCGCGCGCAAGCACGGCTCCGAGGGTTTGCCGGAGGATACGATCCGCTTCCAGTTCACCGGGTCGGCGGGTCAGAGCTTCGGCGCATTCCTTGCGAAGGGGGTGACGCTGACGCTGGAAGGCGACGCGAACGATTACGTCGGCAAGGGGCTTTCGGGCGGCAAGCTGGTGGTGTATCCGCCACGGAGCTCGACATTCGTGCCCGAAGAAAACATCATTGTCGGGAACGTGGTGCTGTATGGCGCTACGAGCGGCGAGGCCTATTTCAACGGCATGGCCGGCGAGCGCTTCGCGGTGCGCAATTCAGGCGCGACCGCGGTGGTGGAATCGGTGGGCGATCACGGCTGCGAATACATGACGAAGGGCCTGGTAGTGGTGCTTGGGCGCACCGGGCGCAACTTCGGCGCGGGCATGAACGGCGGCATCGCGTTTGTGCTGGACGAAACCGGCGAGTTCCAGAACGTGATGTGCAACAGGACCAGCGTGGACCTGGAATCGGTCACCGACGCAAGCGATGTGGACATGCTGAACAGGCTGACCACTCGCCATGCGGAACTGACCGGCAGCCCGCGGGCCAAATGGATTCTCGAGAACTGGGCGCAGATGGTCCCCAAGTTCGTAAAGGTGTTCCCGCACGAATACAAGCGTGTGCTCGGGGTGAAGCACCAGCCCGCCGCGCAGGCGGCTACGGTCTCAGGCAGGGAAGCCGTGGCGCAGGAGGTGGCGCGTGGGTAAGGTCACCGGCTTCATGGAGTACGAGCGCGAAGTCGCGCCGCGGAGGCCGGTTGCCGAGCGCGTCAATGACTGGTTCGAGATCTACCAGGAGTTTCCGGAAGACCGTGTGCGCCGGCAGGGCGCTCGCTGCATGGACTGCGGCGTGCCGTTTTGCCACACTGGCTGTCCGGTGAACAACATCATCCCCGACTGGAACGACCTGGTGTACAAGGATCGCTGGAAGGAAGCGATCCGCGTGCTGCACTCGACCAACAACTTCCCGGAGTTCACGGGGCGGATTTGCCCGGCGCCATGCGAGGCGGCATGCGTGCTCGGCATCAACGAGCCTCCGGTGGCGATCAAGCAGATTGAGAAGACCATCATCGAGCACGCCTTTACCGCCGGATGGATTCGTCCTGAGCCGGCGCATCAGAAGACCGGAAGGCGCGTAGCCATAGTAGGTTCGGGACCGGCGGGGCTGGCCGCGGCACAGCAACTGGCGCGCGCGGGCCACGCGGTGGTTGTGTTCGAAAAGGCGGACCGCATCGGCGGCCTGCTTCGCTATGGCATTCCGGACTTCAAGATGGAGAAGCAGATCATCGACCGGCGCGTGGAGCAGATGAAGGCCGAGGGTGTGGAGTTCCGCACGAACGCGCACGTGGGCGTGAACGTCGATGTGGTGCAGCTTCGCCGCGGCTTCGACGCCGTGCTGCTGGCCGGTGGCGCAGAACAGCCGCGCGATCTGCACATGCCTGGGCGCGATTTGAAGGGCATCCATTTCGCCATGGATTTCCTGCCGCAACAGAACAAGCGCGGCGCGGGCGATTTCGTGCCGAACCAGATTGTGGCCACCGGCAAGAACGTGGTGATCATCGGCGGCGGTGACACCGGCGCGGATTGCCTGGGCACCTCGCATCGGCAGAAGGCGGCATCGGTAGCGCAGTTCGAGATCATGCCCGTGCCGCCGGATGACCGCTCGCCGCGCACGCCGTGGCCGCTGTGGCCGCTGCAGCTTCGCCAGGAGAGTTCGCACGAAGAGGGCGGCATCCGCGAGTGGAGCGTCGCAACCACCGGATTCACGGGCGATGAGCAGGGCAACGTGAAGAAGCTGCACGCGATTCGCGTTGGTTCGCCGCCGCACTTCGAGCCGATGGCCGGCACCGAGTTCACAATGGACGTCGATCTGGTACTGCTGGCGATGGGCTTCACCGGCCCGGTGCGGCACGGGATGATTGAGCAGCTTGGCGTGGCCTTCGATGCGCGTGGCAACGTGAAAACGGACGAGAACTACATGTCGTCGGTGCCGGGCGTGTTCGCGGCCGGCGATATTCGTCGGGGGCAGTCGCTGGTGGTTTGGGCCATTGCCGAAGGACGCAAGGCGGCCGAGGGCATCGATCGGTTCCTGGCAGGTTGAGGCTGGCGCAGAGCCGCCGCGGGGCGGTGCGCATATGATGAGGGGAGAATGAGAAACCCCTTATTTGCGTTTGCTCTGATTCCTGTCATGTTCGCAGCCGCCACTCCCGACCGGTTCAATCAGATGGCCGCCCGCTTTGCGCGCGCCGACCTTCGCGTCGCTACCGCGCAGCTCTCGCCCGCCGACCGGCAGGCGCTGGTGAAGCTGATCGAAGCCTCGCGCATCGTCAACCACATCTTCCTGAACCAGCTCTGGAGCGGGAACGCCGCGCTGGGGGCGAAGCTGAGACAGGACCATTCGGCTCTGGGCCGCGCGCGCCTTCGCTGTTTCGATCTGAATAAGGGACCGTGGTCCGACCTCGACGCGCACAAAGCTCTCCTAGCGGATGTGCCCGAGCGAAAACCGCTCGGCGCGAATTTCTATCCCCTGGACATGACGCGCGAGGAGTTCGAGGCGTGGGCGAAAACGCTGAGCGCAGGCGATCGCGCGCGGGCGGAGAGCTTCTTCACGGTGATTCGCCGCGGTGGGGATGGCAAGCTGAAGATCGTTCCGTACAGTGAGGAGTACCATGCCGATCTCGAGCGTGCCGCGGAGCTGCTGAAGGAAGCCGCCGCGCTGACCGGCAACGCCACGTTGAAGCGCTTTCTCAACACCCGCGCCGACGCGTTCCTCTCGAACGACTATCACGAAAGCGACATGGCCTGGATGGATCTCGACGCGCCGCTAGATATCACCATTGGTCCTTACGAGACGTACAACGACGAACTGTTCGGTTACAAAGCGGCGTTCGAGGCCTTCGTCAACATCCGCGACGAGGCCGAAACGCACAAGGTGCAGTTCTTCGCCGGCCACATGCAGGAGATTGAGAACAACCTGCCCATCGACGCGAAGTACCGCAATCCGAAACTGGGCGCCGCGGCCCCGATCCGGGTGGTGAACGAGGTCCTCGCCGCCGGCGACGGCGATCACGGCGTGAAGGTCGCGGCCTACAACCTGCCCAACGATGAGCGTGTGGTTGCGCAGAAGGGCTCCAAGCGCGTGATGCTGCGCAACGTGCAGGAAGCGAAGTTCCAGTCGACGCTGGTCCCGATCTCGAAGATTGTGCTGTCCCCAGCGGACCAAAAGGATCTCAGCTTCGATGCTTTCTTCACCCACATTCTGGCGCACGAAATGACGCATGGCATCGGGCCGCACGAGATCACCGTCAACGGCCGCGCGACGAATCCGCGCAAAGAGATGAAGGAGTTGTACAGCGCGATCGAGGAGGCAAAGGCCGACGTCACCGGCTTGTTCATGCTGCGCTACATGTACGATCACAAGCTGATGCCTTCGGATGAAGCAACCACGCGCCGCCTGTACGTCACCTTCCTTGCCTCTGCTTTCCGCTCGCTGCGCTTTGGCATCACCGAGGCGCACGGCCGCGGCATGGCGCTGCAATTGAACTACCTGCTTGACAAGGGCGGCTTCGTCGAGAACGCCGACGGCACCTTTTCGGTCAACGAGTCGAAGATCGCCGGGGCAGTGGGCGACCTGGATCACGACCTGCTGACCCTCGAGGCCACAGGCGATTACGGCGGCGCAAAGCACATGCTGGAAACCCTTGCGGTGGTGCGTCCGTCCATCCAGGCAGCACTCGATCGACTCAAAGCAATCCCGGTGGACATCGACCCCGTCTTCGTTACCGCGGATCAGCTCGCGAAGTAGCCTTTGGAGGCACTCATATGTTTCGCATCACCAGCGCCGCGGCGCTCGCGCTGCCATGCCTTTTTCCGGCCGCCTGGGCGCAGGAGAAGACTCCCTCCGTCGATGAGATCGTCGCGCACAGCATCGAAGCGCGCGGCGGCATGGCGAAGATCAAGGGGCTGCAAACGCTGCGCATGACCGGTACGGCCACGCTCAACGACCAGGTACAAGCCAGCGTTCGCATCCTGAGCAAGCGTCCGAACCTGACGCGTTTTGAGATGGACGTCAACGGAATCACACTGGTGCAGGCGTTCGACGGCCGGACCGCGTGGTCCATCAATCCGTTCGCGGGCGGCGCCGTACCGCAGGCCGCCCCGGAAGTGCAGAGCAGGGAACTGCGCGAGCACAGCGACATGGACGGCCCCCTGGTGGACTACAAAACAAAAGGCCGAAAGGTCGAGCTGGAAAGTAAGGAGGATGTAAGCGGGGCGCCTGCATGGAAGCTGAAGGTCACGCAGCCGGACGGCGGAGTCGATTACATCTACCTCGACACCAAAAGCTACCTGATGGTGCGCAGCGCAAGCACCCATATCGGAGCGACGGTCGTCTTCGGCGATTACCGCACCGTGGAAGGCCTGGTGGTGCCTTTCCGCATTGAGCAGAGCGCGCCTCCCGGCACCGTAGATATGAAGATGGACAAGGTCGAGATCAATGTCCCGATGAACGATACGCAGTTCCGGATGAAGAAGTAGCGGCGGGCTGGAGCGGCGTCAGGCCTCCAGGACCTCGCGCACCTTGTCCAGCAGCGCGCCCAGCGTAAACGGCTTCTGCAGGAAGACCGATCCCTGCGAAATGTCCGCTGCACGTACCTGCGGATCGTCGGTATAGCCGGAAACGTACACAACGCGGATCCCAGGCCGAATTTCGAGCAGCTTCTCCACCATCTCTCGTCCGCCCATCTCGGGCATGACGACGTCGGTGATCACCAGATGAATCGTGCCTGCGAACTCCTGGCAGAGACGAATGGCCACGTCGGCCTGCGGTGCGTCGAGGACGCGATACCCCTGCCGCTCCAGAATTTTGCGGACCAGAGCGCGGATGCCGGTTTCGTCTTCCACCACGAGAATCGTCTCGGGCTCGGGCTCTGGCGCAGGCGGCTCTTCGGTAACAACCTCCTCCTCCTCGGAAACGGGCGGCACTTCTTCCACCGGCGCCGGCGGTGCTTCGCCCGCTGGCAGACGAATTGCGACCGTCGTTCCTGCTTCCGGAGAAGCTTCCACGTCAATCACGCCACCCCACTGCTGTACCCACGTCCATGCGCGCGAGATGCCGTGCACAAGGCCGGCTGGGCTGTCTTTGGGAGGCAGAATGCCCTCGAACAGGCCCTGCCAGACATCCACGCCGCCTTCGAAGCCGGAGTGACGGATGGCAATCACGCCCATGCCGTCCGCACAGGTTGTGGCGACGAGGATTTCGCCACCCTGATGCATCGCATGAACGGCGTGTTCCAGGAAGGCATGCAGGCTCTGCGAAAGCTGTTCATGCGCAGCCATGACGTATACGGCTTCGTCGGCCGATGCCTTCAACACAGTACTTTCCGGCAGTGTGCCCGCCAGCGCCGCGGCGACTTCGCGCACGACGGCTGAGGCATCGAGTGAAACCGCCTCTTCAGCCTTGCGGCGCGTGAACTCCAGGAGCTGTTCGGAGATAGCAGAGAGCCGCTCGCCCGCCCGGCGGACCTCGTCCACACTGGCCCTAAGCTGGTCCGGCTGGTCAAGCGTGTTCAGAATCTCCTCGCCATAGCCACTCACGATCATGAGCTGATTGTTCATATCGTGAGCCAGGCGGCTGCACAGGCGCATGAGCGCGTCGGCGCGCGCAGCCTGGAGGCGCGCTTCTTCTTCGCGGCAGCGCTGTGTGATATCGATGGCAAACCCGACGGCGTGACGCGCGATGCCGCCTTCATCCGTCAGCGGCCGAACGGTCTCGCGCAGCCAGACGAAGCCGCCGCCCGCCTTCAGAGCGCGGAACTCGACGGTGACCGGAAGTCCTTCTTCAACGGTTGCCGCGTATTCACGAGCAACGTGCTCGCGGTCTTCGGGGTGAACGCGGTCGAGCCACGCGGCCGGTGGATTCTCTGCGCTCCAGCCCAACAGTTGCTTGCCGGTCGCGTTGACAAACAGGAGTCCGAACGTGGGCAGGGAAGCAGCCCAGACAATTGCGTCCAGACCCTGCAAGAGTTCCACCGCGCTCAGCTCGGGGATGTTCTCGGCAGGCGACGGCGCTTCAACGGGCGCTTCTACAGCGGATTCTTCCGCGGACGGCTCTGGCTCTGCCACGGGCGCCGGTTCGGGTTCGGGCGAAGGCGCGGCCGTCTCGGCAGGCGGAGCGACCGCCGACACTTCCTCAATCGTCAGCAGCGCTTCCGGCTCTTCGGTGTAGTCCCAGCTCCGGATCGGCTGGATTGAGATACGCATTGTTGCGCCACCGTGTTCGGGACGCGCAGTAGCGACAATGCCGCCTTGCGCCACTCCACTGGCGAGTACGATCTGCACCTTGTCCAATACGTCCTGCGGGAACAGCGCGTCCAGCCGGCCACGCAGAGGATCGCCGCTGCGAAGCTGGAAGATCCGGCGTACGGCAAAGTTCGAGGAAAGCACCGACAAGTCAGAGGAAAGCACCAGCAGCCCGACCGGCAAACCGGCCACGATCTCCTGGTAATAGCGCCGCTCGGCTTCCACCAGCGCGAGCAGGCGCGCCACCTCTTTTGGTTTCCACTGTTCGAGATCGGAGCGATCCATGGTATCCCGATCCAGTCTGTCTTGTGGCGCGTTCCGGCTACAACGGTACTCTGAGTGTGGACCGTACCCGGTACTATAATGCGCTCAGTTTGCCCCGTTCAGGCCGGGAAGTCGCCACTCGGACTTAGTTGCAAGTGATTTGCTGTTTTTCGTTGACTGCGGGGACGATGAACTGGTATTTTGGACTAAAGCAGTCGTATATCAAAAGCTCCGCTATCTGGGGGCAAATACTGGAGAACAACGGACCACGTAACCGCGCAGAACTTTGTTCGAGAGCTGTCTTCTTGTTCAGACTCTGTTGCTATTGAATAGCAACTGACCCATAGAATGCGGGCTGCCATGATCCGCAGCCCCGGTAACCAGACGCGATTCGTGTGCCCGCTGGGCACTGAGGAGAAACGAATGAACACCAAAGAGGGATCTCCCCGGCGGAAGCGACGGAAGAAAGCCGACGGGCGCTCCAACTGGCCGGTGGCGTACCGCTGGGCTGCCATGGGCACCCTGGTGGCGTATTCGGCTCTTGGCAGCAGGGTCATCCACATAGCGCACGCCCAGGAACTGGTTCCACGGTCGGGTCCGGCGGACGCCATCGCCGATACGCAGGGCGCCCAGCCCGTCCGACGCTTCAACATACCGCCCGATTCGGTGGGCGACGTACTGGCTGCCTTCACGCAGATTACCGGGATTCGCGTCAACGTGGCGAAAGAGGGGATCCGCAGCTTATCGTCTCCCGGGGTCTCCGGCGTCCTCACTCCGGAACAGGCCCTCGACAAGCTGCTCACCAGAACCGGCCTCGGTTTTCATTTTACGTCTCCGGGCGTGGTCCTCGTCGATCTGCCGGGTCTGGCGGTGACCGTGGATGTGACCACGAGCGTTGAGGCGCTGGCCGCCTCTTCGCCCAAGTATGCGCAGCCGCCGCTGGAGACCGCACAGACCATCACATCCGTCCCAGCCGCCGTGATGCAGCAGCAGGGCGTCACGACTCTTCGCGATTCGTTGCGTAATGTCGCGGGTATCAGCCTCGCCGCCGGCGAGGGCGGGGCACAGGGCGACAACCTCACCATCCGCGGCTTCACCGCTCGCAACGACCTCTTCATCGACGGCATGCGCGATTTCGGCAGCTACTACCGCGACCCGTTCAACACCCAGGAGGTGGATGTGCTCCAGGGACCGTCATCGGTCACCTTCGGACGCGGCTCCACCGGTGGCGTAGTCAATCAGGCGACCAAGACGCCGGGGCTTTCCAGTTTCCTCTCGAGCGAAGTGGATCTCGGGACCGACAGCACGCGCCGCCTGACGGCGGACATCGACCGGCCCCTTCCATTTCCAGGCAAGAGCACCGCGTTCCGCCTCAATCTGATGGGCGATGAAGGCAACGTTGCGGGCCGCGACGTCGCTGAGAACCGGCGTTTTGGGATTGCCCCATCGCTGTCGTTCGGCCTGGGCACCCCGACCCGCTTGACGCTCAGCTACTTCCATCAGAACGCCAACGACACCCCCGATTACGGCATCCCCTGGCTGTTCAATGGTCCCGCCCCGGTGGATCGCACCCACTACTACGGCTTCCGCGACGGCAACTATCTCCGCACCAGCGATAACATCGGCACGGCGCGCGTCGAGCACGATTTCAACGCCAATCTCTCCATTCGCGATCAATTCCGCTACGCGACTTATGCGCGCGACGCATTGATCACCGAAGCGCAGATCCCCTCCGGCGTCACGCTGACCACGCCGCTCAGTTCCATCAACGTCACCCGTCACGAGATTGGCGTTACCAGCGTCGAGACCTTCCTCGATGACCAGGTGGACCTCACCGCGCATTTCCGCACGGGCCCCATCCATCACGACGCGGTGGCGGGCATCGAAGCGGGCCGCGAGACTTCCGATCCGACGCGTCCGACATGGACCAGCGTTCCCACCACCAGCCTGCTGAATCCCGATCCGGATCAGGTCCTGAACGGCAATGTCGCGATTACGTCGCGCGTCAACACCACTTCCGATACCGCCGGCGCCTACGCGCTGGATACGATGAAGATCGGCCGCCATTGGGACGTCACGGGCGGCGTACGCTGGGACCGCTTCGACACGGACTACAGGCAGAATGTCGCGCCGGCCTCGGCATTCCATCGTGTGGATGAGATGACCAGCTGGCGCGCCGCCGTGGTCTACAAGCCGGTTGCGATGGGCAGCGTGTACGCCGATGCAGGCACTTCATTCAACCCGTCGGCCGAATCGCTGTCACTCTCCGCCAGCAGCGCGAATCTGCCGCCGGAGAAGAACCGCACACTCGAGCTCGGCACCAAATGGGATTTCCCGCAGGACCGCCTTTCGCTGCGCGCGGCGATTTTTCAAACGAAGAAACTAAACGCCCGCGAGCCCGATCCATCCAATCCGCTGCTGAACGTTCTCGCCGGAACGCAGCGCGTCAACGGCGCACAGGTGGAGGCGCGTGCCCGGCTCACCAGCCGCTGGGATCTGCTGGCCGGCTATGCGCATCTCGACGGGAAGCTGGTTGCCTCGAACTACTACCCGGCGGCGATCGGCGCCGGTCTTGCCAACGTTCCGGCAAACACCTTCAACTTCTGGAGCACCATGCGGCTGCCCTGGCACACTGAGATGGGCGCGGGCGGCAACTACGTCTCCAGCCGTACTGCCAGCTCCACAGCGCCGTTCGATCCCGTCACGGGGCTGGTGAAGCAGATTCCCGGCTACTGGGTGTTCAACGCCATGGCGCGGCACAGTCTCGGCGAACACATGGACCTGCAGGTCAACGTTTCCAACATCGCCGACCGCTATTACTACGATGAGCCGCATCCCGCGCACATCGTGCCGGGCGCGGGCCGCTCCGCTCAGGCCGGCCTG
>Ga0335080_10008125_pt1 | contig 10932 bp, 12 predicted proteins | sample Lox_Sample_34_FD_206720 | JGI IMG/M metagenome (GOLD analysis project Ga0335080, IMG submission 206720) | Soil microbial communities from Loxahatchee National Wildlife Refuge, Florida, United States - Lox_Sample_3.4 | ecosystem: Environmental > Terrestrial > Soil > Wetlands | place: USA...
CTTGCCGTAAGGCCTCGCAAATCTCACCGACCGTAGCATACGCTCGCACAGCGTCGAGTATAAATGGCATGGTGTTGGCGGGAGAGATGCCTCCAACCGCGTCCGCAGCAGGCTCTACAGATGCCGCTTTCTTCAACGAATCCAACCTTCGCTGCACTTCCTGATTCGACCGGCGCGCGCGTAAGGCTTTCAGCTTGGCGGTTTGCTGTTGCGCCACGCTCTCATCGATGTAGAGAATATCTGGCGGCTTCTCTTGCACCGTAAATTCATTCACACCCACGATGATCTTTTCCCTGGCTTCCGCCGCCCGTTGATAGTGATACGCGGATTCCGCGATTTCCTTCTGGGGATACCCGCGCTCGATTGCTTTGACCATGCCTCCCATCGCGTCCAGTTTGCCGAAATAATCGAAAGCACCCCGCTCCATCTGCAGAGTCAGGTTCTCCAGGAAATAAGACCCGCCCAGGGGATCGGCCGTCTGCGTGACTCCGGATTCGTAGGCGATGATCTGCTGTGTTCGCAGCGCGATCCTCGCGGCTTCCTCGGTCGGCAAAGCAAGGGCTTCATCATAACCATCGGTGTGCAACGATTGGGTGCCGCCGAGGACGGCTGCCATGGCCTGCAGCGCCACTCGTGCGATATTGTTCATCGGCTGCTGCGCTGGCAGGGATACGCCGGCAGTTTGGGTGTGGAAGCGCATGAGCCAAGTTCGCTGGTTCTTCGCTCCGAAGCGGTCTCTCATAACCTGCGCCCAAACCTTGCGCGCAGCCCGATACTTTGCAATCTCCTCAAAAAAGTCATTGTGCGCGTTGAAGAAGAAACTCAGCCGCGGCCCGAACTCGTCGACCTCCAGCCCTCGTCGCCGCGCCCATTCGACATACTCCACACCGTCGTACAGAGTAAACGCCAGCTCCTGGAGCGCAGTCGATCCCGCTTCGCGGATGTGATACCCGCTGATCGAGATGGTGTTGAAGCGGGGCGTAAACTTTGAGCCGAATTCGAAGGTATCCACCACAAGCCGCATCGAAGGCGCGGGGGGATAGATGTACTCCTTCTGCGCGATGTATTCCTTCAGGATATCGTTCTGTATGGTGCCGGAAATTCTTTTCCAGTCTGCTCCCTGTTTCTCCGCAACCACCAGATACATCGCCCACAGCACCGAGGCAGGCGAGTTGATCGTCATGGAGACGGTGGTTTTCTCGAGATCAATGCCGCGGAACAGGATCTCCATGTCTTCCAGCGAATCGATTGCCACCCCGCACTTGCCAACTTCGCCTTCACTGGCGGGATGATCGGAGTCGTAACCCATGAGCGTAGGCAGATCGAACGCTACCGAAAGCCCGCTGCCCCCATGTTCAAGCAGATAAAGATAGCGCCGGTTCGTTTCCTCCGGCGACGCGAAGCCGGAAAACTGGCGCATGGTAAAAAGCTTGCCGCGATATCCGCTGGCATGGATGCCGCGCGTGAATGGCGGCTCTCCCGGCGCGCCGAGATAATGCTGATGAGTCCAGTCCGCAGGCAGGTCCGCTTGCGTGTACAGGCGGCGAATGGGAAGGCCGGAAATCGTGGTGAAGCGAGCTTCGCCGTTTTCATCGAGATTGATGCCGGTGGGCGAGCCGATGGGCTTTTCAGGCGCTTTGCTTAATGTGGGAGCAAGGGTTTTTTCTCCCCACTCTTTTTCACTGGGGGAAGGATGACGATTCTCGCCGAGCTCTGCGAGCGGGCTCTCCTTCACCTGCGGTTTGCTGATCGGTTCACCTTTGCTCATTAATCATGCCGCTCAGCGCAGAATTTCCACCGGCAACGGCCCAAGCGTTGAGAACCAAAGAGATGGAAACGGCGACCTTAGCAATCCAGTATAAGCCGCCCCTGCTCCCCGCCGGCAGGGAAATTCCCGCGCTATGAAACGGCAGTACCTGCAACCTCTGCCTACGATTCAGATACGCCGGGGTAGTATACGAGCATGATTCCCGCGCCGGTAAAGCCCGCTATCTCGCTTGAGATTCTGAATCAGATCGATATTCGGGTTGGAACCATCCGATCCGTGAGCGACGTTTCCGGTTCAGACAAGCTGGTTCAGATGCGTGTCAGTTTCGGTGATCACGAACGAACCATCGTGGCTGGCCTGAAGCAGGAGCGCGCAAATCCCCGCGAGATTGAGGGCAGCCAGGCCCTGTTCGTGGTGAACCTCGAACCGCGCAAAATGCGCGGCTTACTCTCGCAAGGAATGCTTTTCGATATCGGCTACGCCGACGGCGTACGCCCGGTGCTGGCGATGCCGGAAGCGCCTGTTCCCGACGGTACGCGCGCCGGTTAGTTCAAGCCGTCTTCGCCGCGAGCTTCAGCTTACGGCGGACCGTCTCCAGTATGGCGCGGTGGGTCTCGTCGACCGTGCCGCGGGCATTGATCAAGACCACGCGCTCCGGTTCCCGGGCGGCAATGGCCAGATAGACATTGCGCACCCGGCCGAAAAATGCGCGGCTCTCCTGCTCGAAGCGGTTCTCGTTCCGGTCCTCATGGCCATCTTCTGAATTGCGGGATTTATTGCGGCGCCGCGCCCGCTCCACACTGGCCGCCACATCGGAATCCATCAGGATCGTGAGATCGGGTTGCAGATTGCCGCACACGATGCGATGCATCTCGAGAATCGGCGCGCTGCCGAGTTTGCGCCCTCCGCCCTGATAGGCTTCGGTCGAATCCGTGAAACGGTCGCACAGCACAACATTGCCGGCAGCCAGTGCAGGCTCGATGACTTCCTTGATGTGCTGCGCCCGTGAGGCAAACATGAGCGCGAGTTCCGCCAGCGGGGCCAAACCCGACGTGCCGGTGTCGAGCAGAAGACGCCGGATCTCTTCGCCGGTGGCAGTGCCGCCCGGCTCGCGAGTTACGATGGGCGAACATCCGCGGCTGCGGAGGACAACTGCCAGTTTCTCCAGTTGCGTGCTCTTGCCGCAGCCATCGAGCCCCTCAAACGTAATGAACTTGCCGCGATGGGCCACATTGGCATGATAGAGCAGACCCGTTTCTGCCGTCATCTGCCGATGCGCGCATGCCATGGGGAAAGCCTGCCTGGCTCGCTGTTTGTTGAAACAAGACACTGTACGACTGGTATAGTTACGGCTTTGCTTTGGCGTCTTTCTCGTTCAGCGCAGGAAAAAGCATTTGCAAAGCCAAAGCTCTGGAGGATGCGTGACCAAATCGGCGATGCGTCTGGCGATGGGCGTTGTATTTCTTTCAGGTTCGCTTTTCGCGCAGCCCAAGGCGCCGCAGGTGCGGATTTTGGTCGATGGCACCCAGGCGCCGCGCAAGATCTTCCACACGAAAATGGAAATTCCCGCCGCTGCCGGTATTCTGACCCTCTACTATCCGAAATGGATTCCCGGCGAACACGGCCCCACTGGGCCAATTCAGGACCTTACTGGCCTGAAGTTCAGCGCCAATGGGCAAACGCTATCCTGGCGGCGCGATCTGCTGGATGGTTGGACTTTTCACGTCCAGATACCGCAAGGTGTTACCGGCATCGAGGCGGAGCTCGATTTCATCGCGCCGATTCCGCCGGAAGGCGGCCAGTACACGGGAGGAGCTTCCGCCACCGACAAGATGACGGTTCTGAACTGGAATACGCTGCTGCTTTATCCAGCGGGCTGGACCTCGGATCAGCTCACGTACGAGGCGGAACTGCGCCTTCCGGAAGGCTGGAAATTCGCCACATCGCTGCGGGCCGCGTCACAAAGCGGCGGCGATATCAAATTTCAGCCGGTTTCGCTCACTACTCTGATGGATTCTCCCATTGCGGCAGGCGAGTACCAGCGCGTGGTTTCTCTGGCGGAAAACCCTCACCAGGAACTCGATCTCACTGCCGATAGCGCGATCGCGCTTGAGGGCCCGGAAGACTTTCTGGATCGCTTCAAGGTTGTGACCGAACAGGCTTACAAACTGTTTGGAGCCCGCCATTTTCGCGAATACCACTTCCTTTACAGCCTCAGCGATCACATTGCTCATTTTGGACTTGAACATCATGAGTCCGACGACAGCCGCGTGGGCGAGCGTTACCTGGTCGATCCGGAACTCCGGCTGAGCTCAGCCGGCCTCCTCACCCACGAATATGTTCACTCCTGGAATGGCAAATATCGCCGGCCCGCAGACCTTTCCACCCCCGACTATCAGCAACCCATGCAGGACGATCTGCTCTGGGTTTATGAAGGCCTCACCCAATACCTCGGCGATCTTCTCGCAGCGCGGGCCGGAGTGCGTACTCCACAGCAATACCGCGAAGAAGTGGCGCGAATCGCTGCGGTGCTCGATTATCGTTCCGGCCGAACCTGGCGCAATCTGCAGGACACCGCCGACGGCGTTCCTACCATGCAGGACGCTCCGCACGAGTGGGAAGACTGGCGTCGGCCTCTGGACTACTACGAGGAAGACGAGTTGAACTGGCTCTGGGCCGACACCATCATCCGGCGGCAAACTCAGGGCCGAAAATCGTTAGATGACTTCTGCCACCTCTTTCATGGCGGGTCCAGCGGCGCCCCGGAACTCAAGACCTACACCTTCGAGGATGTAATCAGCGCGCTGAATCAGGTGGCTCCCTACGACTGGCGCGGTTTCTGGGGTGATCGGCTGACCAATCACGGGCCGGGCGCTCCGCTTGGCGGGATCGAGAACAGCGGCTGGAAGCTCGTCTACGACGGGAACCCCTCCGACGTGCTGCGGGCCTGGGAACGATCGCATGCCCAGATCAATGTGCTCTTTTCGATTGGCATCATGCTGGAGGAGAGCGGCAGAATTGTGGATACCGTCGAAAGCATGCCGGCCGCAAAAGCCGGCATCGGACCGGGAATGAAAATCGTTGCCGTGAATGGGCGGCGCTTCACGCTTCAGGTCTTCTTTGACGCGCTGCGCGCCACGGCCAAGTCGCAGCCGATGGAGTTGCTCATCGAGAACAGCGATTACTTCAAGTCTTACCGGCTGGACTATTCCGGCGGGGAAAAATATCCCCATCTGGTGCGGGACGAATCCAAGCCGGACATGTTGAGTGAAATCATTCGCGCACGCTAGCGCTGTTTAAAAGTTTTTGGAGCGAACCTTTTGCCGCAGCTCGCGCCACCGTCAGGGGAATCGCTCCACAGCTTATGTTCCGGACCAGATTCAAGAACGAAATCGTCGCGGAGTTCCTTCCACCACCGCGTTCCAGCAGAAAACACAAAGTAATTATTCTGTGCGATGGAATGCCTTCTGTGCCTGCTAAACAGCCGTTGGCGAGGTTCCTTTCCGCCAAGGGATACTGGGTGTTTTACCCGCGCTGGCGTGGAGCCTGGGAGAGCGGTGGCCGCTTTCTGCAGAAATCTCCGCACCAGGATGTCCTCGATATCATCACCGAGCTGCAAAAAGGGGTGACAGAGTTGGCGTTCGGAAAGAAGTTCGAACTCTCTCCCCGCGAAATCTTTGTGATCGGCGGAAGTTTCGGAGGAACTGCTGCAATTCTCTGCTCGCTCGATCCGCGGGTAAAAAAGGCCGTCGCCAATTGCCCGGTCGTGGACTGGTCGATCCTCCCCGGGGAACAGAAAAAGGAAACTTCCAATCCAAGCTATGTGGCCTACATTCGCGAAGCTTTCGGAAACGCTTACCGGATCTCCGAGAAGAACTGGAACAAGTTGCTGGATGGCCGCTTCTATAACCCCGAGTATCATGCTCGCGAGATCATCGCCTCGAAGCTGATGATGTTCCACGCCAAGGATGATCCCTATATTCCCTGGAGGCTGGTCGATCGATTCGCGAAACGCACTGGAGTCAAGCTGAAACTCCTCGAGCGCGGAGGGCATTTGAGCACGCCCACTATTGTGCAGAGATATTGGCCTCAGATCGCCCGATTCTTCCACAGCTGATTTGCGCCGGGCTTAACCGTCGACGACTCCGGCGAACAGATCTGTCTCCGGGAAGATGGGGCCCGGCTCGCTCGACGAGACAAGGTGAAATTGCTCGCTACGCTCCCTTTGTCGCAGGCGTTCCTCGACCCTTCCCCACAGCGGGGACTGGGTGCGGTGCGCTCTAAATGCGCTGATTTTCGTCTCCAGGTGAGGGCCGATATCGATGGTTGTGGTGATCGGCGGAAGGCTGATCCGCGGCCCGTTGGTGAGCGGAGTTGCGGCGGTCGAATAGTAAAGTTTTTGCGGTTGGTGGGCCGGGCGGCCGTTGCCAATCTGGTCGGGGTAGCGATTCTCGCGCCCGGACCACTCGAAAGCCAGTGTTGCAAACAGCGACGCCATCGAGTGATCCACATGCGCGGTGACCCCTCCCTCCGGGCCAAAAGCCAGAATCACCTGCGGTCGGAAATCGCGAATTTGCAGCGTAAGCTCGCCCACTACGCGGTAAAAGTCCTGACGATAAAGCTGGCCATCGGGATATCCGAGCACCGCGGCGTGGTTCACCCTCAGGATCTCGCAGGCAGCGGCGAATTCCTGCCGGCGGGTGGCCGCCAGCTCCTGGTCGTTCTTCGCTTCCCCGCGATGGCTTGCGGCCTGGCCTGGAGTCAGACATAGCACGCAGGTCTCGACGCCACGTTCGGCATAGATTCGCAGCGAACCGCCGAAGTTGGCAGATTCATCATCCGGGTGGGCGGTAATGACCATCAGGCGGCGCATGGCTTATTCACCCAGTCGGCTCGATCAAAACAGCCTCCGGTTCGGAGTCTAAATGTTCACTTTCACTCAGCATGAACTCCAGCACTTCCTGCGGCACCGGCGCGTTCCATACCGGAGCGAAAGACTGCCGGTGAAGGGGCGAAGGCCCGTGCTCGCGCAAGGCTGCGAGATGCCGCGGTGTGCTGTAGCCCTTGTTGGAGGCGAGACCGTAGACGGGGAAGACCGGGTCCCATTCCCGCACCATGCGGTCGCGTTCGACTTTGGCGATGATCGAGGCCGCCGCGATTGAGGCCGAAAGCGCATCCCCATGAATGATGGGCTGTTGCATCAGATCGCAGTCCAGCCGCAGGGCGTCAATGAGCAGGTGGTCCGGACAGGGCTGCAGCTGCCGAACAGCCTGCAGCATGGCCACCCGCGACGCCTGGTAAATGTTGATCTGGTCGATGCGCGCCGCGTCTACCGCGGCAATCGCCCACGCGATCGCATGTTCCCGGATGCGCAACGCGAGCACTTCGCGCCGCTCGGGCAGAAGAAGCTTCGAATCCCGCAGCCCGCGAATGCGGTATTGCGGATCGAGAATCACCGCCGCGGCAACCACGGGGCCGAACAGCGAGCCGCGGCCGACTTCGTCCACTCCTGCCACCAGCTGCGCTCCACCCCCCCAAGCCCTTTTTTCGAACTTCAGAGTGCAGCGCAGCCGCTTCAGCAGACGCAGCTTCGCGGCAGAAGCCGATAGAGGTTTCGCGGACGCGAGTTTTTTGCGGGCTGGCACAGCTTGGGATACCTGAATGACGATACCTGAATGACGATACCTGAATCTTCGCCGAGGACCGGCTTGTGGAGCAATAGAGGAAAACGCGGACTGGGTTTTTCGGTTCGGTTTTCTGTTCCGTTTGCCACCTGCGAAGATCATCCGCCATCGTAATCAGGCACCATTACCAAGGTAAATTGACCCTCTCTGCCCGGCTTGTTACTTTCGGTTGCGGGGAGAGGTTCGCCCGGGAGATTTCGTCTTGTCCAGTAAAGAACCCAACACGAAATTAGCGCGCAAGCCACATGGGAAGCAGCCCGCCGAGCGCACAGACAAGCGCGTTCACGTGGCTTTGCCCATACGCATCACGTACTGGGACAAAGACAAAAAGCCGGGCCTGGAAATGGCTTGCACGTACGACATTTCCGCCCGCGGGGCGAGAATCACCAGCCTGCGCTGCGTCAAGGAAACTGGCGAGATCGTGGCTGTCGAGCGCGGCCGCAACAAGTCTTTTTGCCGCGTAGTCTGGATCGGCGAACCCAATTCGGAGCTGAAAGGCCAGGTCGGCTTGCAGTGCGTGGAAACCGAGCGGCCGATGTTCGAGGGAGAGGTGAGGGAAATGGGCGAGGCATTCGAACCTCTGCCCCGGGACTCCACCCAGCGCAAAGCCACCGCCGAAAAAGGCAACCGCCGCCAACAGGAACGCTTAGCGGTAGATGGCATGGCCGAGCTTCTGCGGCCGGACAAGAAAAATGCTCAGAAGGCCACCATCAAAGACTTGTCTGAGATGGGCTGCATGGTTACCACCAAGGAAGTTCTGTTGCCCGGCACGGACCTGAAGCTGGTCCTCAACATCGCCAATTACTCGGTGACCCTCAAGGGCCAGGTCAAGCACTCCGCCTTGGATGTGGGTGTGGGCATCGAGTTCAGCGAAATCCGCAAAGGCGACCGCGACATGCTCCGGCATCTGCTGAAGAAACTCGAGGAGCAGCAACTGCAGGAAGTCATCGAAGTCGACGCCGGCAAGCCCTGAAGCCCGAGGCAGCCGCCTGCCAGTCTCCCGCAATCACTCCGCCGCAGTCGCCATCGCTGTGCTGACGGTGTGTTCGCGGTCCACGTCCTTCAGGCGGGCCGCTTTGCCACGCAGGCTGCGCAGATAGTAGAGCTTGGCACGGCGCACTTTCGAAGAGCGCACTACTTCCACTTTATCGATCACCCGGGAATGCAGAGGGAAGATGCGTTCTACACCCTGCCCAAAGCTGATCTTGCGCACGGTGAAGCTGGCCTGGGGGCCTCGCGTCCGCGCGATCACCACGCCCTCGAAAGCCTGCAGCCGCTCCTTGTCGCCTTCTTTGATCTTCACATGTACCCGCACGGTATCGCCGGGCGCAAATTCGGGGATGTCGCTGCGCTTGGTCTTCGCCAGAAGCTTTTCGATGATGAGGTTGGTCATGGCCTTTTCCTTCTCAATTTCTTGATGGACTATTGGTGGCGGCAATCTCAGCCACCAGTTTCCTGTCTTCCACGCTCAATTGCGCCCGCTCCAACAAATCCGGACGATTGCGCAGCGTCTTTTCAATGGCAGCGCGCCGGCGCCAGCGCCGGATCTCTTCATGATTCCCCGAAATCAGAATTTCGGGCACGCCCATGCCGCGAAACTCCGCCGGCCGGGTGTAGTGCGGATAATCCAGCAATCCGCCTGAGAGGCAGGTCGAGTCGGGAGACGAGCTGGTTGCCGCTTTCGCTCCCACGGTGAAAGACTCGTGCCGTGCCGAAGCCTCGTTTCCCAAGGCCCCGGGAATCAACCGCGCTACCGCATCCACGATGACCGCGGCGCCGATTTCACCCCCGCTCAACACATAATCGCCAATCGAAACCTCCCGATCGGCCAGGTGCTCGCCTACTCGCTCATCCACTCCTTCATAGCGCCCGCAGATCAGTACCATGCGTTCCACCGCGGACAATTCAAGCGCCAGAGCCTGATCAAAGCGCTTCCCTTGCGCGGAGAGCAAAACCACACTTCGCGCCGGGGCCTGCATCGGGCTTAGCCCCAGGCCATCCACGCATTCAAAGATCGGTTCCGGCTTCAAAACCATACCCTCGCCGCCGCCAAAAGGCCGGTCATCCACTGTCCGATGCCGGTCATGCGCGAAAGCGCGCAGGTCGTGCAGTTCAATTTCCACCAGGCCCGCCTCGCGCGCCCGGCGGATGATCCCGTAGTCGAGCGGCCCGCGAAAAAAATCGGGAAAGATCGTGAGAATATCGATCTTCATCGCAGCGACGGCCCGCCTGCATGCCTCATACTTTTCGCTGCTGGCGCTTCTCTTCCGCCGTCAGCGGCGCGTTAACCTCAAGCAACCCCTCGGGCAACCGCATGCGAATCTGTTTTTCGCTCAAGTCCAACTTTTGCATGTACGCTTCCGCATAGGGAATCTCGTACTCAAGTCTCCCGGCCTTTACCACCAGCAGGGGTGCTTCGCCCGCGCCGAAGCGCACATCTGAAACCTTGCCCAGCTCGCGCTCTCCGTCCCAGACTGCGCATCCAATCAGATCGCTGACGAAAGCCCATCCCGCCTCAACTTGCCCGCGCTGCTCGCTCGGTACCTGCAGTTCCTGCCCGCGCAACTTCTCCGCATCGGAGATGGAATCGATTCCCGCGAACTTCAGAACCAGGCAGCCCTTGTGAGGCCACAAACTTTCTATCAACACTGGCCGCCGGCTGCCGTCTTTGGCCAAAGCCCAAAGCTGCATGTTGGCGGAAAAGCGGCTTTCCACGTCGGTGTGTGATTCCGTGATCACTTCGCCGCGCCGGCCCCACGCCTTCAGCACCCGCGCTAGAGTGATGAACTCGCCGGCTATTCCAGGATCTCCAGGACATAGCGCTTCTGCGCGCGCAGTCCCACGGCATTCAACAGGCAACGCAAGGCGCGCACCGTACGGCCATGCTTGCCGATCACCTTGCCCATATCCGCTTCCGCCACTTCCAGTTCGATGACCGTCTCATCCCCTTCCTGCACCTGGTACACGAGCACCTCATCGGGCGCATCGACTAGATTCTTGGCGATCTGTTCCAGCAGACTACGCGCGTCGCCGCCAGGTTCGCTCATGGCAACTCCAGATGAGTGGAATGAACTCCGAAAATGGACCGCGATCAGGCGACAGAAGCGGGGCTGGCTGCCGCGGGAACGGATACGATCCTGCTGACCCGATCCGATAGCTTGGCGCCTTTGGAAACCCAATAGTCAATGCGCTCGCGCTTGAGGTCGATGCGGGCGGGAGTGCTGCGGGGATTATAGGTTCCCACGATCTCCACCGGACGTCCATTGCGCGCGCGCTCCTTTTCGATCACCACCACTCGATACTGCGGTTGTTTGCGCGCACCCGTGCGCGCCAGGCGAATCATTAACACTGAGCTTTGGTTCCTTTCCTACTGCTCTCGGCAGGAGTGAGACAAACCATTATTTTCACAGAATTTAGCAGGGATGGCAAGCTGGCCGCGGCCTACCCCTTCCCTTGTCATCCTGAGCGAAGTGCGAGCGG
>Ga0335080_10008129_pt1 | contig 10929 bp, 9 predicted proteins | sample Lox_Sample_34_FD_206720 | JGI IMG/M metagenome (GOLD analysis project Ga0335080, IMG submission 206720) | Soil microbial communities from Loxahatchee National Wildlife Refuge, Florida, United States - Lox_Sample_3.4 | ecosystem: Environmental > Terrestrial > Soil > Wetlands | place: USA: Florida...
GATCTGGGTGAGGATGTCGATGCAGTACCGATCCTCGTCCACCATCCGCTGCACCCCTCGCACCTGGCCCTCGATCCGGGAGAGGCGGCGTCGCAGCTGCTCCTTCGTTGCGGAGTACCCGCGCTGAGGTCGACGGTCTCCGAGCGGGGTGGGCGTCGATGCGTTCACGGCCGAGTCGGGAACCCTACCAACTACCCCCAGGGGGTGTCATCGCTTCGTGATAGATTCTCGCGCAAGGTACCCCCCTGGTGTATGTCGCTCGGGGAGAGACGGGAGGACGACATGAGCGCGGAGAAGACCTACAACGTGCGTGGAATGACCTGCGGTCATTGCGAGCGGGCGCTGCGCGAGGAGGTCGAACGAGTCCCTGGCGTTCGAGCCGCCGCCGCCGATCATAGGAGCGGGTCCCTGCTGGTGCGCGGTGACGAGTTCGAGGACGGAGCCGTCGGGGAGGCCGTCGAGACGGCCGGCTTCGAGCTCGTCCGCTGAAAGCACGACGGCCGCCCGAGAGCCGGGGAGGCAGGCGATGACCGCGGTCGAGGTGACGGCAGAGGCTCGCTCCGGCCACCCCCTCGACCAGCTGGAGCTGCAGGTGACCGGGATGACATGCGGGTCGTGTGCGATGCGCGTCCAGCGCACGCTCGCAGGCGTGCCCGGCGTCTCGGAGGCACGGGTGAACTACGCAACCGCACGGGCGAGCCTGACCATTGAGGCGGGAGCGGTCGACGTCTCGGAGCTGGTGGCGGCAGTAAGGAAAAGCGGATACGACGCCGCCCCGGCGGTTTCGCTGGAGTCGATCGAGGATGGCGAGGCCCGCGAGCGCGTCTGGCTTCTCGCCCGGATCGCGGTGGCCGTCCCGCTCGCGCTGGCCATCACGGCTCTGAGCTACGCCGACCCGCACGGCCGTGACGCCCGCTACCTCGCCGCAGCCTTCGCCATCCCGGTCCAGTTCTGGTGCGGCCTGCCCTTCCTTCGCTCGGCCTGGGCGCGGGCTCGTAGCGGCGGCGTCAACATGGACACGTTGATCGCGCTCAGCACGCTGGCCTGCTTCGGCTACTCGACCTACATCCTGCTGACCACCGAGCGCGCGTACGAGCACGGCGTTCCGATCGACAAGTTCAGCATGCGCCTCGACTACGACATGGGCGCGACGATCATCGCCGCACTCCTCGTCGCCCGCTGGTGCGAGGCACGGGCGCGCGGCCGCGCCGGCCAGGCGATCCGCGAGCTGACGCGCCTCGGCACGGCAGAGGCCCGGCTTCTCGACCCGACCGACCCGCATGCTCCCGAGCGGCTCGTTCCGGTCGAGGAACTACATCCCGGCGACCTCTTCCGGCTGCGCCCCGGCGACAAGGTGCCGGTCGACGGCATCGTCGTCTCGGGAGCCTCCGCCGTCGACGAATCGATGCTCACCGGCGAGTCGCTCCCGGTCGAGAAGACGGTCGACAGCCCGCTGACCGGTGCCACGCTCAACCTCGACGGCGTGCTCGACGCGCGCGCCACAGCGGTCGGAGCCGACACGGCGCTTGCGCACCTGATCACAGCCGTTGAACGCGCCCAGGCGACCAAGCCGAGGCTCCAGCGGCTCGCCGATCGGATCGCGACCTACTTCGTGCCGGCCGTGATCGCTCTCTCCGCACTCACCGCTCTCATCTGGACCATCACCGGCCGGGGGCTCGAAGGAATGCTCGCCTCCATGCACCTCGACCAGGGCATCGACGCGACGATCGCGGTACTGATCGTTGCCTGCCCGTGCGCACTCGGACTCGCGACCCCCGTGGCGATCCTCGCCGGCACCGGCCGCGGGGCCACGCTCGGACTCCTGATCAGCAGCGCCCGCGTGCTCGAGCAGAGCCAACGGCTGGACACGATCATGCTCGACAAGACCGGCACCCTCACCACCGGAACACCCTCGGTCATCGACATCTGGGCCGCCCCCGGCGAACTCCCTGACAGCATCCTCGGGCTCGCGGCGGCCGCAGAATACGGCTCGGAGCATCCGCTCGCCCAGGCTATCGTGGAAGCCGCCCGCGAACGAGGCGTGCACATCCGACCCGCCGAACGATTCCGCTCCCTCGCCGGACACGGAGTGGACGCCGTGGTCGACGGCGCGAATGTAACCGTGGGACGGGTTGCCCTGCCCGATCGCGCCACGGCCTGTGCGACCGTCGTCGAGGAATGGGAACAGCGCGGATCGACCGTCGTGATCGTCAGGCGCGACCACCGCACCCTCGGCGCAATCGCACTCTCGGACACCATCAAGCCCGAAGCGCGCCAAGCGGTCACAGAACTCACACGCATGGGCGTCGACGTCCGACTGCTGACCGGCGACAACCCCCACGCCGCAAGAGCGATCGCAGACGAAATCGGCATCGACCACGTCTACGCCGAAGCCACCCCAGAAGGGAAGCTGGCGCTGATCGAGCAACTCCAGCGCGAGGGCCACCGGGTGGGCATGGTCGGGGACGGCATCAACGACGCAGCCGCCCTCGCCCGAGCCGACCTCGGGATCGCGATGGGAACCGGAACCGGTGTCGCGATCGAGGCCGCCGACATCAGCGTCCTCTCCGGCGACCTCCGCGGCGTGCCCCGCGCTCTCCGACTCGCACGGCAAACATACAGCGTCATCCTGCAAAACCTCAGCTGGGCGCTCGGCTACAACCTCGTCGCGATTCCACTCGCGATGACCGGCCTGCTCAGCCCCGCCCTCGCTGCCGTCGCGATGGGAGTCTCCAGCGTCACCGTCGTCGTCAACAGCGCACGCCTGCGACACTTCGACGCCCCAGACCACCCGGCGCGTACACGAACCCGCGGGCACCAACGAATCAGCCTCGCCATCGCGGCCCTCCTGCCGGCCGCGCTCCTGGGCTTCCTCGTGCTCGCCTCCCCCGACACCTTCTCCGTACCGCACAGCCTCTCCCGCACCGTGCCCCAGCCGGGAGGCGAGACGCTGCAACTCTCGGTTCCCTCACTGCGCCCCGGGAAGGTCGACGTCCACCTCTACCTCTACCGGCCCTACGCCGCCCTACCGAGCTTCCGCGCCATCACGCTCCGGGCAAGCTCTCAGCACGGCGCACACGCCAACGGCACGCTCTACTACTCCGGCCCCGGCCACATCATCGCCGAGATCCCGCTCACCAACGGCATCTGGAACCTTCAGATCCAAGGCACAGACAGCGACGGACACGACGTCCGCGCCACCCTCACTCTCCCGATCAACTGAGCCGGCTTCTGGCCGGCTGCGGACGCACGAATCCGCCGCTACCGGGGCAGCACTCAGGCGGCAGCGCCTCCACTGAGCCGCGCACGTCTAGACAGGTTTTGTCACGGGCGGCTTCGTGTCATCCGGGAATACCCTGACCAAGCGATGCTCTACGCCGCGCGCTCACTCGAGGTTGCTCGGCCTGGGCCGCACCCTCTCGGTGTTCACAGGCTAGACCGCGTTATTTGTGGGTGACAGAGATTTCAACTGATCACAGGAGTTCACAACACACTCGATCGAACGAAATGTCCCGCGAGAGCGGCGACGCCATCTGATGCATGCAGAAGGTTGGTCGGGAGAAAATGGGGAGAAACTCTCGCCACTCTTGGCAACAGGACAAGAGAGCAAACGAGCTGTTTTGCAGGTATTTCCTTCAACGAACGAGAGCGGATGAAGGGGCTCGAACCCTCGACCTTCTGCATGGCAAGCAGACGCTCTAGCCAACTGAGCTACATCCGCGTGGTCGCGCCAGTATAGCCTCCGGCCTACTTCGCTAACCGCCGTCGAGGGCCTCGTTGACGAGGCGGTCGGCGAGTTCGTTGCGCTCACGAGGCACATGGACGTAGTCGACGCGCTCGAGCTGACGGCCGATCCGCGCCGCCTCGAGCGAGAGCAGCCGCAGCGTCTCGTTCTTGACCCGGTACTCGCCGCGCATCTGCTTGACGAGGAGCTCCGAGTCCGACCGAACCTCGACCTCGGCCACCGCCAGCTCGCGCGCCCGCTCGAGCCCGGCGACCAGGCCCCGGTACTCGGCGACGTTGTTGGTGGCGACACCGATCGCCACGCCCTCCGAGGCGATCACCGTTCCGTCGGCGGCCTCGAGGACGAACCCGTAGGCAGCGGGCCCCGGGTTGCCGCGCGAGCCGCCGTCGGTGTAGAGGCGCGCTCTCACAGGAGCGCGTAGACGTCGAAGGCCGGCTCCTCGTAGGGGTGGGCGCGGCGCAGTGCGGCGATTACGTCCGCCTCGAGCTCCTGTGGAAAGACCGTCTCGAGCCGGAGCTCGGCGACGCGCTCCTCGCGCCCCACCTCGCCCACCGCCGGGGCGGCGCCGGGCAGTGGACGGAAAGTGCCTGTTCCTGCTGCGTACCAGGAGCAGCGCTCGTACTGACCGATCCGACCGGCGCCTGCCTCGAACACGGCATCCCGCACCTCTTCGAGTGCCTCGGGCGGTACGAAGACGACCAGCTTGCGGTTCACTGGTTGTCGATTTGGGCCCGCTGGAGCCGGCCCGAGTAGTCGACGTAGATCGACTTCCACTCGCTGAATACATCGAGCGCTGCCTGGCCGGCCTCGCGATGGCCGTTACCCGTGTCCTTGGTGCCTCCGAAGGGCAGGTGCACCTCCGCCCCGGTCGTCCCCGCATTGACGTACGTGATCCCGGCTTGCAGGTCGCGCATCGCGCGAAAGGCTCGGTTGACATCGCGGGTGAAGATCGACGACGAGAGGCCGTAACGCACCGAGTTCGCAGCCCCGACCGCTTCCTCGAAGCTCCGGACGGGGATCAGCGCGGTGGTCGGGCCGAAGATCTCCTCCTGCGCGATCCGCATCCCCGCCTCGACGTCGGCGAACACCGTCGGCCGGTAGAAGAAGCCGTCCCCTGACACCGCCTCGCCGCCGGTCAGGAGCTTCGCGCCCTCGCTCTTCCCGATCTCGGTGTACCCGGCCACCTTCTCGAGGGCGGCCCGGTTGATCAGGGGCCCGACGTCGGTCGAGTCCTCCCAGCCCGGTCCCAGCCGCAACCGCTCCGAGACGGCTACGAGCCGCGATTGAAGCTCGCCGTACACTGCCTCGTGGACGATCACCCGCGAGGCCGCGGTACAGCGCTGGCCCGTCGTCCCGAAGGCCGACCAGACGATCCCGTCGACCGCGAGGTCGAGATCGGCGTCATCCATGACGATGATCGCATTCTTGCCGCCGAGCTCGAGGTGGACGTGTTTGAGCCCTTCCGCGGCGGCCCTGGTCACCGCCACGCCGGTCTCGCGGGAGCCGGTGAACGTGATCACAGGCACGTCCGGATGTCTGACGAGCGCGTCGCCCGCCTCCTCGCCGAAGCCGTGCACCACGTTCACGACGCCGGGCGGCACACCGGCCGCGGCGAGCAGCTCGACGAAATGCCCGGCGAGGAACGGTGTGTCCTCGGCCGGCTTCAGCACGACCGTGTTCCCGCACACGAGTGCGGGGCAGAGCTTCCAGGACGGGATTGCGATCGGGAAGTTCCAGGGCGTGATCGCACCGACGACGCCGATCGGCATCCGCACACTCATCATGAACTTGTCCGGAAGCTCGCTGGGAGTCGTCTGGCCGAACAGCCTCCGCCCCTCGCCGCCCATGTAGTAGCTCATGTCGATCGCTTCCTGGACGTCTCCGCCCGCCTCGGCCTTGACCTTCCCCATCTCGTGGGTCATCAGGTCGGTGAGCTCGTCCTTGTGCTCGCGCAGGAGCTCGGCGAACCGGAAGAGGATCGCGCCCCGCTCGGGCGCCGGCACGAGCCGCCAGCTCTCGAACGCCACCTTCGCCGCCTCGACCGCCCGTTCGACGTCTGCCGCCCCCGAGCGCGGGAACTCGGCAAGCGCCTCACCGGTCGCGGGAACGATCGATTCCAACGTCTCCCCGCTCGCAGCGGCGACCCACTCGCCGCCGATGAAGTTCTCGAGCTGAGTCGCGGCCGCCATGCCGCGATGTTAGTTTCGCGTCAGGGGTCGCGGACGTCGGTCGAGGCGAACGTCCCGGCGGCACGAGCCCGGCGACGGTCACGCGTCTCCCGCTGCTCTCGGACCGTATCCGAGACGGCGCCCCGGGCCCTGCGGTCAGGTCCGGTGCGGCGGTCTACGATCACCGTCACACCGGGGGTGTCCGCGTAATACTCGACCAGACGGTCGTACAGCTCCGCCTCGAGCTCGCGGGGAACGACGCAGTAGATCATCGGCTCAGTCTAGAGCCGGCGGCGGCGGAGCCACGTATCGTTGACGCCCTCATGGCCCTTCCGATCCGATCGGGGAGATTCTGAGCTCCGAGGAGCTCCACCTGATCGACGCCTACTGGCGCGCAGCGAACTACCTCTCGGTCGGACAGATCTACCTGCTCGACAACCCGCTGCTTCGCCACCGTCTGGAGCCCGAGCACGTGAAGCCGCGCCTGCTCGGCCACTGGGGCACGACCCCGGGCCTCAATTTCGTCTACGCCCACATGAACCGCGTGATCCGCAACTGGGACCTCGACGCGATGCTCGTCATCGGCCCGGGCCACGGCGGGCCCGCCGCGGTGGCGAACGCCTACCTCGAGGGAACCTACAGCGAGGTCTACCCGGAGATCACGCGTGACGAGAAGGGTCTCGCGCGGCTCTTCCGCCAGTTCTCGTTCCCCGGCGGGATCCCCTCGCACGTCGCACCCGAGACCCCGGGCTCGATTCACGAGGGAGGAGAGCTCGGCTACTCGCTCGCGCACGCGTACGGCGCAGCGTTCGACAACCCCAACCTGCTCGTCTGCTGCGTGGTCGGCGATGGCGAGGCTGAGACCGGCCCGCTTGCGACCGGCTGGCACGCAAACAAGTTCCTCAACCCTGTCACCGACGGCGTCGTACTCCCGATCCTGCACCTGAACGGCTACAAGATCGCCAACCCGACCGTGCTCGCCCGCGTCGGCGACGAGGAGCTGACCTTCCTCCTGCAGGGATACGGCCACAGCGTTCACTGGGTCGACGGCTCGGCACCGGAGGCGATGCACGAGTCGATGGCGGCAGTCCTCGACCGCGTTGTCGACGAGATCGCCTCCATCCAGCGAGCGGCCCGGATCGATGGGAGCGCCGGTCGGCCTCGCTGGCCGATGATCGTTCTGCGCACCCCGAAGGGCTGGACGGGGCCGAAGACGGTCGACGGGCTTCCGACCGAGGGGACGTGGCGCTCCCATCAGGTGCCGTTCGCCGAGGTTCGCACGAACCCCGAGCACCTCGAGCTGCTCGAGGCGTGGCTGAAGAGCTACCGGGCCGAAGAGCTCTTCGACGAGCACGGGGCGCTCGTCCCCGAGCTCGCCGCCCTACCGCCGAAGAGCTACCGCCGGATGAGTGCGAACCCGCACACGAACGGAGGCCTTCTGCTGGAGGATCTGGCGCTGCCGGACTTCCGCGAGTACGCGGTCCCCGTGTCCCGGCCGGGCACGACCTTTTCAGAGGCGACAAGCGTGCTCGGGAGCTTCTTGCGCGACGTGATTCGGATGAACCCAGAGCGGTTCCGCCTCTTCGGCCCCGACGAGACCGCCTCGAACCGACTACAGGCGGTGTTCGAGGCAACCGGACGGGCGTGGGACGCAGAGAGGCTGCCGGGAGACGACCACCTGGCGCCGGATGGGCGCGTGATGGAGGTCCTCTCCGAGCACCAGTGCCAAGGGTGGCTCGAGGGCTACCTGCTCACGGGCAGGCATGGGCTCTTCAACTGCTACGAGGCGTTCATCCACATCATCGACTCGATGTTCAACCAGCATGCGAAGTGGCTGAAGACGACTGCGGGCATCCCGTGGCGTCGACCGATCGCCTCGCTCAACTACCTGCTCTCCTCGCATGTCTGGCGGCAGGATCACAACGGCTTCAGCCATCAGGACCCCGGATTCATCGACCACGTCGTCAACAAGAAGGCCGAGATCATCCGTGTCTACCTCCCGCCCGACGCGAACTGCCTGCTCTCGGTCACCGACCACTGCCTGCGCAGCCGCCATTACGTCAACGTGATCGTGGCCGGGAAGCAGCCGGCACTCGACTACCTCTCGATCGAGGACGCCATGCTCCACTGCGCGCGCGGGCTCGGCATCTGGGACTGGGCCTCCAACGACGAGGGCGGCGACCCTGACGTGGTGCTCGCCTGCTGCGGTGACGTCCCCACCCTCGAGACGCTCGCTGCCGTCGACATCCTGCGCCGCGAGCACCCGGAACTGAAAGTGCGCGTCGTCAACGTCGTCGACCTGATGCGCCTCCAGCCCGACACCGAGCACCCGCACGGCCTGTCCGACAGCGACTTCGACACACTCTTCACCGCCGACAAGCCGATCGTCTTCGCCTACCACGGCTACCCGTGGCTCATCCATCGCCTCACCTACCGGCGTACCAATCACCCGAACCTGCATGTGCGCGGCTACAAGGAGGAGGGCACGACGACGACGCCGTTCGACATGGTGATGCTCAACGATCTCGATCGCTTCCACCTCGTGATCGACGTCATTGACCGGGTGCCGGGGCTCGGGTCGAAGGCGGCGCACCTTCGTCAGCGGATGGTCGACGAGCGCGTCCGTTGCCGCGCGTACACACGCGAGTCAGGCGAGGACGAGCCGGCCGTGCGCCACTGGGTCTGGCCACACTCGTAGACCGGTGCGGGTCCTCGTGGTCAATGCCGGGTCGAGCAGCCTGAAGCTGTCGGCGCTCGAGGGCGACGAGTCCGTCTGGTCGGAGAACCTGCCGGCGCCACGCGGCCGGATCGACCCGGATGCGGTGCGGGAAGCGGCGGCCGGGGCAGGTGAGCTCGAGGCGGTCGGGCACCGGATAGTCCACGGCGGCAGCGAGTTCGTCGACCCGGTGCTGATCGACGAGCGGGTCGTGCGGCGGCTGGAGGCGCTCACCGATCTGGCGCCCCTCCACCAGCCGAAGTCGCTCCATGCGCTGGCGGCGGTCTCGGCGGTGCTGCCGGGCTTGCCTGCGGTCGCCTGCTTCGACACCGCCTTTCACGCTCGCATGCCGCCGGCAGCCTCGACCTACGCACTGCCGCCCGAGTGGCGGAAGCGTTGGGATCTCCGGCGCTACGGCTTTCACGGGCTCTCGCACGCCTACGCCTCGCGGCGAGCGGCTGAGCTCGCCGGAAAGCCGATCGAGGAGGTGCGGATCGTCACGAGCCACCTCGGCGCGGGGGCCTCGCTGGCGGCGGTTGCGGGCGGCGTCTCGGTCGACACGACGATGGGCTTCACGCCCCTCGAGGGGTTGGTGATGGCGACGCGCTCCGGCTCGGTCGACCCGGGGCTCGTGCTCTGGCTTGCCGAGCACGTCGGAATGCCACCGTCCGAGCTGGCCTCGACACTAGAGCACCGCTCGGGGCTCCTCGGGTTGACAGGCGACGCCGACATGCGGGTCGTGCTCGCCGCGGAAGAGGAGGGCGACGAGGCGGCGCACCTCGCCGTCGAGGTCTACCTGCACAGGCTCCGTTCCGGGATAGCCGCGATGGCGGCCGCGCTGGGCGGGCTCGAAATGCTCGTCTTCACCGGCGGCGTCGGGGAGCACTCGGGACCGATCCGGGCGCGCGCCGCGGCCGGGCTCGCGTTCCTCGGGATCGCCGTCGACGAGACCGCGAACGCCGGGCTGGACCTGGATGCGGAGATCGGCACGGCCGAGGCCCCGGTACGGGTGTTCGTCGTTCGAGCCCGGGAGGACCTGCAGATCGCCCGCGATGTCCGCCGCGTACTCGCCGGTTCGCTCTAATCCGTGACGCGGGCGATGTCCGGGACGATCCGCCCGTCGTCTTCCACGTGCGCGTTCCAGTCGGTGAACGTCTCGTCGAGCTCTTCGGGGTCGTGGCCGCGCTCGGCAAGGCGGACCGGCTGCGCCAGGTCAGGCGTAACGCGGTACTGGTACCACGAGATGTCCCAGGCCACCGTGATCACGATCTCGGTGTTCACGCCCGAAAGGGGCACGATCGAGACGCGGGGCGCGCCGAGGCTCTTGGCGATGCCGCCGACCGTCCGGCGGAACTGCGAGGCGTTGAAGTGGTCCGCCGCTTCGACGATCTCGAGCTCGGCCTCGGAGAGCCGCCGCAGGATCGGATTGCTCGCGACCGGCGCCTCCGCCGCAACGCGCGTCCCGAGCAGGGCTGAGAGGGAGAACCGGCTGCGCCGGCGATCGAGCGGGATCGTGGGCGTGACCGGCGACCCTTCCTTCACCCAGCCGGAGTCGACGGCGATCTCCTGGCAGAGCGGGCAGACGTCGACGTAGCGCTCGCCGCCATTCGGGGAGAAGCGGACGGTGCGCTCGCCCATGAGCAGGGTCCGCTCGCAGATGCCGCACTGCCTCGAAGCGCTGACTCGTGTCACTCTCACGGCCTTGTCACCCTCACCGCGCGAGGGTAGCTGTTTCTCCCGCCCGCGTCACGAAAACCCCTGCAAGGGAGCCGGACCAACAAGCTCTGACTCAATGACCTGCGGCGGTCATCGCTCTTGCCCGCTGTGCTCGATCAGGGCGGAGATGGTCGGATGAGCTTCAGTTCGTTCGTGTCCCATCTCCAGGCGTTGTCGGTCGTGATGTGGGTGCCGCCGATCCAGCGGTCAATGCCGAGTAGTTCGACTCGGTCGGCTTCGCCGCGCAGTGTGTCTTCTCCCGTTGCTGTCAGCCGCAGCTGGAGGCGTGCGAAGAGCTGGCTGTCGCCGAGCGGGGGCGGCACGGGAAGCGGCGCACCGTCCTCGGTTTCGATCAGCCTCACCTCTCCCTGCCCGAGCGCAGAGAGGACTCGGTAGAACCAGGCGTCGCCGAGGAAGGGGGCCTCCTCGAGTCGTTGTGCTCCAACGAAGGCAGCGGGAGGCGTGCGCGCGCCGGCGGCGACCACTTGGAGCGCCCGTCGTTCCGTTCCGGAGAGCCCGTCTGCCGGCGCGGGCAGCTCCTCGAGCAACCGCCGCAATGCGGGGCCGAGAAACGGCAGCTGCGT
>Ga0335080_10008131_pt1 | contig 10928 bp, 9 predicted proteins | sample Lox_Sample_34_FD_206720 | JGI IMG/M metagenome (GOLD analysis project Ga0335080, IMG submission 206720) | Soil microbial communities from Loxahatchee National Wildlife Refuge, Florida, United States - Lox_Sample_3.4 | ecosystem: Environmental > Terrestrial > Soil > Wetlands | place: USA: Florida...
GCCCCGCCGCCGAGGTCGAGGCCGGCGCACCATGCGACCGCGGCCCCCTCGGCCCTCGCGGTCTCGATCAGCTTCGCCGCAACTCGGGTCTTGCCCATCCCCCCCTCTCCGGCGACAACAGCGACGCCGCCATGGCCATCCCTGGCCTGACGCCACACCTCGACGAGGGCCTCGAGCTCGGCGATCCGGCCTGTGAACGGGTGACCGTCACCGAGTAGCACCGCATCGTCGGCCGCTTCAGCCCCGGCCGCCGGCCGCTGCCCTCCCGGCGTGTCCGAGCTGCCGAGGCCATGCACCAGGGCCCGCGTCTCCTCGGACGGGCCGATCCCGAGCTTGGTGCGGAGGCGCCCGCGTAGCTGGTCGTAGGCGGTCAGGGCCCCGGCCCGGTCACCGCCGGCCGCAAGCATTCGCATCAGCTCTCGGGCGGCGGCCTCGGACAGCGGATCGAGCGCGAGCCGGCGCCGTGCCCAACGGATCGCCGCGACCCGGTCCTCATCCGCGTCGGCTCCGGCGGCCAACTCCGCGAGCACGGCGCTCAACTCGCGCTCGTGCTCCTCACGCGCCGCGAGCACCCACTCGTCGTCGAGGTCGTTGAGGAGCCGACCACGACAGAGATCGACAGCGCCGATCCGATCGCCGGCGGCGAGCAGGCGCTCGAACTCCCCCAGATCGGTCCGCACCTCCGCCGCGAGCCCAACGCGCTCGCGCGTCGCCTCGAGCTGGGAGGCCGACGCGCCGAGCGCCGAGCGCAATGCCCAGAGGGCACTACGAAGACTGGCCCGCGCGCTCGAGTCGAGCACCTCGGGCCAGAAGCGCCCGGCAAGCTCCCGACGCGGGTGAAGGCCTGGGTGAACCGCGAGCCAGGCGAAGAGGCTGCTCGGCCTTCCCGGCGGCAGCGCGACCTCCTCACCCTCTACCTCAACTGCCAGCGTTCCAAATAGGCGGACCTGCACCGAGACAAGCGTAACCCCGTTCGCGCGCCAGTCTCGCTGTTTGACGACGGATTGACGGAAGGCTTGACGACTGCTCTACGGACGCCTGTGACGATCGACGAGACAAATCGAAAGGAGGCCGAGATGGCAACCACAGGTACACGCCAGGAAACCGAGCACAAGGGTTTCCTGCAGCCCGACGAGACGCGCGAGTTCCCGAACGGCCGCGCCGAGATCCTCAAGATCGGCGACGGCGAGGTCGGCCGCTTCACCTTCGAGCCCGGGTGGCGCTGGTCGAACGACGTCAAGCCGATCGCGGGAACGCACAGCTGTGAAGCGCCGCACTTCCAGTACCACGTGAGCGGCCAGCTGGCGATCCGCATGGACGACGGCTCCGAGTTCGTCGCCGGCCCCGGCGAGATCACCTCGCTGCCGAGCGGCCACGACGCCTGGGTGGTCGGCGACGAGCCGGCGGTGGTCATCGACTGGTTCGGCGCCAGCAACTACGCCAAGGTGGACTGAAGGAGAACGTCACGGCTAGCGCCCTGACCTGGCGCGCGTCCGCCTGCGGCCGCTGCGCGCGGCCTCTGCGGCGAGCCGGTCGAGCCCGAGGGGCGGCCCTTCGGCGGCGACGACGGCCATGAACGCGCGCCCGTCGTCGTCGCCGGCTGCGAGCAGGGTTTGGCCGAGCCGGAAGCGATGGTACGTCGCCCAGACGAGCGCACCTGCCCGTTCTTCCCGGTCGATCGCCCGCCTATACCGCTCGGCTGCGAGCTTCAGGTCACCGCGCAGGTCGGCCAGGCGACCGAGGGCGCCCGAAACGCTGCCCATGCAGAAGAGAGCCCGCGCGGAGACGACCATCCGGTCAGCGAATGGCTCTAGCACCGTCTCGAGCTCGGCGGCGAGCTCGAGGTCGCCGAGCCGCACCGCGGCCTCGCTCAGCTCCTTGGCGGCCGAAAGCCAGTTCGTGTCACGGGGCCACGACGTCGGGGTGCCGACCGCAGCCCGCTGTGATGCGAGCTCGCGCCGGGCTTCCGCCGCCTGCCCCCTCGCGGCAAGCGCGAGGATGTACATCGAGCGGTAGGCCCACCCCGCGGGGGAGTTGCGGATCCGCTCGCGCAGCTCGTCGAGGTCGACCTCCGCGAGCCCGATCCCGTCGTCGGCGAAGGCAATCACCCAGCGGCTCAGGCGGACGAACTCGACGTTTCGGTCGCCGGCGCGGCGGCCGAGCTCGAGCGCGCGGCGACCAAGGCGGTCGCCCTCGTCCCTGCTGCCGCGTAGGTAGGCGCGGGCGCTGCGCCAAGCAGGAACCCACCAGGCGTACGCCGTCAGCCGCGCGCGGGCAGCGGCGTCGGCGTACGCGTCGAGTTCGGCCTCGAGCGCAGCGCCCTCGCCGAGCTCCTCGAAGTCGACGATCCGCCATGTTCGAGCTTGAAGCTCGAGCGCAGCGTCGGAGGCGCGGCGCGCGCTCGCCAGCATCTCGTCGGTGAGCGCGAGCCGCTCCCGTGTGTGGTCCGGCCCCCAGAGGACGACGTGGCGGGCGCCGAGGGCGGCGGCGGTCGCGCGCGGGTCGCCGGTCGTCCGCGCCGCTTCGACGGCCTCATTGCTGATCCGTTCGCGACGGTCGGCATCGCTGTCGTAGGCGAGCTCGATTGCGAGGCGGCTCTGTAATCGCGACCTCAGCTCCGGCTGGTCGGCCGCGAGACCGCCGAGCGCTTCCTCGAGGAGCGCGACGCGCTCCCGATCGACCGAGAGGATCGTGACCGCAGCGCCGGATCGACCGAGCGCGGCCCGTGCCAGCAGGACCGGGTCGTCGAGCCGCCGCGCAGCGTCAGCCGCTTTGACGAACGCCGCCTGCGCCTCGCGTGTGCGGTCGGCGCGCTCGAGCCCCTCGCCGAGGGCGCACTGGAGCCGGGCGAGCGGGATCGGCTCACGTACGACCTGCAACGCGGACTCCAAGAGGCACGCGGCGTCGTCGGGTGCATATGCGGCGGAGAGCGCCGTCGCGGCGTGCTCGGCAACCCTCGCGATCTGCTCGTCCTCGACGAGCGGAGCGGCGGAGATCGCATGATTCGCGGCGGCGACGAGCGCCTCCTCCGAGCCGGCATCCGCCCGGAGGAGGAGCTCCACGAATGCCTGCACGTGCAACCGCGCCCGTCGTGCCGGCGCGAGTGTCTGCGCGAGCGCCTCGCGGACGAGCGCATGCGCAAAGGCGACCCGGCCGGCTCCCTCCGCTGCGGGCACGAGCAGCCGTGCTGCCGCTGCGCCGTCGAGCGCCTCGAGCGTTTCGTCGAGGCTCATACCCGAGACGCGAGCGAGCAGCGCGGTGTCGACCTCCTCGCCGAGCACCGCCGCCGCCTCGAGCAGACCGCGCACCGGCTCGCCGAGTGAACCGACCCGTGCAGCCACGAGCTCGGCGACCCCCGCCGGCAGTTCTTCTCCCGCGCCGACCTCGAGCAGCGCCTCGAGGAAGAACGGATTGCCACCGGTGCGCCTGACGAGCGCCTCGACGTCGCGAGCCTCGCCTCGGCCCGCGAGCAACTCTTCCGTCTCGGCGACCGTCAGGCCCGCGAGATCGATCTGAGTTGCCTCGAGCTCCTCGATGAGCCCGGAGATGACGGGGCCGGGCCGAGCAGTGCCAACGACGAGAACAGCCGTTGAGCCACGACGGCCTGCGAGGTGTCGCAGGAAGTCGAGGGTCGCGCCGTCGGCCCAGTGCAGGTCGTCCAGAACGAGGAGCAGCGGCCGGCCGGCGGCGGCGTGCTCGAGGGCATCGGCAAGCACGTCGTGCAGCCGCACACGGCCGGCGCGGGTGCCCGTGTCCGTCTCCGCAGGCTCCTCGACGCGAGGGGCTGCGTCGCCGAGCGCCTCGAGCAAGGGAACGAACGGTTCCCCCGGCTCGCGGACGGAGCGGCCGGTCAGGACTGTGTCGCCGCCGGCATACAGCTCCCCGGCGAACCTCGCCGCGAGACGGCTCTTGCCGATCCCGGGCTCACCTACGACCACGGCGAAGCGGACGCCCCCTCCGGCGACCGCGGCTCGGCTCGCAACGAGGCGGGCGAGCGCGGTGGCCCGCCCGACAAACGGCGTCGCGTGGCGCTCGGGACGCAGGCGCGGTGGAAGCGGCGGCTGCGGACCCTGCTGAGACTCTCCCGCCCTCAGCGCGGCGGCGAGGTCACGCGTGGCGCTCGCTGGGACGAGACCGAGCTCCCGGCGAAACCGGGCGCGCAAGCGCTCGTAGACGGCAAGCGCTGATGCCGTCTCTCCCACTGCAGCGAGTGCGGTCATCAGCTCGCGATGGGCCGCCTCATCGAACGGGTCGAGCTCGGCGCGCCGCCGCGACCAGGCGAGCGCCTCTTCGGGTCCCGCCGCCGACTTCGCCATTGCAGCAAGGGCGACACTGCAACGTCCGCGGTGGCGGTCGCGCTCCCGCAAGACCCAGTCGTCGTCGAGGTCCGGGAGCAGATCACCGCGCGCAAGCTCGAGCGCAGCCTCCGGCTCGCCGGAGTCGAGGATCCGGTCGAACTCGCGGAGGTCGACGGCGACGTCCCCGCTCAACTCGACCCGCTCGCGGTCGGCTCGGAGCGCGGCAGCAGCCGGGCCGAGCGCGCGACGAACCGCCGAAAGAGCCGTCCGCAGGCTCGCCCGGGCGCTCGCATCCAACACATCCGGCCAGAGCGCGCTCGCCACGGCCGACCGCGTATGCGGCCCCTGATGCACCGCCAGCCAGGCGAGCAGGGCACGCGCAGGGCGACCGGCCGGTAACGGAAGCTGCACTCCGTCGAGTTCAAGCTCGAGCGCGCCCAGCATGCGCACGCGCAGCGTCATCGCGCGAGCCTACCCGCGCACGCATTGCGGCCCATTTGCGCTGCGTTTGCGATCGCCCCGGACACTCGACCCACAGCTTCGAACCGAGAACAAGGAGGTCACCGATGGCAGTCGCAATCAGGCAGCAACCCGCTCCGGAGGCGGTGGAGGCGTTCTCAGGCCGCGCGCTCACCGACGTCGCCGGGACGATGGCAACGCTCTTCTGCATTGCAGGCGACCGGCTCGGACTGTTCGCCGCTCTCGACGAGGGTCCGGCGACCGCGGCCGAGCTCGCCGACCGGGCGGGCGTCGACGAACGCTACGCACTCGAGTGGCTACGCGGCCTCACCGCAGCCGGTTACGTCGAGCACGAAACCGACCGGTGGACCCTTCCGGCCGCCCACGCGGCCGTGCTGGCACGAGAGGGAGACGTTTCGTTCCTCGGCGGCGGCTACCACGAAATCGGCGGGATGCTGCCCGCGCTCGAGCGTGTGATCGAGTCGTTCCGCAACGGCGGGGGCGTGCCGCAGGCGGCGTACACCGACGACGCCTATGTCGGCATGGCCCGCTTCAGCTCGTGCTGGATCGACAACGGTCTGCTTTCGAACTGGCTGCCGCTGCTCCCCGAGTTGCGCAGCCGGCTCGAGCAGGGGATCCGCTGGGCCGACGTCGGGTGCGGCGCCGGTCATGCCGTGATTCGGCTCGCGCAGACGTTCCCGAACTCAACCTTCGCAGGCTTCGACGTCTTCCCGGGACAGGTCGAGCGGGCGCGCGCCGACGCCGACGCAGCCGGTATCGCAGATCGCGTCAGCTTCGAGATCGCGGACGCCTCCCAGAGCCTCCCCGGAACCTGGGACGTGATCTCGACCCTCGACGTCGTCCACGACGCGGTTGACCCGGCGGCGCTTGTCGGAGGGATCCGGCGCTCGCTTACCGACGACGGCACCTACCTGTGGCTCGAGATCAACTGCGCCGACGACCACGCCGACAATGCCGGGCCGCTCGCGACGGTGCTCTACGGCTTCAGCCTCCTCTACTGCATGACGACCTCGCTCGCCCACGGGGGCGCCGGACTCGGCACCTGCGGGTGCCCGCCCGCGGTCGTCGAGAAGCTCGCCCGCGGGGCCGGTTTCAACACGGTCGACGAGGTCCCGATCGAGAACCCGATCAACCGGCTCTACGCGCTACGCCCGTGACTCAGCGCCGCGACCTCGGTCTCCTCGCTGCTGCGGCGCTCGCCTCGGCGGCGGGAGACCTCGCGGCCGTCTCGGCCTTGGCCGTGCACCTCCAACGGCAGACTGGCTCGGGGCTCGTCGTCGCCGCCCTGTTCGCCGCCAACTGGCTAGCGCTCGCCGTTGCTGCTCCATGGGGAGGCGCACTCGCCGACCGCCTCGACGCACGAAAGCTGCTCATCGTCGCGTCTCTCTTCCAGGCCGCGATCGCCGTCACGCTCGCCACGACGACAGGCACCGCAGGGGTACTGGCGCTCACGGCGCTGCTCGGCGCCGGGGCCGCGATCGCCGTCCCGGCGGAGTTCGCGCTCGTGGGCGCGATCGCGTCGGTAAGCGGCAACGCCGGCGCGTCCAACGCCCGAGTCGAGACCGCCCGCAACATCGGCTACGTGCTCGGGCCACTTGCGGGCGCGGTCTGCGTGGGCGCGGCCGGCGTCGGGGGCGCACTGCTGCTCGACGGGGCAAGTTTCGGGCTCGTCGCCGCTGCCGCCGTCGCGCTGCACGTGCGGCGCCGAGCGGCTCCCGACGCGGCGAAGCCACGCGCCCGCGACGGCATCGCCCTGCTCACCCGAGACCGCACGTTGCGGATCGCCGTCGCTGCCCTCGTCGGATCCTTGCTCGCGATGTCCGCATCGATCAGCGCCGACGTCTTCTTTGCGTCCAGCTTCGGACACGGCACCTGGGGCCTCGGACTGCTCCTCACCGTCTGGACCACAGGCATGACGGCGGGTGCGCTCGCAGCCGCACCGCGAATCCCGCCCGGCCTGCTCGCGACCGCAGCCGTCGTCGCCGCCGGCCTGCAGGGCGCCGGCAAGCTCGGCGCAGCATCGATCGACCTTTTCCTACCCGCGCTCCTCTTGTATGCGCTCGGCGGTGCCGCACACGGCGTGAAGAACGTCACCGCCCGAACACTGATACACGAGCGGATCCACGAATCGGCACACGGCCGCGCCTTCGCCGCCTATGCAGCGCTCCGGAACGGCGCCGAACTCGTCGCACTGGCGCTCGGCGGCACGCTCGTCGAAGCAGCAGGTGGACGCGGCACCGTCGCGATCTCGGGTGCTGCCACCGTTGTCGTCGCTGCGCTGGGCCTCACCATGCTGATTCCTGCACAAGCGCACGCGACGGCGGCGCGGGAGGCGGGCGCTGTTTGCAACAACTCGTCAGCGGAGACGATGCGAACGTAGCCCTTTGCAGCCTTTTCTAATGGGCCTAACTGGTAATCTTTCGAACCTCTCGAATGCGCTGGAAAGTGTCCTCGAGCTGCGGCTTCCGGACCTGGCGCGTCGTGATCTCGTAGGCGTCAATCAGCAGTTAGTGGTGGCCCGAGCAGCGTCATGTCGTACTTCTCGAAGACCGCTGCCACGGTTGCGCGGTCCGGCGTCCCGTTCCGGGTGAGCGGACCGAGCTCCTCGTAGAACTTGTGGCCGCCGCCGGGGGTGTAGACCACCACGATCTCGCCCGGGTCGTCGGTCAGGTTGAGGAATGCGTGCGGGACACCCGATGGGAGGTACGCGAAGCCGCCCTCCGCGATGTGGAATGCCGCGTCGCCGATCTGGATCTTGTAGCGCCCGTGGAGAGCGTGGATCGTCTCCTCCTGTTTGTGGTGGACGTGGAGCGGAGGCCCACCCTTGGGAGCGACTTCGACGATGAAGTAGTCGAAGGCGCCGCCGGTGTCCTCGCCAGTGACCTTGAAGATCAGATCTCGTCCTGGGCCGGACTGAAGTCGTAGCCCGTCGCGTGGCTCCAACACCTTGGGAGCAAGAGATGGCATGGTCGTCTCCTTTGGGTACGCCGAACGCTGGGCTCGGCCGATATATTTCACACTTGCAAGTAAAGTATTGACGATTTACTTCACAGTGTCAAATAACCTTCATGATCCATCGCGCTGGCTCGCAGAACTGCCGGAACCCGACGCCTTCAGTCCGGAGGAGTTCCACGCGTGGCGCGGCCTTATCCGTCTACGCGAATCGGTGATGCGTGAGATCGACCGCCGCCTCCGTCAGGACAGTGATCTGTCGCTCGCCGACTACGGCGTCTTGGTCACGCTTGTCACCGCCCCTGACCTGAGACTGCGCATGAGCAGCCTCGGCGCTCAGCGAATGCTTACGCCCAGCGGGATCACCCGCGTAGTCATCCGCCTCGAGGAACGAGGTCTCGTTCACCGCGAGCCCGACCCGTCAGACCGCCGCGCGGCATTCGCCGTGCTCACGAAGCCCGGGCTCGAGGCGCTCCGGCGAGCACAGGTTATCCACCACGCGGCAGTCCGCGAGCTCTACCTCGGCCGGCTCACACCGAAAGAGCTTGACAGGCTCGCTCGGCTCTTCGAGAAAGCGCTGCCGGGCGTCGTCACCGTCCCCGTCTGGCCCCCGACTATCGGCGACGAGCCGTAGAGACGAACCGCCCGTCCGCATCCGCGAGGCGCCAACGGCCCGCCGCAACCTCCGTTCAGCTCACGCGATCGCATTTGCACGTTGGCGAAACCACAATGAAGATGGTCCTAACTGGGCATCTCTCGAACCTGCCGGAACCCCTGAGGGAGCTCCTCGCCCGCGAGCAACTCGGAAACGGTTACCAAGTGAAAGCCGCGAGACAGAAGCTCGGGAACGAGCTGCCGCAGTGCCTCCACGGTTTGGAGGCGTGATTCTCCCTGTCGCTTCGGACCGTAGCCGTCGTGCAACAGCACGATGGCGCCTCGCAGGGAGGCCTTGGGTGTATGACCACAGCGATTCGCGATCTCGTCGTGAAACGGATTCTCGCCTGCCAACACTCTGCTCGCGATCGTGGCGGCAGGCGCCATTTCCCAGTCGCTCGGGCAGATGTTCCAGAGAACGGTCGCCTCGTAACCGAGGTGCGCAGCGCACCGATCCACCGCTTCGGATCCTCTCCCGTAGTGCGGTCGAATCAGCCGCGGTGGTGCGGGAAGCAGCTCCGAGAGTCGAACGTGCGTCTCGGTGATCTCGGCCTCGATCGTCTCGGGCGGTGCTTCGTTCAGTCCGTAGTGGTTCTGAGTGTGGTTGCCGATCTCGTGTCCGGCCGCGTGGGCCTGCAGTACGACCTCGCACGTGTCCGGTGTCAGTGCGCCACCGAGCACGAAAACGTCGCCTTGGCACCGTGTGACGCGAGTACTTCGAGGATCTGTTCGGTGTACGGAATGGACGGCCCATCGTCAAACGTGAGGGCGATGCGATCGCCGGCGTTCGTGACGGAACAGACAATCGCCACGGCGTCACTCAGCGCCCGTTCCTTCTGATCGTCAGGCGGAAGTCGTAGCGGTCACCCCGGTAGACGCTCGTCGATCGTTCGATCAGCCTTCCTCGGCCGTCCGATGTGATCCGCAGGACGCGAAGCGCCGCGGTTCCACGTTTGGTGCCGAGGAGCTCGGCTTGATGAGCGCTGAGGCTCGCTGCCGACATTGATTGCTCGGCCTTGATCGGTTGTGTGCGGTAGACGGTCCGGAGGATCTCGTGGAGCGACCCTTGGAGGTCGTGCTGAAGCAGGCCGGGAAAGAATCGCTCTGGTAGGTGACTGTGCTCGATGCTCATCGGCAGGCGGTCCGCGAGCCGCACGCGTACGAGCTCGAAGACGGCCGTACCGGGATCCAGCTCGAGGTCGTACGCGACGGTTTCGGGTGCCGCGATGACGCGTGCCGTGATCAGGCGTGAGCTCGGCACGAGTCCGCGGGCGCGCATGTCTTCGGAGAAGCTCGTGAGGTCGCTGCCTTTGGAGATTCGCTGCTCGGCGACGAATGTCCCTTGACCGCGAATCGCGTAGAGAAGCCCGTCGTTTGCGAGCTCCTTGAGCGCGCGCCGCAACGTCATCCGGCTGACTCCGAATTGCTGCGCGAGGTCACGTTCGTTTGGCAGCGGGTCGTGCGGGTTCATGGCGCCAACCTGCTCGAGCAGGGCAGCCCGGACGATCGGATACTTGACCGCTGTGGTGCTCACCGGCTTGGCAGTGCTTGGAGGAACCGACGGGTGGTGAGCAGGGGATTCGTGATCGCACCGCCGACGACGACGGCGCACGCGCCTCGCGTGAACGCCTCCTGCACCTGCTCGGGCGTCGAATAGCGACCTTCCGCGACGACCGGCGTACCGCCGAGCGCAACGAGCCTGGAGACGAGATCGAGATCTGGCCCGTCGGGAATCGGGCCGTCGGTATAACCGGCGAGTGTCGTAGCCAGGATGTCGACCCCGACTTCGAGCGCGTGCTCGGCGGAGGCGAGCGAGTCGACGTCGCCCAGCGCGAGCGCACCGAGCTGGTGCGCGCAGTCCACGATCGCAGCAACGGATGCGCCACCCGGCCGGGGGCGCGGCGTGGCGTCGAGTGCGACGATGTCGGCACCGGCGGCGACGACGACCTCCGCGTCGTCCGGCGTGGGCGTGATGAACACCTGATCCATGGGCCGGTCGATCTTCGTGAGGCCGACGATCGGCACGTCGCCGACGACTCGACGAATAGCACGGATGTCGGCACGGCCCTCGGCCCGTATGCCCGTTGCTCCGCCCTCGACGGCTGCCCGGCTCATCGCCGCCATGTAACCAGGGCCGTGGAGAGGGTGCCCGGGCGGCGCCTGGCACGAGACGATGAGACCGCCGCGCACGCGCTCGAGTGGGTTCATCGTCCCGCTCCTGCCACCGCCACGTCGGCGCGAAAGAGGTCGCGCACGCCCCGATCGAGCAGTGCGACCGCACCGTCGAGGCCTGCACCCCCAGGCGGCTCGACCCGTGCGAGTGGAACGAGTCGCACGGCCTCACGAATGTAGGCCCCGAGGAGCGGCTCGCCGGCGGCGAACACCCCTCCGGTCCACGAGACGACGAAGTCGCTTCCCCGCGCAACTCGACCGGCGGCCGCCGCGGCTGACCGTGCGAGCTCTCGACCTGCCGACTCGAGAATCGCGGAGGAGATCTCGTCCCCTTCCGACGCGCAGAGCACCACCTCCTCGGCAAAGGAGGCG
>Ga0335080_10008133_pt1 | contig 10926 bp, 7 predicted proteins | sample Lox_Sample_34_FD_206720 | JGI IMG/M metagenome (GOLD analysis project Ga0335080, IMG submission 206720) | Soil microbial communities from Loxahatchee National Wildlife Refuge, Florida, United States - Lox_Sample_3.4 | ecosystem: Environmental > Terrestrial > Soil > Wetlands | place: USA: Florida...
CCAGGTTGAAATCAAAACTGCCGAGACTCATCTTGTGTTGTGCCGACGCCAGATGGAACGCCGCGCCGGCGCCGCCGGGCATGATGGAAATCAAAACGCCGAGGACCACCAGTACCCCGGCCAGTTTGACAATGCCCTGCAACACTTCCGTCCAAATGACCGCTTCCAGTCCGCCAAACAGCGTGTAAAGAATTGTCACGCAACCCGCGCCGAGGATGACGTGATATTTGTCCCAGCCGGTCATACCGCAAACCGCGACTGTGACCGTGAACAGCACAAAACCCATTTTGGAAAAATGCCCCGCCGCAAACGCCAGCGCGCTGTACGCCCGCGCGCCGTACCCAAACCGTTTTTCGAAATACTCATACGCGCTCATGCCAACCGCGTGGCGGAAAAATGAAATCAACGTCATGCCGACGACGAGCAGCACGCCGACCGCCATGAAGCCGGGCACGAGCTGGTTCCAGTCGCCCTTGAACGCCGCGCCGGGATAGGCGATGAACGTGATACTGCTGATGATGGTGGCAAACACCGAAAGCCCCATCGCCCAGTGCGGCACCGCCCGCCGCGCGACGAAATAGGTCTCCGTCGAAGTCTGCCGCCGCGCGAACCGCAGGCCGATGAACGCCACGGCGACAAAATAAATCGCGATGACGAGCAGGTCCAATGTGCGCAACGAGTTCACGGTCTAATCCTCCCCGACAAAAAGCCCGTAATTAAACATATATTCGTGCAGTAATTTGCCATTTTCATCCCATTGACGGGCTGGACCATCAGCGACAAACCCGAAGAACGCCCGGTTCAAATTGCGCACGGACGGACGCGTTTCCCAAAAAGATTGAATTCTTTTTTGACCGTTGGGCCAATACTGGGTCCATACGCCAATGTGATTTTTCAGCGAGTTCTGCCATGTCCAAAGTTTTTTCCCATCAGGCCCCCAGAAAATTTCCTCGCCGGTCTTGCGGCCGCTCGCGTAAGTCACCTCGTGCTGCTTCACGCCATTCGCGTAGAAATCTATCTCCTTACCGTTGAGCAAATAACGGCCGTTCGGACAAATCCGCGCGCTCCAACGGGAACGCAGCTTGCCATCCGGATAATGCTCAGAGAATTTTTTGATTTTGCCGCCGGACGTCTCAGCCGGGATATCGCCCGCGTCCGAAAAAATCCAGGCCTCGTTCAATTCGTAATGCAGGCACGGCTGCGTCTGGGTCGTCAGAAGGTGAATTACCTGGTTCGGCGCCTGCCGCGCGGTGACGTAGCCGAGCGTGCCGTTCGTGCCCCGCGCGTGATTCGGCAACTGTACCGGCAGCGGCTTGATGCGCCAGGATGCACCGTTGTTGGTCGAAATCGCGATGAAACAACCATTGCCGAATTTCCAGCCTTCCGGCGGCGCTCTGCCCGCCTTGTTCAAAAAGGCGTCACTCGCAAAAAATAAATTGCCGTCGGCAAGCCGGATGAGCGAAGGCCGTTGTCCGCTGCCGAGCGGCGGGAAGGGCGACGCGATGCTTTGGCTCCAGCTCGCGCCCCAATTCGTCGAGCGGCTTTCCGGCGACCAGCCGTTGACGCTGGAATTTTTTCCGCCCAGCGCAAGCAAATCGCCGTTGCGGTCCAGCGGGACGATCGCCGAGTGCCGGCCGCCGGTGTGTCCGCCCATGTCGTGCCAGTGAATTCCGTCGTCGGTGCTGCGCCACAAAAAGCTCGTGGCGTTGGCTCCGTCCATCGCGAAATAGAGTGGCACAGGCGTCTCGCCTGTTCGAACGGGCGAGACGCTCGTGCCACCCCGAAATGCGCTCGTGATGGGTTGGGCGGTGTAATCCTGCGCCGGCTGGTCCAGGAGCGGCAGCGACAAAGTCCAGGTGGCGCCGTTGTCGGTTGAAACCGCCATTCTGAATGGCATCCAATCGGAAAATCCGCGGCCACCGCCGAAGAACCGGATGGTTCCGTGGTCGTTCCACAGCAAGCCGGACTGGTCGTTGTAATTTTCCGTCTTGTAAAAGAGTTCCGGCAAATCCCATTCCTCCGCGCCATAGCGCAGCCGCGCCTGAACAAACGTCGTCGTCTTCGCGCTTTCACTTTCGCCGGGCGGAGTGCTGAAAAAAATCGCCAGCGCGTCGCCGTTTGGCAGAATCTCGAAGCCGGGCGAATGATTGTGCGTGAACACCATCGGATCCAGGCCGGCGAGTGCGGCGACATTGCTGGTTGCGTTCTCCGGCGGGATCGGCATCGCGAAGCGCACGGTGAAATAGGGAATTTTCGGGTCCGGCCCCAGCAACGCCGGTGCCGTGCTTTGTTTCACGGCCGACTGGCAGAACGGCAGCGGCACCTGTTCCGAGGCCAGTGACAATACGATGTTTGTTGCACCATCAGAAACAGCATGGTTCGTGGCCAGCGTGAAACCCGCGGCCCGGACCCGCAATAATTCCACCGCGCTGTCTGTCTGCGCCGGTGCCGACAGGCCAATGCCCACCGCCAGCGCCGGCAGAATCAGCATGCGCCTTTCCAAAGACAAAATACCGCCCTGGTTCATATTCACGAGCGACAAAAAAAGTTACTCTCAACCGGGGCAACGAGTCATCCGAAAAACGCCAAATAACCTGCTAAAATTGACAACTCGTGGTATGAACCGTCTGTTCTGCAACCGTTTTCCCGGCACCAGTTTTGCCCCTCAAAACGCAGCGATTGGCGCTCAGCATTGTTCTTTTGGCAGTCATCAGGCTGGGATCTCCGCGGGCGGCGGCGGTAGGGCGGCGGGACGCGATGTCCGGTCATCGCGATGCGATGACCTTTTCTTTAACAGGCATTTACCCCACTGCTATCATCGCCTTCATGACGCCATCCCGGTAATGGGCGACTAAATCGAAGGATTCCCTGGTTTCTGCCAACGGGAAATGGTGCGTCACCATCGCGTCCATGTTGATTTTTTTGCGTTCGAGCAAATCAATCGCCTTTTGCGTGCAATGCGCCTGCCGGCGAATATTCAGGATACTGATTTCCTTCCGCCGCAATTCATGGATGGGAAAAGTAACCTCGTCAAATTCGGGAATGCCCACGAGCGCGAGTGTCCCGCCCGGTTTCAATAATTTAACAGCCTGATCGAAGGCTTCCTTGTCCCCGCTGCATTCAAAAACCGCGTCCATCAACGAAGGCTCGATTTTCGATATTTCCTTCACAACGTTTGTGTGGCCAGGATTGCCGCACCATTTGGGATGCAACCGTTCCGAAAATTTCAGCCGGTCCGGAATTCTGTCGGTGATAAAAACCCCACCGACCTTTTTCGCGCGCAGGACGTGGAAGACCGACATGCCGATTGGCCCGGCACCGAGAATCGCGACATTGGCCCCGGTCGGCAGATGTGACCGGTCAACCGCATAGACGGCAATTGCCAATGGTTCAGACAAGGTCGCCTGCTCGAAAGTCGTGCGGTCTTTAATCGGGAAACAACAATTTTCGGGCAGCACGAGAAACTCTGCGAGCGCGCCGGTCAATTGCCCGGGGCAGCCCAGAAAGAGCAGCTCGCGGCAGGTGTTTTCCCGCCCAGCCCGGCATTGATCGCACTGGCCGCAATACACCGCCGGGTCAATGGCAATCCGCTGACCGGGTTTGACTCTGGTCACCTTCTTCCCGACCTGTTCCACAACGCCGGCGGCTTCATGCCCGACGACGAACGGAAACTGGACGATTTGGGAACCGATTCGGCCGGTGGTGTAATAATGAATGTCCGAACCGCAGACGCCCACCATTTTGACGCGGATGAGCACGTCGGTGGGTCTGCGGATTTTAGGTTCCGGCACCTGACCAATTTTGAATTGTCCGATGCCGGCGAGTAACGCTGCTTTCATGTGTCAGGCCGCGTCAATATGCCCGAGATGGCTAACGACGAAGTGTCGTGCCACGCCGCAGCCGCGACGGCGGAACCAGCGTCGGCTGCAACAGCGGGTCGGCCAGCGTGTAAGCAACGGTTTCGCCGGTGGAATCAAACAGGGTCAAATCCTGTTGGCCCTTGATGGTGTGGTCTTTCACCAACCGTTGGATGGCACTGAGGGTGTCTTCCCGCGTTTCCTGAATCTGAACGGCGATCTGGCTCGCGGTGCCGGGCGTGTTCAAGTCGCGAAGACAATTGATGATTTTGGCTTCGATATGTTCACGGACTGCTGCCTTCATTGGTCACCTCATCTTTCTTGTGCGTCATTTTCAGTTTCGCATGTATGAAAAGCGTCCGAGCTCACGCACAACCGCTGAAGCGGGACGTGATCTGGAATGAAGATGTTCGAGTTTCATAAACAGGTCAACTGCCCGGCTTGGCGGCTGTTGCGCGCACTGCATTGTTCGGCGACCTCTTCCAGATAACCTGGTGGTTAGTCTTAAATGCCGGAACGGCGACCGATAAAATCCACCCCAAAGTGAAGCCTGCAAGGTGGCCCGGGAGAATCTCAATTAAATCGTGGTGGCCTGCCATCTCCTCGTGGATCTCAGAATACTCATCCTTTCCGGCCCTCTTGAACGCAAGGCAAATCAGGTCTGTGGTAAGAAGGTCCCTCTTGTATGCATGCACCTCTTCTACCTCGGCCCATCGCAACTCCGCGGAATTGCCATTGTCATCACTAATCCTCAGGCAGTCGCCGTCACCAACCCCCCGACCGTATTTCGGGTCTTCGAGTGCACGTGGGTCGTGCTTGACTCCAGTCTTCAGAACTTTCTGCACACTTCTCCGTGCCTGCCACGGAACCAAGACGCGATCAAAAAACACGGAAATGAGCAAGACAACAACACCTGCAATAACCGCGATGGCGATGGGGCTCATAATGTGGCCGAACTACTTGCTTGGTAGGAATGAATTCCTGCTAAACCGATAATTGCCGGCAAACCTAGAATTGATTCCTAATTTTTTTAGCATTCTGTATCTGATTATGGCGTCCGACAGGGAAAGTCAATTTGAAAGAGATCGCTAACCGGTTAAAGGCTTAAAAAGGAACGCCGCGTTCACGCGGCGGAGCGGCGATGATTGCTTTTTCTGCCGGCTGAAGCCGGCGTTCCAATGCATCAAACCCGGTCCAGCGCCTGATACATATCGCCGATGAGGTCTTCCGGGTCTTCCAACCCGAGGGCCACACGCACCAGATTGTCCACCATGCCCAAGGATTGACGGAATTCCAGCGGGTAATCGAAGAACGACATCGTCGCCATCTGCGTCACGAGGCTTTCCGAACCGCCGAGGCTGGGCGTAATCTGGAACAGTTCGAGCGAGTCAATGAACTTGTGCGTCTGCCGGCCGCCGCCTTTGACCAGAAACGTGATGACGCTGCCGCACCCGCGCATTTGCTTTTTGGCGACTGCGTAATCCGGATGCGATTTCAGCCCGGGGTACCAGACTTTCTCAATTCTGGGATGTTTCTCCAGCGCCTGCGCCACCTGCAAACCGGCGCGGTTGTGATGCTCCATCCGCAACGGGAACGTCTTCAATCCGCGTTCGAGCAGGAAACAACTCAGCGGTCCGGGCGTCGCTCCAAACATGCGCTCCAGTTTATTGAGGTCCTCGAGCGATTGATGGCCGCCGAGCGTCACACCCGCGAGCAGGTCGTTGTGGCCGCCGAGATATTTCGTGGCCGAATGGATGACCATGTCCACGCCGCATTCGAGCGGACGGATGTTGTAAGGCGTGGCGAGCGTGGCATCAATCATCGTCAGGATCCCGTGACGTTTCGCCACTTTCACGATGGCCGGCAAGTCGAGCACCCGCAGGTATGGATTAGTGGGCGATTCGGTGAAGATGATGTTGGTATTGGGCCGGATGGCGGCTTCGATGGCTTCGGCCGTTGGCGGCACGAGAGTGTTTTGAATGCCGAATTTGCCCAGGAAATTGGTCGCAAAATCGCGGGTCTGCCGATAGCAATCGCTGGTGAAAATGATGTGGCCGTCCTTTTTCATGTAGGCCATGAGGGTCAGGATGACCGCGCTCATGCCGCTGGAGAACAGGATGGCCCGCTCGGCGCCTTCAATGGCGGCCAGCTTGCGCTCGGCCTCCAGTTGGGTCGGATTGAAGTAGCGACCATATTCCTGTTCGCGGATGATGCGACCCTGGGCCTTGGCCGTCATGAACTCCACCACTTCGGCCATGCGTTCGAAGCTGTAATTGGACGTCTGGCAGATGGGCGTGGAAACGGCGTGATGCGCTTTGGGCCGACGTTCCAGACCGTGAACGGCGAGCGTGGCCGGGCCACGTTTGCGAAGGTTGCGAGTTTTAGAAGTCATTGAATAAATTCCTGGTTGCGGAGGGGTGAGTTACACGAACCCCTTACTTTCTGTGAAAAAATGATTCAGGGTCTCGTATAACTCGACCCTCCGATGGTTAAACATTGAACCGGCTCCTTTCCTTGAGCGCTTTGTTGAGCGCGTCCTTGACTGCATCTAACCGGGCAGGCAATTCAATCGGTTGGTTCGCGTAACGGCACGGGAAACCCAATTCTTTCTGGTGATATTTGACTTTCATTTCCACGAACTTCAATCCGTGCGCAGTCGAGATGACGACCACGCGCTCGGATTTGTCGATCTTGCCGGCCTTGAGCAATTTGATAAGCGCAGCGAGCGCCACGCCAGTGTGCGGGCAGTTGAACATGCCGGTCCGGTCGCCCAACGCCGCGGCGTCGGCGAGTTCCTCCTCGCTCGCCTGTTCCACGATGCCGTCGAATTGTTTCAGCACCCGGATGGCTTTCTGGACGCTGACGGGGTCGCCGATCTGGATGGCGCTGGCGAGAGTCTTTTGCGCCTGGACCGGTTCAAACGATTTGAACCCATTCTGGTACGCAAGGTAAAGCGGATTGGCACGTTGGGCCTGGGCCACGACGATGCGGGGCAATCTTTCAACCAAACCGAGGTCGCGCATCATCAATAATCCTTTGCCGAGCGCGGACACATTGCCCAGGTTGCCGCCGGGAATGATGATGACGTCCGGCGCTTCCCAGTCGAACTGCTGGACGATTTCGATGCCGACGGTCTGCTGGCCTTCAACGCGCAAGGAATTCATCGAGTTGGCCAAATACAACGTTTCGTCCTTGGTAATTTCCTGCACCAGCTTCATGCAACCGTCAAAGTCGGTATCCAGATAGAGCACCATCGCGCCGTTGGAAATCGGCTGGACCAGTTGCGCGATGGAAATTTTGCCGCGCGGCAGAAGCACGATGGCTTGGATGCCGGCCGCGGCGCAATACGTCGCCAACGCCGCCGAGGTGTCGCCGGTCGAGGCACAGGCCACCGCCTTGATGGGCGCGCCTTCGGAAATCATCTGTTTGACCTGCGACACCAGCACGGTCATGCCGAGGTCCTTGAACGAACCGCTGTGCGTGTTGCCGCACAATTTGATCCAGAGGTCTTCCACGCCGATGATTTTGCCGAAACGCTCGGCCCAAAAGAGGTTTGTGCTGCCTTCGTAAAGCGAGACGATATTATCGTCCTTGATTTCGGGCAGGATCCATTCTTTCTTGCCCCAGACGCCGGAGCCGTAGGGCCATTCGTTGCTTTTGTAGCGTTCCTCGAACAGTTTCATCCACGCCTTGGCGTCGCGCCGTTTCAACTGTTTGAGGTCATGCTGCACTTCGAGGAGCGAATTACAGCGCTGGCAGTGATAGACGATGGTGTTCAGCGGATAGGTGGCTCCGCATTCCGGATTGATGCATTGAAACCAGGCTCGGTATGACATCGTTCAAATCTCCGTGCCCCGACATCGGCTGTCCGGGCACACGTTGTTCGGGTATTAGAATGGCAGCAAAATCGCGCTTTTCAAGGAAAGAGAGAGGAATTCGGGTGACACCCCGATTTGGCTCGGAGCGCGGGTCGTCTTCAATCCGTAGCTCTTGGACTGGTCGGGTGTGCTGCGAGTTGGGCCCACTCGCGCTCCAAGCGCTCGGTGGATCGGGCGGGTGGAGGGTGGATCGCACGGCCTGTCCGTCCGGAATAATATTCTACTCGGACTCGTTAAATGCCTCGACGTGATAAATGGAAATGGAGGTGTCCTTGCCTCGCCAGGCGGATGGTTCGCAGCCGGCCTTTTCGGAAAGGTGGTTCAGGAATTCGACCTTGTCGGGAATCTGCTCCCAGACTTGCGGCAGAAACGTGGCGCCACAAGAGCCAATTCTCAACACCACACCATCCTCGTAAGGCTGCAATTGGCCCAGCAGGTCCTCCGGCGAATTGAACCGCAGCGGCTGCGGTTCGGTCAGCACGCTGATTTCGATGTTTATTCTGCCCACTTCCTCCGACTGCACTGGCGGAAAGCGCCAGTCGCACGTGGCCGCGCTCTGCGCGTTGTCCACCACGGCTTGAAAGAGCGGCTCTTGTGGCACGATGTGACCGACGCACCCGCGCAACGTCCCGTTCTCCCTCAACGTGACGAAACACGCCTTCGTCTCGGCCAGTTTCGGCGGCACGTCTTTGGCGCTGACTTCGGGCAGGTGTCCGTCTGCAGCCACATGCGTCAACGTCGTCCGCGCCAAGGTCAGCAGAAATTTTTTCTCCGTTGCAGCGAAGTGCTCCGTTGGAGGCGCGTAGAAAGCGATGGCGGTGCAGCCGGCCACGCGGTTCCTGTCGCCGGTCACATCCCCGCTGTTGCGACAATCCAGCAATTGCGCTTTCCAGCCCTTTTCCCGGGCCAGACACATCAACGTCAGGATCGGCGCCTTGCCGCAAGCTTCCTGAGTTCTCATGCTGTCAATATCCGGGTTCAATATCGCCCCAAGCCGGTGATTGTCCAAGCCCGAAATCGGGTGATGCCGTACCAACCCCATAAACGGGCGATTCGGCGCAGTTGGGAGGTCAGATAAAAAAGCCGCCCCGGTTTCCCGGAGCGGCTTTTAAAAATTTGGTAGGGCTCGCTCTCCGAGCGAGCCGCGGCGCGATGGGACATCGTGCCCTACCGCATTATTTCTTCTTCGCCTTTTTCGCGGCTTCCTCTTCCAAGGCGGCCTGGGCCGCGGCGAGGCGCGCCACCGGCACGCGGAAAGGCGAGCAGCTCACGTAGGTCAATCCGATGCGATGGCAGAACTTTACCGAGTCGGGATCGCCGCCGTGTTCGCCGCAGATGCCCAGCTTGATGCCGGGCCGCGTCGCATTGCCCTTCTCGACCGCAATCTTCATCAGTTGGCCGACACCGGCCTGGTCAATCGTCGCAAACGGATTCTTCTTAATGATCTCCAGTTCCTGATACGGCCCGAGGAACGGGCCGGAATCATCGCGGCTCATGCCCAAGCACGTCTGCGTCAGGTCATTGGTGCCGAAGCTGAAGAACTCGGCGTCCTTGGCGATTTCATCGGCGGCCAGTGCGCCGCGTGGAATTTCAATCATCGTGCCGACCAGGTATTTGACCTTGGTGCCTTTTTCGATCTGCACCTGTTTGGCCACGCGATGCACGACCTCGAGCTGGTTCTGGAGTTCCTTCGGGAAACCCACCAGCACGATCATGATCTCGGGCTTGACCGGGATGCCTTCGGACTGGACCTGCAATGCGGCTTCGATGATGGCGCGCGTCTGCATCTCGGTGATTTCCGGATAGACGATGCCCAGCCGACAGCCGCGCAAGCCGAGCATGGGATTGAACTCGTGCAGTTCCTTGACGCGTTGTTTGATCTTCTCCACCGGCACGTTCATCTTGGCCGCGAGATCTTTCTGCGCGGCGTCTTCGTGCGGCAGGAATTCGTGCAACGGCGGGTCGAGCGTGCGGATGGTCGCGGGCAGGCCCTTCAACTCACGGAAGATACCGACAAAATCATCCCGCTGGTAAGGCAGGAGCTTGGCCAGGGCTGTCTTCCGGTCCTCGAGATTGTCGGCCAGAATCATCTCGCGCATCGCGTCAATGCGGTTGCCGGAGAAAAACATGTGTTCGGTGCGGCACAGGCCGATGCCCGTCGCGCCAAACGCGACTGCGTTGGCGGTCTGGTCCGGTGTGTCGGCATTGGTGCGCACCTGGAGGCGAGTCACCTTCGAGCACCACTCCATCAGCTTGTTGAACATCTGGTAGGTGGCGCTGTCATTGCCGTCGAGCGATTTCTCGACGAGCACCTGTACGATTTCAGACGCGGCGGTCCTGAGTTCACCGGGATAAACCTCACCGGCGGTGCCGCTGATGGACAGGAAATCGCCTTCCTTGTAAGTGGCGCCGTCCACGGTCAGGGACTTGGCGGCGTAATCAATCTGGAGCGCGCCGGCGCCGCAGACGCAGACCTTGCCCATCTGTCGCGCAACCAGCGCCGCGTGCGAGCTCACGCCGCCTTTGGCCGTCAGAATGCCTTCGGCGGCAATCATGCCGCGCAAATCTTCCGGCGTGGTTTCATTGCGCACCAGCAGCACTTTTTCGCCCTTGGATGCCGCCGCCGCCGCCCGGTCGGCATTGAGATACATTTTACCGGAAGCCGCGCCTGGACCGGCCGGCAACCCTTTGGCGATGCACCGGGCGGCTTTCACCGCCTGGCGGTCAAAAATCGGCGCGAGCAACTGGTCCAACTGGTCTGCTGGCACCCGCCGAATCGCCGTCTTCCAATCAATCAGTCTTTCCTTCTCCATCTCGATGGCGAAACGGACCGCGGCGAGGCCGGTGCGTTTGCCGTTGCGGGTTTGGAGCATGAACAACTTGCCGTCCTGAATCGTGAACTCGAAGTCCTGCACGTCTTTGAAATGGGATTCGAGGGTCTTGCGGACCTGTTCCAATTCGGTGAAGGCTTTAGGCAAATGATTCTTGAGTTGCGCCACCGGTTCGGGCGTGCGGATACCCGCCACCACGTCTTCGCCCTGGGCGTTGATGAGAAATTCGCCGTAGAAAATCTTCTCGCCGGTTGCCGGGTCGCGCGTGAACGCCACGCCGGAACCGGAATTGTCGCCGGTATTGCCGTAAACCATGGCCTGAACATTGACTGCGGTGCCCCATTCCGAGGGAATGTTGTA
>Ga0335080_10008134_pt1 | contig 10926 bp, 6 predicted proteins | sample Lox_Sample_34_FD_206720 | JGI IMG/M metagenome (GOLD analysis project Ga0335080, IMG submission 206720) | Soil microbial communities from Loxahatchee National Wildlife Refuge, Florida, United States - Lox_Sample_3.4 | ecosystem: Environmental > Terrestrial > Soil > Wetlands | place: USA: Florida...
GGGTCTGCGCTTCGCTTCGATGAACGCGGCAGAGAACGCCGCGCCCTTGACCCGTCTCCCTCTCCGCTCCTGTGTTGCCGGGTGCCCCACTCAAGCCCGGTTTTGGCTTGAGTGGGGATTTTGGCCGCCTGCCCCACCCTTGCGTTCCTTCTCAGGATTTTCGCCTGCATCACCTAACAATGGCTGCCCCATCCTTCGCGCACTTTGCGAAGGGTGGGCGGCAAAGAAACCCGGGGACATCCATGATAAGTACGGGCCAAGGGAAAACGGAGATTTCCCTTCGCTCAGGAGCTCCCGTTTGATCAAACGAAGTGAACTGCAGCGTGCGCTCTGTTCTTGCCGCCCGGGCGCCAGCTCGGCCAGACCTTGCGGGAACAGCCGTCGAATACCGTCCACGAAGATTGAGTTTGGATAACCCCGTCCCATTTCGGGAAAATGAAGCAGTTGCCAGTGGTCCAACGCGACTTGATTTCCGATGATTTCTAGGCTGTCAGTGGAACATCCCGAAAAAAGCGCGCCCGATCGAAGCGCCCCGCCGGATTTTCATGATTTTCCCAGCTTCTAACTCCCGCGTTTTCCTATGCCTGCCAGGAACCAGCCACGCCCCTCCTCCAACCTCTTTAGAATCAAGCCCCCTTGACAGCCCGTGCTATCCTACGGGCGCATTTTTCCTCCGCCGTCCCTGCTAACCAGCCCGAAATCTCGATTGCCATCCCACTTTTGACTATCTTGATTCCAGCAGGAACCACCTGCTTGCAAACTGAGAACTCAGAATCGAGAGCCGGAGCTACCTTCCCTTCAACATGCCGACTACCCGTTCAAAATCATCAATTGTCGAGTACTCAATCAGGATTCTCCCCCGCCCGTTGCGGTCCCGAATCCGCACCCGCATCCCCAGCACTTCCTCGAGCGATCGCTGCGCCGCTTTCACATTCGGATCCACCCATCGCGCGCCGCCCGACGCCTTCTCCTTCGAAGCCGGGTCCGATATGCCTCTTACCAGCTCCTGGAGCCCGGCCACCGTCAGGTTTTTTTCAATCGCCCGGTTCGCCACGCTCTCGATCTCCTCAGCTTCCCGTAACTGCATCAATACCTTCGCATGGCTGAACGTCAGCCGTTTCGCCACTAGCGCCTCCAGCACGCCCGACGGTAGCGACAGCAAACGCATGTAATTCGATACCGCTTCCCGCGACAGGCCCACTTTGTTGCCGATCTCCTCCTGTGTCAGGTGGAAGGTCTTGCTCAATCTTGAGAAAGCTGTCGCCTGCTCGACGCAGTCAAGATCCTGGCGCTGCAGGTTCTCCACCACCGTCATTTCCGCGGCTTGCTGCTCCGAGACCCGCTTTATGATTGCTGGAATCGTCCGCACTCCCGCGATCTGCGAAGCCCGTAACCGCCGTTCCCCAAGAACCAGCGTGTACCGGTCCGCCCCTTCCGGCCTGACCAGGATCGGCTGCAACACTCCCTGCGCCCGGATCGAATGCGCCAGCTCTTCCAGTGCCGCCGGGTCAAAGGACATTCGCGTCTGGTGCGGATTGTGCTCAATCGACTGAATGTCGAGCCGTATCACTTCACCCTCAGCGATAAAGGACGGCGCGAGAGCGGCTTCCGGGTGGCCGGCAACGCCATCCCGAACACGAGGAAGAGCAGCTCCCTCCTCTTTCCTGTCGGTCGTTGGAGTGGCCGGCGGTTCTGCTCCCTCCGCGCGCAAGTCCCGCAGCACTTTCGCAGAACCAGCAGGCCCCGCGGGGGCGGCGTGGGCTTCGGCGCGCGCCGGCCCGGCCGGAGCAACCGCTCGCGGCCCGGGCAACAGCGACTCCAGCCCGCGGCCCAGCGCCCGCCGTTTCTCCGCCACCTTTTCGTGAACCTTGTTGTCGGGAGGCTTGTTCTCCGTACTCTTGCCGGCCGCGTTTCTCTCCGCCGCCGCTGCATTCGTCGTGCTCGGCATCGCTTCGTCTCCTTCCACCAATTTCAAAGCCAGAGTGATTGTCCGAGTCGAAAACGCCGCTTTCGGCCTTTAGCTGACAGGGTCAAACCCCAGCCCATAAATGTCGCTTTTGAAGGGGCACGCCTTCCGCCGCGTCGTTCCGGCTGCTTCCGTCCGCGAACAACCGGGATCCCCGCCATTTCACTTTTTATTTATATTTATAGACATAAATATTTATATATATGAATCTATGCCGCCTCCCCCGAATCGGGAGAAGTCGCTCCGCCTGCTGCAATCCCCGCCTGGCGGTCCAGCATCTCCTTCGCGAGCTTTATGTAGCTCTCGGCTCCCCGCGAGCGCGCGTCATACACCAGCGCCGGCTGCCCGTGGCTCGGGGCCTCGGCAAGCCTCACGTTCCGTGGGATCGTTGTCCGGCAAAGCTTCTCGCCGAAATAGTTCCGCAACTCCTGTGCCACCTGTTGCGCCAGGTTGGTGCGCTCGTCGAACATCGTCAGTACCACTCCGTCTACCTCCAGCGCCTGGTTGAACGCCGCCCGGATCCGTTCTACCGTGTCCAGCAACTCCGACACGCCCTCCAGAGCGAAATACTCCGCCTGCATGGGTATCAATACGCCATCGGCCGCGACCAGAGCATTCAACGTGAGCAGATCCAGCGCAGGAGGACAATCGAGCACAATAAATCGAAACCGCTCCCGCAAGGGCTCGAGGGCATCCCGTAGCCGGTACTCCCGCCGCTCGCCCTCGACCAACTCGAGGTTTGCTCCAATCAAGTTCTTGTGCGAAGGAATGATCCACAACTGCTCGAGCGTGGTAAGTTGCAGCGATTCCTCTGCGGTGGCTGCACCCATGATCACGTCGTAGATGCTGACGCGCTCCGGGTCCTTAACCAGTCCAAGGCCGCTGGTCGAGTTAGACTGCGGATCGCAGTCAACCAGCAGGGTGTTGACTTCCGCCGCGGCAAGTGAAGCGGCGAGATTGATTGCAGTCGTCGTCTTACCGACGCCGCCCTTCTGATTAGCGACTGCGATGATGCGTCCCATTGCCAGCCTTCCCGGACGAGCCTCGCTACTTCACGGGCCCGTCGGCCTTCGAATTGGGCCCAAGTCTGATGAAGCTTTCTCGCTTAGCGAGGATGGGCCACATAAATGCGCGCGCGATCCACGCACTGCGACCTGCTCGCGCATTCTCTATTTTCTGTGTAGCGCGCCAGAATAATTGCTGAGATGGTTCAAAAGCAATGCCGGATTTTGGTGCAAAGCTGATCGGTGTTCCTCGCGGAACACCACCGAGTCGGTTGGATGTTCCACACGGAACACTTTGCATGACGGTCGGTGCGGTGGATGAATGCAGCCGGGCGCAGGGACGATCCGTATGGAGCAGAGAGGGCGGCGAGATGGAGCAGAGAGGGCGGCGAGTTCGGCGAAGACTGAGTGTTCCCTTGCGGACCACCGCATAGATACCTGCGCTAGTGTTCCACGCGGAACACTTTTGCAGGGATGAGTCGTTTCTCGGCTAATAACGGGTGACCGACCGCCAATAATCTCATTGTGAGAATATGTTAAAATTGCACCACTTTGTACCATATAATGCCGGAAAACTATTGCAAGCAATAGGAAAAATGATCATTAATAGTCAAACAAGTTCCACTTTTATAATTTTGTTAACTACACTTGTTCTACCTTAGCTCCCCCTATTGCCAGCACCCTATATTGTGACTGTGGGATATTAATGCATGCCCACTGGAGGTCGTGAAGTGTAGTCAGCCGAGAGATCTGCGCCTGGCCGATGAGCAAGGCCAAGCAGCCAGCTGGGGCGAGGAAACCTCTGGCAGCGGGAAGAACCTGGTCGAATTTCTCGATGGCGCGAAAAGTAACGACATCGGCAGGGGAGAGGGGAGCGTCACGAGGGGTTGGACGCGTATACGGGATCGGAGGTTCAGAGCTGGAGAGGGGCGGATTCTCCCTGCGCTCCGAGCTGGCAGAAATGAGGGCGGGTTCGGGCGAGGTGGTTCCGGGCAATTTTGCCGCGAGACGGGCGAGCACGGCTTCGGCGCGGTCGGCAATTACATTGACGTTCGTCAATGTAAGCGAACGAATGGTTTCGCGGAGAAAGGCCACCTTTTTGTGATTCGATTCGATGAGAGTGAGGTGGATTTCAGGCGCCCAGATTTTCAAGGGGAGAGCGGGGAATCCAGCGCCGGAGCCGAGATCTACCACCGTGCCGTTGGAAGTAGAAGTCAGGAATGCGGGCCGGGCAGAGTTACCGGGACGCGGGAAAAGATGACGGGCCAAAAATAAAGACTCGCCAAAGTGGCGGGAGACGATTTCCTCGGGCTTGCGAATGGCGGTGAGATTGATGCGGGCGTTCCAGCGCAGCAATAGATCGATGTACGTCGATATATGATCGAGCTGGGCTGGAGTGAGTGGACCGCCCGCTTCTCGAACAGCGTGAGGCGCGGGGCAGCCTTCAAAGAAAGGCTCGAGCAGTTCGGCGATGAAGGCTGTGTTCATGGGAAGCTTCGAGACGCACCAACAGCTTCCAGCTTTCGTGGTGAGGAATGCAAGTTGAAATGAACCGCCAAAAGCTGCGAGAGCTTGAGGCGCGGCGCAGGCGCAGGTTGAGAAAAGCACCTTGCCACCGAGGGCACGGGAGTAGGGAGAGATACATAAGGCCTTTGCTGCGCCAACCCAACCACCAAAACGATAGTGCGTTTGGGGGCTGCGGCTCGCTCAGGACACCAAGACAAATACAGGTATCAGGTTATTCGGCGATCCGGCCCCTGATTCCGAGCTGGCACGAAGCAAGAAATCTTCAGCCATGAGGACCCGGAGGAGATATGGACGGTTGCGGTGACTTATGGCACGCCGGGAGGCGGGACATTGGTGGCAGGTGCGTTTGCGGGAGGCGACACGCTTGAGGCCGGTGGAGGACTAACCGACGCAGGATTGGCGGGCGAAGTGGAAGCGGGGTACATGGGCTGCGGGGCAACGGGGGCAGGATTGACGGGTTGCGGGTTCGCCGCAGGTTGCGGAGTGATGGCCGGTTGCCGGGAGGCGGGCATGCCGGCGGCGGTGTTAGGCGACGATCCGGCTGCGGGATGATAGGACGTGTCTTCGTCTCCGCGGGCAGATTTAGTAGGTTCCATAGAAACGACCTGGTAGGTGCGGGTTTTATGGTCGCCGTCGGGCACCTTCAGAAACAGCTTATCCTTCTTGACCTTGAACTCAGCTTCGCTGCCGATGGGCAAGAGCGCAGGATGCTTGGAATCGGTGGGGCGGATGTGGTACTCGAGCTGATCGGTACGAAAGAGATATTGGGGACATAGCTTCTCGTTCGAGGAGACGCTGGTGACGCCGATCGAGCCCCAGACGGCGCCGATGCCGTTCAAGCCCTTTTGCTTAACGCCGCAGGGCAAAGACTGCATGCTCTCGATCATGCCGCGGGGCGCTGGTTTTTTCTTGCCGGCGGCGGAATTGGTTGGAAGCAGGATTACGAAGGCGAGAGCAGCGGCAAAAAGAAAAGCATTCGGGCCTGCAAGAGTTCTGTTCACGACTTTCCTCCCCTTTGGTGATCAATGAGCGGCTTGCTCGGGACAGCACCCCCAGGCACGCGTCCATGGTTATGGACACGCGCCCGGAGTGAGTAAGCTGCGACTTAGTTGTGCGGTTTCAGGTCTCCCTCGGGCTTCGGGGAAGGCATGGTCGTCGCCTTGTGCGGCATGGTGTTTCCAGGGGCCGCCAGTGCCGGGGAAGTCAGAACAGCTTGCGGGTTCGCCGCTAACTGCTGCTGCACGGCGGGATGGCCCTTCAGATAATCGCGAAGCTCGGGATTGTCTGCGAGGAACTCACGGTTGTTCGCAAGAGACGGATTGCGGGACAGGGCTTCAGCGCAATTGGAATGGCCGCGGAGAAAATCGCCAAAGCCAGCGATTTCGCGCCGGTTCCAATCGCGGTCGTGATCGCGATCGTAGCCATTGCGGGCGTCTTCTGCGTGCTCGTAACGGTCTTCGGCGCGCATAAAGCCGTCGGGGTTGTTGCGGATCTCATTGCGGATGTCGGGATGAGTATCCAGGAACTGCTGGAGTTCAGGATGATCGGCGAGGAAGCGCTGGTTGTCGGCGAGGGACGGGTCCTTGCGCAACTGCTCGGCGATCTCGCGATGGCTGTCCATGAAATGATCCATGTTCGCCAAAACCTGGGGCGACAAGTCGCGCCGGTAGGTGGCGCCTTCATAGCGCTTTTCGTCGTGCATAAACAAGCCAGGATTCTCCATGAATTCTTCCTTTATTTCTCCGTGGGTCTGCAGGAACTGCTGGAGTTCGGGATGGCTGTCGACGAAACGCTTGTTGTCAATGAGGGACGGATCCTTGCGCAATTGCTCGGCAATCTCGGGGTGATTGTCGAGGAAGTTGTTCATATTGGCGAGTTCCTGTTGAGTGATGTCGTTATTCGGGGAGCGGGGAGGGGGCGGCGTGCCCACGGGTTGAACCGGAGTGGGGATGGGCCGTTCCTGTTGTTGCGCTTGCGAGGTCTGCGCATTAGTCGGGAGAGCGACGGAGACCATCAAAGTCAGGACCAGCGCTCCGAATAAAAGAGATAGGTGCCAGTGCATTTTGCGATTTGTTTCCACGTGACCTCCTGTTGCAAATGTTCGCGAGGATTAGAAATGCAACCGCGGGGCCAAAGAGGTGTGCAAGGGAGCCAAACGCAGACGGATGAGAAAGATGGGTAAGAACCGGGGCACGCGCGGAACTCCCGGCGCAGAGCAATTTCGACATTTCAAGGAAGTGAAATCGCTATACGGGAACCCACCTAGTCCGAGAGGAACGTAGTGTGCGGGACAATTCCGCGGCAAGCGAGAGAGCGGTCAAGGTAAGAGAGGTTGAGAGGCTGGCAATCGAAAAGAAAGGGCGCTCGGATGAGCGCCCTTGAATCGCGTTGACGAAAGTTCAAAGTGCAACCAAGTGGCCGGCTCAGAATTCAAACCGGAAACCAAACTGGCTGCTCAGGGACTTGGTGGCGGCCGCTGCGTAACCCGAGAGACCGCCAAATGCAGCATTGCTGGGACCGTTGCAATACGATCTGGGCGTATTGAAGGTGGAGCCAGCGGAAACGCTCTCTTCGTAGCTGTTGCAGAAGTTGGCGCGGTTGAACAGATTGTAGAACTGCCAATTGACCGTCAGCTTGGCACGTTCACCGAACCTGAAGGCTTTGTCGATACCGAGATCGGTTTCGATGTAGGCCTTGCCGGTGAGGGTGTTGGGTTTGATCATGGGGCAGCCCGGGGTGGTGATGGGATCTGTAACGGTGCTGCCCTGGCAGACGCGATCGAGGACGACGCGGCCGTCGCCGTCGAGGTCGGTTCCGGCAAGGAAGCTATAGGGGCGAGGAGAAGCAGCAGTAAAGATCGGGTCCAAGCCAATACCGAAGGGCAACTGGAAAACGCCGCTAAAGACGAAACGGTTGCGCTCGTCAAAATTGGTACGGGCGAACTCGTTCGGCTGGAATTGCTGCTCGGGTGTGATAGCGAGGCCGCTGCCGCCATAAGATGCGACGGGGAAGCCGCCCCAGGAGCGCGACCAGGAAATGACATCGCTGGCCTGGAAGGTGAAGTGGTGGCTCATGCGGCGGCGGATCTGAAGATTGATACCGTCGTACATGGAGCGGTTATTGGTGCTGTAGTCGTAAATCTTGTTGAAACGGCCGGGGCCGCCGAGGTCGCCGGGGCAATTGACGGGATCGCCGACGCAAGGAACGCCGGTGGTGGCAAACACATAATCCATGAGGCGGGTGCCTGTGCCAGCGACGCACCGGGGATTGGCGGGATCGCCGCCGAAGTCCGGGTCACAGACGGGACCGATGACGGGGTTCATGTTGAGGACGCGCTCTTCGTGAGTGCCGAGGATGTGATGGTAATCGGCCGAAAAAGCATATTCGGGTGACACCTGCCAGGCGTACCCGATGGACATCTGCTGCGACCAGGGGTCGGTGATTCTGGGGTTGGTGAGGCGGGGAGTGGCACCGAAAGCCAGGTCGACGGTTGCGGGCGGCGGAACGGGAAGAGCATCAACACCGAAGCGGAAAGAACAGGTGCTGACGGGGCCGGTACCCTTATCCGTACAGCCGAGTCCGGGAGCGGCGGAGCCGACGGCATCGAACACCGCCTGGTAGATGGTCGGTTGAGATTGCTGGATCGACCAAAGGGTAATGTTCTGGAAAATCTGGTCGCGTGCGATACCGTAGCCGCCGCGGAGCAGATGTTTTCCGTCGCCGGTGACATCCCAGGCGAAGCCGAAGCGTGGCTGAAACTCCTTCATATCGGAGGTTCTGCGTTGCAAGTCGCCGGCGTTGCCGACAATCTGCAAGATGCGCTGCGCGCCGGGGTCGCTGGATGGGAAGGCGGGATTCGATATGACCTGACGGAGGTCCCACACTCCTTTGTTGCTGTCGGTCAGGCCGCTGCCTAACTGAGACTGAAGGAAGTGGAGATTGGCATCCCAGCGCATACCCATACTGAGAGTGAGCCGGGGAGTGACTTTGAAGTCGTCCTGGAGGTAGAGGCCTAAGGCGTGCCAGGGTGGTTGAGCGGTAGAGGCGCTGCCTCCATTGAGGAGAATCTCCTTGACGGCACCGGCAGTCTCCAAGCTATCGGGATACAAGCCACCGCTTCCGGTCGTGTCGCAGTTATTCGCGGCGATGCACTCGGGGTTATCCCACAAGGAAAGCGTGTAACCCTGCTGGGAGTAGAAGTAGCCGCCCATTTTGGCGAAGTAGATTTCATTTCCACCAAACTTGAGGTTGTGCTTGCCATGAGCCCAGATGAAATCGTCGCGGAACTGATATTTCCGGATGAGAGTTTCCTGAGGGACATTGGCATTGATGCCGACGTTGGAACCATCCGCCATGGCGATGTTGGGGTTGGTGATGGTGCCGCCGCCAACGACGGGATAGGTAAAGGTATGGAGAGGCGACTCGGGAATAACGTTGACCATATCCTGGAAATGGATATTGATGGAATTGACCTTGTTATTCGAGAGGGTCAGGTTGTGGCCAATGGTGAGATCGTGAAAGTTGTTAATGTCGGCATTGGATTGAGTGCCATCGGTAATGAAGGGAGTACCGAGACTGCCGAGCTGGTCGTTGGGGGCAGTCCACTTCTGCCTTCCATAGCGAGCCGACATATTCTGATGGTTATTGATCTTGTAGTCGAGTTTGAAGGTGGCAAGATCATCAATGTAGGGTGAAGGCAGGGTTTTGATGGGGAAAGCGTAAGGACCACCGGGAAGGCCCTGGGTGAGGGTGGCGAAAGAAGTCAAGTCGACGAAGGCGGAAGGCTCTACGGTCAGAGCGCCGGGCTCGCGCTTCTGTTCGAATGCACCGAAAAAGAAGAACTTGTCTTTGATGACGGGGCCGCCCAACGAACCGCCATAGTGATACTTGTGGAGCACCGGTTTGGGACAGTTACTCTTGTCGGCGCAACCCTGGAGCGTGAAGTAGTCGTTCTTGTTGAGGCCGCTGTTCTGGAAGAGTCCAAACAGGGAACCATGGAGAGTGTTGGTGCCGGACTTGCTGACGACGTTGACCACGGCGGCGACGGAGTGGCCAGCTTCGGCCGTGTAGTGATCGGTGACGACGTTGAATTCCTGGATGCCTTCCATGGTGAAATTTTCGACGAGGCCACCGACAACGAGATCCTTGTTGTCGCCGCCGTCGACGTTGGTATCAACCTGGCGGCCATCGCCGCCGTTGACACTGATGTTGCCGACGCGGGTCTTGGTAGGATCGAAACCTTCGGCCTGGCGCACGCCGGGAACGAGGGTTTCGAGGGTGGCGAAGTTGCGATCGAGGAGAGGCAGAGCGGAGACCTCGGTTGGGGAAACCGAGCCGACGACTTGGGAACTGGAGGTCTCGATGAGAGGCGCCTGGGAGGTGACTTCGACAAGTTCACTGGCGGCGCCGGGTTTCAGGGTTTGATTGACAGTCAAGACTTGACCGACCAGGAGTGTGATTCCTTTTTGCTCGACGGTGGAGAAGCCCTTGGCCTGTACCCGGAGGGTATAGGTGCTGGGTGGAAGGAAGGGAATGCTGTACTCTCCGATGGATCCAGAAACCGTTTTGTGAGACAGAGCGGTAGCGGGATCAGTGACGGTGACTTCGGCGCCGGCAACGGCAGCGCCCTGGACATCCAAGACGGTACCGTTGAGTGTTGCGGTTGTCATCTGGCCCCAGAGAGGTGTTGTGAATATCAACGAAAACAGGAGAAACAGGAAGAATGATTTCTTCATAGGAGAGGCTCCTTATAGTGCACCTGTTGAAACCTGAGCCTTGGAGAGCGCTCGTACTGAATACACGTGTACCTAGCTAAGGATGGGTATGGCACGTTGGCGACCAAAAAATGCAGCGATTGTTTTCATGCATCGTCGGGACAGTTACGCCGACACACTATGAATAATCGGAGCCTGAGAATTACTTCCAATATGAAATATGAAACGACGAAGTTAGTGGTGATGGACGCGTCGCCGATGTAACAAAACGGGCTCATTCTGTACCGTCCAGGAGATGGTGAGAAATGCAACAACAGGAGTGATGATTTATGAACGCAGATGATTTTCTAAGAATGTTCGCTTACGACGATTGGGCAAATCGCGAATGCTTGCGAGCGATGAGTGGAGGCGGATCGATTCCGGGGGCGACGGTGGTGCGAATGGCGCATATTCTTTCGGCAGAGAAACTCTGGCTGGAGCGGCTGGAGGGAAAGGCGCAGAGCATGGCGGTGTGGCCGAATACGTCGGTCAAGGAATGTGCAGAGCTGGCCGGGGAGATGGCATCGGCGTGGCGCGAGTATTTGAGGGGACTTGGGGCGGGCGAGCTCGGGAAGAATATCAATTACCGCAATACGAAGGGCGAAGCGTGGCAGAGCAAGGTGGAGGACGTACTGATACACGTGGTAATGCATTCGGCCTATCATCGCGGACAGAT
>Ga0335080_10008136_pt1 | contig 10925 bp, 7 predicted proteins | sample Lox_Sample_34_FD_206720 | JGI IMG/M metagenome (GOLD analysis project Ga0335080, IMG submission 206720) | Soil microbial communities from Loxahatchee National Wildlife Refuge, Florida, United States - Lox_Sample_3.4 | ecosystem: Environmental > Terrestrial > Soil > Wetlands | place: USA: Florida...
TTGAGCACGGTGACAAACGCGAGGATGACCAGGCAGATGACCACCGTGTCCGGGTTGAGCACGGGGAAGGCCGATGTCAGCGCCGCCACCCCGGCGGCGATGGAGACCGCGACGGTGAGCGTGTAGTCAACGACCAGGGCGCCGGCGGCGACCAGGCTGGCCCCGTGGCCGAGGTTGGCCCGCGACACCGCGTACGCGCCCCCGCCGTTCGGGTAGGCGTCGATCACCTGGCGGTAGGAGAACACCAGGATCGCCAGCAGGACCACGATCGTGATCGTGATCGGCAGGACCAGGTGCAGCGCGCTGGCGCCCGCCGTGGCCAGCACGACGATGATCGCTTCCGGGCCGTAGGCGACCGAGGTCAGGGCGTCCAGGGACAGCGCGGGCAAGCCCTCCACCGGGGTGATCCGTTCCTGGGCCACCTCACGTGCCCGGAGCGGCGGGCCGATCAGCAGGCGCCTCACCGAGGCCACGGCATTGCGGCCGTCTGACCGCCCGTCTGCCACGCCCGTACTCTACGACGGAGCCCTGCCGGATATCCCTCAGCCGCGCGGTGAAGCTTCCGTGCCTGACCGGCACGCAGCCACCCTGCCGGTCAGGGCACCACGGTGACCGGCCACCGCCCGGCCCGCACCAGCCGCACCGCCAGCGAGCCGACCAGCCGGTGCCCAGCGTGGGCGGATGCGCCCACGACGACGGCGTCGGCGCGGATCTCGTCGGCGATGCGGCGCAGCTCGGTGAACGGGTCGCCCTCGGCCGCGATGAAGGTGATGGGAATCCCCAGCTCCGCCGACACCTCCTCGGCCCGCTGCCGCATGCCCGCGGCGATCTGGCTGAACGCCTCGTGCCGGGCGGCGGCGAGGTCGGCGCCGCCCGGTGACGCCGCGCCCAGCGACGCAATCGGGGCGACGTAGACGGCGGTCACGCTGGCGCGCTGCCGGCGCGCCAGGCCCGCCGCGTAAGAGGCGGCCCGCAGCGAGGTGGTGGAGTCGTCGACGCCGACGAGGATCGTCGTGGGCCCGTCGGTTCCCAGCTCGAACGGGCCTTCTCCGCCAAGCGTCACAGCGGCAGTGTACGGGCCGCCGCGGCGGTGACGGGCCCGGTGACCGGCGCTGCCTCAGGCGCGGGTGAGCAGCTCGGGCCCGAGTTCCCGCAGCTCCGCGGCGGAGGTGACGCCCAGCAGCTGCAGGGTCCGCCGGAACTGCTCCGCCAGCAGGTCCAGGGCCCGGTCCACGCCCGGCTCGCCGGCGGCCATCAGGCCGTACAGGTAGGCGCGGCCGATCGCGACGGCGTCGGCGCCGAGCGCCACAGCGGTGGCGATGTCGGCGCCGTGCCGGACGCCGGAGTCGACCAGCACCGTGAGGTCCTGGCCGACCGCCTCTCGCACGGCGGGCAGCAGGTCGATGGGCGCGACGGCGCGGTCGAGCTGGCGCCCGCCGTGGTTGGACAGCTGCACGCCGTCGGCGCCGGCGTCGGCGGCCCGGCGGGCGTCGGCGGCGCCGAGCGGGCCCTTGATGACCAGCTTGCCGTTCCAGCGCTCGCGCAGGGCGGCGATGTCGTCCCAGCTGATGCCCGGGTGGAAGAAGCTGGCCGTGCCAGCGATGGTCTCCGGCCGGCGGACGGCGAGGTTCGCGGGCTTCACCGCGGGGCTGCGCAGCAGCCGCAGCCAGTAGCCGGGATGCGCGCCGATGCTCGCGATGGCGCGCATGGTCAGCTCGGGCGGCAGGGTCAGGCCGTTGCGCACGTCCCGGATGCGCCGGCCGGCGACCACGGTGTCCACGGTCACCACCAGCACCCGGTACCCGCAGGCGGCGGCGCGGTCCACCAGTTCCCGGGTCAGCCCGCCGTCGGCCAGGATGTACAGCTGGAACCACAGGTCGCCGCCGGTGGCCGCGGCCAGGCCGGCGACGGACGTGGTCGCCATGGTGGACAGCGTGTAGGGCAGGCCGTGCCGCGCCGCCGCCCGGGCGGCCGCGGTCTCGCCCCCCGGGTGCAGCATGCCCGTGAACCCGGTGGGCGCGAGGACCAGCGGCAGCGGGACCGGCCGGCCCAGCACCTGCCCGGCGGTGTCCACCACCGAGACATCGCGCAGCGCCCGCGGCACGAACCGCCAGCGCCGGAACGCCCCGATGTTGCCGGCCATGCTCAGTTCCTCATCGGCGCCGCCGTCGGCGTAGTCGAACACCGGCCGCGGGATCACCCGCCGGGCGGCGCGGCGCAGGTCGGCGATGTCGTGGCAGCGCGCGAGCCGGTGCTGCGCGCCACCCAGCCCGGGCGGCTTCACCCGCACGAGCTCGCGGATCTCCTCGATGTTCACTGCCCGCCATTGTCCCCCGGGCCGGCCGCGCGCATGCTCCCGCTTGCCGGGCCGCGGTCCCGCGGCCTAGGTTGCGCGCATGCACAGTGTGGATCCGACGACCGAGCAGATGATCCGGTCGGTGCTTGCCTACGCGGAGAACCGGCTGCGGCTGAACCCGGTGCCGCTGGATGAGGGCTCCCGGGACCCGGCCGAGCTCGACGCCGCGCTGAAGGGGCTGCTGGGCGACGATCCGCACAACCCCGATCAGGTCCTTGGCGCGTACACCTCGTGCGTCGCCCCGGCGGTGATCTCCGCGGACAGCCCGCGGTTCCTCGGCTTCATCCCGGCGGCGCCGACCAAGGCCGCGCTGCTGTTCGACATGCTCGTCTCCTGCGCCTCGATCCAGGGCATCTCGTGGCTGGAGGCCGCGGGCGCGATCCACGCCGAGAACCTCGTGCTGCGCCTCATCGCCGACCGGGCCGGGCTGCCCGGGACGGCGGGCGGGTGCTTCGTCTCCGGTGGCTCCGCGGCGAACCTGTCGGCCCTGATGGTCGCGCGCGAGATGGCCAAGCGCCGGGCCGGCCGCGCTGGCGCGGACCGCCGTCTCCGGGCCGCGGTGAGCGCCGACGCGCACTCCTCGATCATGAGCACGCTGCGGATCCTGGAGATGGACCCGCTGACCGTGGCCACCGCCGACCACCGGCTCACCGGCACGGCGCTCCGCGCGGCGATCGAGGCCGACGGCGACCCGTCGTCGCTGGCGGTGGTCGTTGCCACCGCTGGCACGACCAACGCCGGCATCATCGACGACCTGGCCGGCGCCGCGGCCGTCGCGCGCGAGCACGGCCTGTGGTTCCACGTCGACGGCGCCTACGGTGGCGCGGGCCTGTTCGCGCCGAGCGTCCGGCGGGCCTACGACGGCATCGAGCACGCGGACTCCTTTGTCGTCGACCCGCACAAGTGGCTGTTCACGCCCTTCGACTGCGCGGCGCTGCTGTACCGCGACCCGGCGCTCGCCCGCTCGGTGCACAAGCAGGAGGCTTCCTACCTCGACGTCATCCATGACGAGCCGGGGGAGTGGAACCCAGCGGACTACGCCTACCACCTCACCCGCCGGGCGCGGGGCCTGCCGCTGTGGTTCTCCCTGTCGGTGCACGGGGTCAAGGCCTACACCGACGCGATCGAGACGGCGATCGCGCTGGCCCGGCGGGCGGCCGAGCAGATCAGGAGGCGCCCTTACCTGGAGCTGATCCGCGAGCCCGATCTCGGCGTGGTGCTCTTCCGCCGGCGCGGCTGGACCGCACAGCAGTACACCCGGTGGGCCGATCAGCTGCTGCACGACCAGGTGGCCTTCATCCCGCCATCAGCCTGGGAGGGCGAGCCGGTAGCGCGGTTCGCCTTCCTGCACCCGCACACCCCGATGGACCTGGTACTCCAGATCCTCGACCGGATGGAGTGACGCGCGCACGCCCGGCAGCCTGTCACCGGGTGGCGGCGGGGTTCCCGCTCCGCGGCGGCCCCGGGTGATCTAGAGTCCCCGGGTGATGGAGCTCGAATCGCTGGACGCCGCCTTTGTCATCGACACCTTCCTGCTGCTGCTGATCGGCATCGGGCCCAAGATCGCCCTGGTGCCGTTCCTCGACATGACCGCGGACATGTCCGAAGCCACCAAGCGCCGCGTCCTGCGCAAGATGCTGACCACCGCCGCCACGGTCGCCGCGCTGCTGCTGATCCTCGGCGGCCTGCTCACCAGGCTGCTGCATTTCTCGCCCGGCGCGCTGGGCGTCGCCAGCGGCATCATCCTGCTGATCATCGCCGCCAACATGGTGCTCGGCGACGGCAACGGTGGCGGCGGTGGCGGCCACCCGGTCAGGGGCCGGGACCCGATGCAGGTCGCTGTCTTCCCGCTGGCCGTGCCTTACCTGCTCAACCCGGCGGGCATCGTCGTCCTGGTCACCCTGTCGGCGGAGGCCAGCTCGGCCGCGGTGCTCGCGGTCGCCGTCGGCGTGCTGCTCGTGGTGCTCGCGGTCGACGTCGCGGTGTTCAACTGGGCCGCGGGGGTCGCCAGCAAGCTCGACGCGAGCCGGATGCTGGTGACCGAGAAGGTGTTCGGGTTCCTGCTCGCCGCGCTGGCGGTACAGCTGGCGCTGAACGGATTGTCCGACGTCGGTGTCATCCACCTGGCCGGCCACTGAGGCCAGGGCGCGCCTTAGGAGGACACCTGCCGTTCCAGGGCGGCGAGGGATTCGGTGATCTCGCGGCGCATCTTGGGGGTCAGCAGCCGCAGCAGGGGCCCGAACCCGCCCTGCACCTCCACCCTCTTGACCACCCGGACCCGCCCCCCGGTGAGCGGTTCGAGCGAATGGTCGAAGACGACCTTGCCGAGCGGCATGGGGCATTCGGTCACCCAGCGCCGCCCGGCGTCCACCTCGGTGATGGTGAAGGATCCGCCGAGGTTCCCGCGCTGCTTGGCCCAGCCGGAGACGCCCGGCTCGAACGGGCCGTCGAGCCGCGCCATCTCCTTGCTGACATCCCACTCAGGCCAGTGGGCCACGTCGGTCCACACCTTCCAGACCGCGTCCGGCTCGGCCTGGAACGTCGTCTCGCATTCGAATTCGTACATGCCCTGCCCCTGGGTGAAGCTCAGCCAATATGGAAAACTAGCCGGCTTATGTTCCGAAAGCACCCACCGCATCCTGCGTATCCGCGAACACCTCCCCAGGCTGCTGGCAATGACCACGCCAGAGCCAGGCCATCAAATGGCAACCCTGGCTCGCCCTGGCGCCCCGCCCGGCCCCTGGCCAGCGCGGCAGGCGCGCGCTACCGCGAAGGCGGGTGGGCGGCCTGGCCGGTGGCCCCAGCGGCATCCTCACACGGGCCAAACGGCTGCCGCCCCGTACCCGCGGGATCATCGCGGCGGCCGCGGGCCCCGGCCTTGCGGGCGGAAACGATGAACCTGCCTTGCGCCGGCCATTCGGCCCGGCCGCCGAAGGGCGCCGCGTCCTGCCCGGCGTACCCGGGGACGGTAGTCCAGCCGCCGTTGCCCGCGCCGTCGCGGCGGGATGAAGAGGAACCTGAGATTCCGCCATCCGCACGCCCCCCCGGCACGGTCGGCCCCGGCGGCCGGACCCACACCGTCAGCCGCCCCCGAAACCGGCGCCATTCCCCCTGCCGGCCACGGGCGCAGCTGATCCCACGACGGTAGGCGCAAGCGGCTGGTGCCGCATCGTCAGAACTATGTAGATGGTTATGTATCTGCCCGCCGCCGGGTCAGACCGGACGCGACCGGCAACGGCCTGGCACATGTCCCGCGCTCCCCGTGCGCCACTCCAATCGCAGCCGCGTGCCGACGTGGGCGCTCTTTCCGCCGCAGTGATCTGCGTCAGGGCTATCGTCTGGGAGAATGCTCGCCAGGCAAGCCGGCCCCGGAATCAGGCTGTGAGGAATGAGGTAGCGGAGATTCCGACCAATCTGCCCCAGGAACAAAATAGCTTCGTCGGCCGTGAGCGGGAGATCGACAAGCTGCGCCAGCTGGTGGGCGTGACGCGGGCGCTGACGCTGTGCGGGGCCGGAGGCATCGGGAAGACCCGGCTGGCTTTGCAGGTCCTGGCCGCGGTGGCGGGCGAGTTCCCCGACGGTGTGTGGTTTGTCGAGCTGGGTGACCTGCGGCAGCCCGATCTGGTCGTCTCGCGGGTGGCGGCGGCCGTCGGCATCGGCGAAGAGCCCGGGCGCCCGCTGCTCGACACCCTCGCCGACGCGCTGCGGCCCCGGCGGCTGCTGCTGGCACTGGACAACTGCGAGCATCTGATCGATGCGTGCGCCCGGGTGTGCCAGCGGCTGCTGGCCAGCTCGCCTGGGCTGCGCCTGCTGGCCACCAGCCGTGAGCCGCTGCATGTGGCCGCCGAGACGGTGTGGCAGGTGCCGCCGCTGTCCGTCGCGCCCGACGGCGCGGCCGCCGGTCCGGAACAGGCATGCCGCTACGAGGCGGTCCGGCTGTTCGCCGCCCGGGCCGCGGCGTCGTTCCCGGGATTCACGGTCGGCCCGGCCAATGCCACGGCCGTCGCCGCGCTCTGCCGCGCGCTGGATGGCGTCCCGCTGGCGATCGAGCTGGCGGCCGCCCGGGCCCGGACGCTGTCGGTGGAGCAGATCGTCACCCGGCTGGCCGACCGGTTCGGGCTGCTCACCACCGGCGACCGGACCGCGCCGCCCCGCCAGCGCACCCTGCGCGCCGCGATGGACTGGAGCTACGAGCTGCTCACCGCCCCCGAGCGGGTGCTGCTGCGGCGGCTCTCGGTCTTCGCCGGCTGGTCGCTCGAGATGGCGGAGCAGGTGTGCTCCGATGACGGCATCCCGGTCAGGGAGGTTCTTGACCTGCTTGCCTCGCTGGTGGACAAGTCGCTGGTGGTACTCGAGCCCGAGGCGCTCGGCCAGGCGCGCTACCGGCTGCTCGACACCATCCGCGAGTACGCGGCGGCGCGGCTCGCCGATGCCGGTGAGGCCCGGGCCTTCCAGCTCAGGCTGCGTGACTACACCGTGACGGTGGCAGAGCACAACATGGCGGTCGGGATGGCGCACATCCCTGCCCCCTGGCCGGCCCGGGTCGACGTCTTCCGCCGGTACGACGTCGAGGCCGGCAATGTGATGCAGGTGCTGAGCCAGTGCCTGGCAGAGGGCGACGTGGAGACGGGGCTGCGGATCTGCACCGCGGTCCGCCCCTGCTGGATCGTGCGGGGCACCTTCGCCGAGGGCGGCGAGCTGCTGGACTCCTTCCTGGCGATCGACGCGCCCGCCGTCTCCCCGCGGGTGCGAGGCGTCGCGCTGGTGGGGCGGGCGCAGCTCGCCCTCTCCACCTCCCCGGCCCTGGCCGAGATCCGGGCCGGGGAGGGGCTGGAGCTGTGCCGCGCCACCGGGGACAGCTTCTGGACCGCGGCCGCGCTCAACCTGCTCAGCGAGATCGCCCTGCACACCGGCCGGGCGGATGAGGCGGCGTCAGCCGCCGATGAGGCGCTGTCGATCGCCCAGGCGGCCGGCGACTGCTGGAACGAGGGCTACGCGCTGGGCATCCGGGCGGCGATCGCCGCGCTGCTCGGCAGGCTGCGGGAGGCGGAGCAGCTCGGCAGGTCCTCGATCAGCCTGATGCGCCGCATCGACCAGCAGTGGGGAGTCGCCCGGGCGCTGCTCGGCCTCGGTGACCTGGCCCGGCTGCGCGGCGATCCCGGCGGGGCGCACTCCCGGTACCTGGAGGCACTGGCCACCCTGCGGGAGATCGACGCCCGGCCGGACATCGCGCGCTGCCTGGCCGGCCTGGCGCGGGTGGCCATCGACCTGGGCTCCACCGGGCAGGCAAGGCAGCACCTGGCCGAGAGCATCCGGCTGAGCCATTCCACCGGCTCACGCATTGGCGTGGCGCGCGGGCTCGAGGCCTTTGCGACGCTGGCCGCCAGCGAGAACCGGCCGGAGCTGGTGGTGCAGCTGACCGCCGCGGCCAGCGCCCTGCGTGAGGAGGCTGGCTTCCCGGCCCTGGCCGGCGCGCGGGTGGAACGGTACCTGGCTTCGGCGCAGCACCTCGGGGAGCCGGCCATTGGCCGCCTGTGGGCGCGGGGGCTGGCCATGACCGGCGAGGAGGCGGTCGCGGTGGCGCTGGACGTCCCGCAGGAGACAGCAGGCGCCCGTGACAGCGCCGCCCTGGCCGCTGTCGGGACCTTCCGGACGGCAGCGGCGGTGCCCGGCACCCTCACACCGCGCGAGCGGCAGGTCGTGGCGCTGGTCGCGGGTGGCCGCAGCAACAAGGCCATCGCGGAGGAGCTCGTCATCAGCCCGGCCACGGCCGCCCGGCACGTTGCCAACATCCTGGCCAAGCTGGGATTCACCTCCCGCGCGCAGATCGCCGCCTGGGCCGCGGGCAAGGAGCCTGATCTGGCCGGCCCGGCCGCGGTGACCGCGCCGGCCCAGCATGCCGTGCCGCGGACCGTGCCCCGGGCCGGGCGGGCCGGCCAGCTGAGGTTTGACACCCGCCGCGGGTTATCTGACCCTGGACTCACCATGGCTGACCACTTCGGGCCCGCTTCGCCCAGCTGCGCGATGCGGCTGGCCGCTGGCGGCCCCTGGGCCATGGCTGGCCGCCCTGGCCGAGCCACCATGCGGTGCCGGTGACGGCTCGCCCGGACATCCGCCCGGCCAGCGGCCCCGGATCGCAGCCCGGCGGCGCCGGAACCCGGCCCGGCAGGCCTGGCACGCCGCCCGGCGGCCCTCCGGCGCCGCCCGGCGGGATCTCCCGGTGGACCGACATCGACGGCCCCGTGCACTACCTGGACTTCGGCGGCCCCGCCAGCGGGCCGGTGATCGTCTGCGTGCACGGGCTCGGCGGCTCGGCGGTGAACTGGATGGCGGTCGCGCCGCTGCTGGCCGGCGGCTGCCGGGTGCTGGCACCGGATCTGGCCGGGCACGGCCTCACCCGGGCGGGCCAGCGCGGCACGGGCGTCGCCGCGAACAGGGCGCTGCTGCACCGGTTCACCGCCTCGGTGTCGGCGGAACCGGTCATCCTGATGGGCAACTCGATGGGCGGCATGATCTCGCTGCTGGAGGCGAGCGCGGCACCGGCCGCGGTGGCCGGCCTGATCCTGGTCGACCCCGCCCTGCCCGTCGTGGCTGCCCGGCCGGACCCGCTGGCCGCCGCGATGTTCGTGCTCTACCTCACCCCCGGCCTCGGCCGGGCGGTCATGGCCCGCCGCCGTCGCCTGACATCCGAGCAGTTCGTGGCGAGCGTCCTCGGGCTGTGCTGCGTGGACCCCTCACGGGTCACCGCCGACGTGATCGCGCGGCATCTGAAGGTGGCGGATCAGCGGGCCGGGTTCGCCAGCGCCGAACGTGATTTCACCGCCGCGCTCCGTTCTGTCATCGCCACCGCCAGCTATCCCGGGCGCCGGGCCTACCGGCGGCAGATCGGCTCGGTCACCTGCCCGGTGCTGCTGATCCACGGCACCGGTGACCGGCTGGTGCCGGTCGCGGCCGCGCGTGCGGCCGCGCGTGCCAACCCCTCCTGGTCGCTGGCTGAGATCGCCGGGGTAGGCCACGTGCCGCAGCTGGAGGCGCCGGCCGCCACCGCCCGCGTGATCACCGGGTGGCTCCGCTCAGCGGGCCGCCGCGCGGCAGCGGCGGCCACCCCGGGCGCCGCTGGCGGCACCGGGCGTCCCTGACCCGCCGTCCCCGGCTGCCTGCCCGTGGCCGGGCGCCAGCCGAACGCCGCGGCCTGCCAGGCATACCGCGTCGCGAGAGGGGGCAGGGCTGCCAAGCAGGCGCCGATGACGGGAGGCAGGCCATGGAGCGGATGAGCACGCTCGACGCGGGGTTCTTCTTCGTGGAGCACCGCAACGTGCCGATGCACCTTGGCTCGCTCATGGTGTTCGAAGGACCCGCGCCCGCCTATCCCGATCTCGCCGGCCTGTTCGTCTCGAAGCTCCCGCTGGTGCCGCGCTACCGCCAGGTCGTCCGGACCGTGCCGCTGCACGTCTTCCGGCCCGCCTGGGCAGACGATGAGAACTTCGAGATCGGCTATCACGTGCGGCATGCCGCGGTGCCGAACCCAGGGCGGCCCCGCCAGCTGCGCCAGCTGGCCGGGCAGATCTTCGCGCAGCGGCTCGACCGCGACCGGCCGCTGTGGGAAGCGTGGTTCCTGGAGGGTATCGACGGCGGCCGCTGGGCGCTGATCTCCAAGGTGCATCACTGCATGGTGGACGGCATCGGCGGCACCGACCTGATGACGGTGGTGTTCGACCTCAGCCCCGACGCCGCCCCGGTGGCGCCCGTCACCTGGGAACCAGAGCCGGGGCCATCGGCGTTGGGCACCATCGTCAGTGGCGCCCGCGACACCGTGAGCTGGCCGCTGCGGCAGCTGGCGGACGCGCCGGGCTTCGTGCGGGGGCGGCTGCGGAGCCGGGCCGACCTGATGCGGTTCAGCCGCGGCCTGAGCGGCAGCGCGCTCCGGCTCACCGCTCCGTCGGCGAGCTCTCTGAACGGCCCGATCGGGCCGCACCGGCGGTGGGTCTGGACCACCGCCAGCCTCAGCCGGGTGAAACGGATCCGGGCGGCGCTGGGGGGGACGGTCAACGATGTCCTGCTCGCCGCGATCACCCGGGGCTTCCGTGACCTGCTGGCCGAGCGCGGCGAGCTCAGCGAGGGACTGGTCGTGCGCTCGCTGGTCCCGATCTCGCTCCGCCGGAAGGACGAGCGGGGGGCCGTCACCAACCGCGTGTCGGCCGTGCTCGCCAACCTGCCGGTCGGCGAGCCTGACCCGCTGCGGCGGCTCGCGTTACTGCGCGGGGAGATGGACGACCTCAAGCGCACACGCCAGGCGGTGGGCGCCGAGCTCCTCACCCAGATGCTCGGGTTCGCCGCGCCCACACTGCTCGCGCTGGGTTCCCGGGCCGCATTCCAGCTCCCGCAGCCCCTGGTCCAGACGGTGACGACCAACGTGCCCGGGCCCCGCTTCCCGCTGTTCGTCCTCGGCCGGCAGATGGTGGAGGCCTACCCATATGTGCCGATCGGTGACAACGTGCGGATCTCCATCGCGATCTTCTCCTACCTCGATCGCTTCTCGTTCGGCATCACCGCCGACTCCAGCGCCGCG
>Ga0335080_10008138_pt1 | contig 10923 bp, 10 predicted proteins | sample Lox_Sample_34_FD_206720 | JGI IMG/M metagenome (GOLD analysis project Ga0335080, IMG submission 206720) | Soil microbial communities from Loxahatchee National Wildlife Refuge, Florida, United States - Lox_Sample_3.4 | ecosystem: Environmental > Terrestrial > Soil > Wetlands | place: USA...
TGATATTGGTGCCTTGCACGAACGGCATCGTCAGGCCAGGCACGCCGGTGACGGCATAGTTGTTGAAGCGGCTCTTGGAAATGCTCGGCCAACTCGAGTTCGCCGAACCGGGTGTGCCAGATCCCGGAATTCCTCCGCTCCAGCTGGAATCGTCCGTCGAGCGATCCTGGTCCTGCCCGAAGTTCACGCAACTCGAAGGAGCTGTGGCATTCGAATTGGTCTGTAGGGCGTCAGCAAAGCTGTCGCAGCCGCTGCCCGCGTTGGTAACGTAAACATCGCCCGAGTAAGTTCCACCTTTGCCACTACAGCAGCTGACCGGATAGTTGTTGGGCAGGCGGTCGCGCAAAATCTGGCCCACCGCGGTGACCTTGTCCCCCAGCACCAGTGGTCCTGCATCGGCGGTCAGGAACAGATTGCCGTTGGAGTGCACCCGGCCCAGAAAAGTGAAGGGCGGGCCGGCGAAGTAGGTCAAGTCGCTGTCCGAGAAGACTCCGAACTGAAACACCGGAATCATCGCGATCTCGATTCCCCGGGTGATGTTCACCGCCGCTCCCGAAGGCCGGATCGCGCTCACTTGCAGCGTCATGGGGATGATTTCTGCGGTAAGACCGGAATACGCTCCCGAGCTCACCACGCTGGTGCTCGTGATCGGATTGCCTTTGCTGTCCACATTCGTCCAGCTGACGTTCTCCAGATAAGTCATGCCCGGAATCTGGGCGCTGGAAGGCGCTGAGGTCTTGCCCAGGTTCGTCAGGTCGGTCTGACTAGGCGACAACTTCTGCTGATACAGGCTGAGCACGTCTGCGGTCAGCTTCTCCATACCCGATTCTGCGCCGTAGAAAGCGACGTTGGCTTCGAGGTCATTGCCCCCCACCCGGCCCGAGCCGGTCACGGTGTACATCAGCCCAACCGCAATGGCCGATAACAACAACAGCAACAACAAGCTGGCAATCAGCGTAAATCCTCGCGACGAACGGGCGGCCTGTCTGCGCATAAGTTTCCTGCTCCTGCTATTAGTAGCGATTCGTGTAGGACAAGTTCCGCGTGCTGACCGAAGTGACCAGCGCCATGCTGCGCGACTTGTTGCCGCCAGCCAGCACCGCCTGTCCCATCATCTGAATATTCACCTTGTGAATCTGATTCGGAGAGAAACTGGGGGAATTGCCGATCGGGTCACTGAGTCCCGCGCAGGCAATTCCTGATCCGTTGTTGACGTTGTCACAAGCGTCGTAGGTGTAATTCACCCCGATAATGTTGTCTGCCACGGGAACAGCCGTCTGCCCATTGACCTGGCGCATGAGCCGCGGGGTTGATCCGTTGGTCGGCACTTCCACGAAATACGTCACCGCCAGCAGCCGGTTGGCCTGGATGGTACCTCCGGCTGAGATCGCCTTCACGTTGCCGCTGGCCGCGCCGGTCTGGTTGAGCTTGAGCGGATCTCCGTTGGCAAATGTAACCTTGCCCCCACCGCCGGCTATAGCCGCTACCGCGGTGACTTCCACCACCGCCGTGCCGGCGTTGTTGCTGAGCATGATCAGGTCGCCGACCACGATGCCGGTGGGGCTGACAATGGCGGGAAAACCAGCCGGCGGTGTTGCAGGCGGGGTTAAGGTGATGAAAGTGTTTGAAGCGTCCAGCGCCACCGTGTACTGGCTGAGGGGAAAGCTGTAATCAACATAAATCGACGTGATCGCGTCCGCTGCCGCGTTGGTGGCCGCAATCTTCGCCGCCCCGCCTGACTCCATCCCGTTCAGCGGCCCGGGGATCAAGCCATACATGTAATTGCTGACCGTAGTGTTTCCCACCGTTCCGGAAGGGTATTTGTCCGAGGTCAGATAGCACTTGGGAGTCTGATTGCATCCGTAGTAGCTCGCTACCGAACCAGTGCCGTACGGCAGGGCGACACCGCTCATGGGGAGCCCCGACCCCGCCATGCTGATATCGCGGGCCACCAGATTTAGAGCGCCGCGCACATTTTGCTGCATTTCGGCCTGCTCGGTGACCAGCTGCGTAGCGTCCATGCCACTTTTGAAGAGTTGGGTTGCTGCTCCCATGACCACCAGACCGATCGCCATCGCGACCATGAGTTCCACCATGCTGAAGCCGCGCGCTTTGCCTGAGATTACTGTTTTCATCGTTGCCTCTCAGCGGTACGAAGAGATCATGGCCTGTACCGAGTACTGCTTTTGCTTGCCGTTCACCGGATATTGAATGGTGATCGCAATCTGGCGCAGGTTCGGGTTTAAACTTCCATCCGCGTTGTTCACGTTTGTGATCGTTACCTGCCGTTGAAAGTTGGCGAGCGAGATTTGCACGTCGGGCGGGGATGTTCCCTTCAGCACCCCGCTTGGCCCGGGCACGGTCAGCGTTCCCACGGCCACGTCGTCGGCGGTGTCGTCCAGTCCATCCGGTCCCGGATCGGTCAAGGCCAGCATGCCGCCCTTGAAGATTCCTTTTCCCCCGGTAGCGGCATTCTGAATCTGATCCCACGAAATCTGTGTGGTCTGGCGCGCGGCGTAGATGCTTTCCAGCGCTTCCATGGCGCGCTGCCTCGCCAGGAAATCCATTTGCACCGTTTGCGTGGAGTTTATGGCAGCGGCGAACACTGCCAGCAGCCCCACCAGCCCGACGGTGACGACCGCCATCGAAATCATCGCTTCCAGCAGCGTGAATCCCCGTTGGCCCCGCCTGCATTTTTTTTCTGCGTTTGTCATTGTTGAATCCATGTTGGAGTTCCTGACTTGTTTACCAGGCGCCATCCCCGAATCCTGCCGCTGGCGCCGAACACCGTGATCGATCGCGAGCTGTAGAGGTCCGCACTCCGCGCCAGGTACAGCACTCCGCTGTTGACGTTGCCGAGAGTGTCGCGCGCCGAGCCGTCCGGCATGAACAGAATCTGATCTTTGGTCCCGCTGGAGACGCCCTGATCGAAGTCCAGAGCCACGCTGCCCCCTCCAAATCCATCCGGAACTGCCGTCGAGCCGGTTGGAATGCCGGGCGAGGGCGTCGAAAGGGTCTGGAAGCTGATATCCGATGGCAGCGCGATCGCGCTGATTTCTACCGCTGAGGAGAGCGCGCTTCCGGACGGCCACTGGAATGTAGTTATGCTCTGCGCCGTTGGTGTCCCCAGGGGAGTAGCCGCCCCTTTGGGAGTATCGGTGCCGAAGCAGACGATAAATTGTTCTCGATTGTCGACTGCCCTCTGCCGCGCCTGCCGTATTTGCGCCAGTACGGAGTTGTACGCGGTATTGACCCGCGCGTCTTTTAAGGCGGGCTGCAGGGTGATGAAGGTGATCGCCATCATCACCATCCCGATCGCAATCACTGCCATCGTCTCGAGCAGCGAGAAACCGTTTTGTTTATCAGCGGCCATGTGCTCCCTTCCTTTCCGGAAAGAGCGTTCTGGTACGTCCGCTCCCTGGAGCGGACTTGCAACTCAAGCCGCGCCAGCTAATTCGTCCGGGCCGTATAACTCTGCCGGTACGTCAGATTGTCCACATCGCGGAACATCGGCGTCCCCGGCGGCAACCCCGCGGGCGTGGCGAACAACGGGTCGAATATGTAGTCGCGAACCGGGGGGTTGTACACAATGTTGCAACACTTAAATGTCCCCGTCGCATAGGTGGAGAAGTACAGGCTGACCAGAGAGCCCTTGTAGTGCAGGGTATTGCCGGTCCAGCTCTCTTCGAAGCGCAGGAAGTTGTGCAGCCCGCCGTCGGTGCCGAAGTAGCCGTCAGGAGAGCCGGTTGGGTTGGTGAAGTTCAAAGACTTCCCGGCCGCGATCGCCACTCGATAGTAGGTGGTTGTGCCGACTGCGATTTCGAATTCGTCGTGGACCACATGCTGCCGGCGACCGGCGTTCCAGCATTCGGGGCGCCTGCGTCCTGCCAGTTGTTGGAGAGCACCGTGACCGCGTCTGCAATCACCGCCGCCGCCGAGTGGTTGGGCTCGGTCCCTTTGGGGGCGTTCCACATGGGATCGGACGCGCTGGTGTTGTAGTCTCCCTGGATAAAAACAGGATTCTCGGAGCCCACGGTGAATCCGCCCCCGTTGTTATCCCCCCGGGTTGGCAGGTTCGATTGAAGGGTTGCGGTGTTCGGCATTCCTCCGTCTACAAGTTTCAGGACGTGCCGTGCTCCGGTCACCCGATTCTTGCGGGCCGTGGTATAGCAATTCGGAATGCGGTCCTTGAAAGGATCGGGCGGGTTCGTGCTGTCGGTATCGGTGGCATAAGTCGAGCCAAACCCGTCGCCAACGCCTTTTACACCGTAGGTTTCCAGGGTGCCGTTGTCATTGACGTCTTCCGGAGACTGCGCGGTGCGGCCTGATTTGGGCGGTACCGGCATTGCCGTCTCCAGCTTGCCGTCAGGAGAGCCATTGTTGGCCAGGTTGATGGTGTCTTCGAAGCCGTATTCGCCGAGCAACGCCGTTGGGCTGTTCACCGGGTCATACTGCATGCCGCGCCGGTCGGAAAAGTAGAGAACGTAGCCGTTCTGGGTTACATAGTCCACGGACTTTCCGGTGCCGGTGTTGTAGGCCCCGCTGGCGAGCAGCCATTTCCGCAGGTTGCCTACGTCCAGCTCCACCGCGTTCATCACCCCGTTCACCGTGCAGCTGCCGGCGGCAAGCCCACTCACATCCCAGTTTTCGCCCTCGCGGGAGTCATACAGGTTGATCGGGTACCAGTTGAACGGAGATCCGGTTACGCTGTTGGCTTCTTTGTAGCCACCTACCGTCCCGTTGCTGACTGCGCCGTCGCCATTGCGGTCGGCCATCTCTTGAAAGATCAGAATCGCATTGGGATGAACGCTGTTGGCGACGCCCGCCTCGGAGTTGGGAACGGCCAATCCCCGGGCGAATCCATACTTCAGCCATTCGTTGGTAACGCCATGCCATTTGCCGTCGCTGGACCACTGGGCTTCCACCAACAACCAGCCGCCTAGAAGAGGCCACTGTTTGTTGCCGTCGATGCAGGCTACGGCCACCGGCAGTTTGGTGGACGTGCAGAGATAATTCACAAAGTCAGGATCGTAAGTCGCGGCGGAGCCACCGGGATTCTTTGCCGCAGAATCGGTGTTTGCCCAGGCCCAATAGTTTGCCCCGGCAGCGCCAGTGACGGTCAGGCCCGTCGCGTCCGATGGATCTCCCGTTCCGCCGCCTCCCAGTTGCACGTCCTGCGTAGAATCCCCGTTCCAATCCGAAAGATGCAGGTCGGCCTCTTTGTCGCTCAGCAGTACGCGAATCTGCGCCTGATTGCCCAGCCGCGACTGCCCCAGCAGTGAGGAGGTCGGTTCGCCCGGCGGAGGCCGGCGAATGATTTGGAAAGGCTGGGTCGTGCCGCTAACGAAGGGCAACGAGAGATTGGCGGCTCCGGTGCCGCCCGGGTTCCCGTAGTTTCCGTCGATGATGTTGTAGTTGTAAGTGCCCTGGGAAATGCTGGACCAGGACCCGTTCTGGCTCGAGGTTGGTCCTCCGGTCACGCTGCTTTGGTTTGGGCTTTGCTGCAGTTCGATGCAGTTCTTGCCTGGGTATTTGCTCAGGTTGTCGCAGCCCCAGGAAGCCGTGGGGATATAGACATTGCCGTTGTCGTTGTTGCTTGATTTCGTGGCGTCCATCCCGTTGGGGAAAACCTGGTTGATGACGTTTCCCCAGGCCGTGATCTTGTCGTGGAACACCAGGTTCGCGCTGTTCGAGACACCCAGGTACAAGTCGCCGTTGGTATGCACCCGGCCCTGGAAGTCCAGGCTGGGGCTGGAAAACAGGCTTAAGTCGCTCTGCGAAAAAACACCGAATTGGAAAACCGGGATGAGCGCGACTTCTATGGTGCGTGTCATGCTTACTTGTTCACGCGAGATCGATCCCTGTTGCGCGGTCGCCAGCAGGTTAATCGGGATGATCTGCGCATACAGGCCGGCGTAGGGCGGACCTTGGATTTGTCCCCAGTTGGCGTTCAGCGTAGTGCCGGTGCACAGGCCGGATTGCGGGGTGACGCTGTAGTCCGTGTAGACGACCCCAGGCGTGCTGGGCACCAGGCTGCTGACCGCGCAAATGTCCTTGGGCTGGGGAGATTGGACGTTCTGGAACGTGGTCGAAAGATCCGAGGTCATCTTCTCGATCGCTCCCTCGGCGGCGTGATAGGCCAGATTGTTTTGCAGGTCGTTGCTGCCCACGCGACTCTCCGTGTTGACCATCATGAGCAGGCCGATAGCGATGCCCGACATCAACAGCATCAGCATCATCGACGCGATCAGTGTGAAGCCCCGTGAAGTCCGTTTCATGCCGTTCCTTCCTGTGACTGCTCCAGTCCCCGTCTGCACCAAGTCTCCCTCTGCTCCTACTGCACGACGTAGCGGTTGGAATAGCTCAAATTGCGCGCGCTGACCGAGGTCTGGACGTCAAAACCCTGATAACCATTGGTGCCCTGGATGGGGCTCCGCACCGTCATGTGCGCGATATTCACCTTGCGAATCATGCTGGGAGAGACCCCCAGCGAGGCGCCGGCATCTCCCAGTCCGGTGTGCAGCACCCCGAGGTTGTCATAAGTGTCGTAGGTGAACTGCATAAATGACACGTTTTCCGCCAGGGGCACAGGAGTATGCCCGCTCACTTGCCGCATCAGCCGCGGTGTGCCCGTGCCTCCGTTAGGGTCGGCCAGGACGCTCAGAAAATAGGTGTTGACCACAATCCGGACCGCGTTGGCCGTCGCTCCGGCATTCGCAGCCAGGGTCGCCAGGTCTCCGCCGCTCGCGCTAGGCTGGTTCATGTTCATGACATCGGGATTGGCGAAGGTGACGGCGAAGGGACTGGTAGTGCCGGTCGCATTGGTTACTTCTGCCACCGCTATGTTTCCCGCCGTATTCGTAAACAGCAGGAGATCGCCCGCCGTCAAACCAAGGGCCTGGTCGGTCAACACCGGCGTGGAAGATTTACTGCAACCGGCAAGCGCCGCGTCGAAGGTAAAATTCACCGAGGTTCCGCTGGTGTTGTTGAACTTCACGTCGTAGCAGTTGACCGGCAGCGTCGTGTCCGTGTAGGTGAGCGTAATGACATCGCTCGGCCCCTGGGTGGCGTTCAGGGTGATGCCCTTCTGATAACCGGGCTGAATCGGATACAGGTAATTGCCGGGAAAAACCAGCGCTGCGCTGCTGCTCGGGCCCAGGTAGCAGGTTGGAGTCTGATCACATCCGTAAGAAGGGTTGAAGGTCGTTCCGCTCGGCAATCCCGCTCCGGTTTGAAAGCCGGCGCCCGCCAGGTTGATGTCCTTGATCAGCATGTCCTCGGCGGCGCGCGCGTCCTGCTGCATTTGCGCCTTTTGAGAGACGGCAAAAGTCGCTCCCATGCCGCTGCTGAAAAGTCGCACCGCCGCTGCCATCACCACCAGCCCCAGCGCCAGCGAGACCATCATCTCGATGAAGGTGAATCCGTTTTTCGAGGTTCTTGATGTGCGCCGCATAAATTCCCTTCTACCTGAACGCCGAGATGTACCCGGAGAGTACGTACGTCTTCTGCGTCCTGAATTGCGACGTGGTGTAGAAGATCGTGATCGTGACCTGACGCAGCGTGGGGATCGGATTATTGGCGGAGTCCAGAACCGGGGTAATGGCGATGCTGCGCTGGTAGTTCGTCAGCGGCATGATCACATCATCCGCCGTGCCCACGATGCCGTCCGGCCCCGGCAAGGTCAGCACCTTTGCCCCCGCCAGCGTGTCGTCCGCCGTACCCACGATGCCGTCCGCTCCCGCGTTGTTAATCGGCTGGGTGGCTGCAGGATCGGTAAAGATTCCCCCGTTGGCGACGTTCTGAATATCCGACCATTGACTCTGCCCGGTGTCCCTCGCCGTGAAGATGCTTTCCATCGCTTCCGACGCCAGTTGCTTGGCGATCATGTCGGCCTGGGAACTTTGAGTGGCCCTGAGAGCCACCGCAAACACGCCCAGCAGGCTGACCAGGCCTACGGTCAGCACCACGATCGAGATCATCACCTCGATCAGCGTGAATCCCGCCTGCTGCTCTGCCGCGCACACTCTTTGGGCTCTCGGGCCGGTCGTCACTGTTGCCTCCAATACACGACTCCCTTACTGTTGGTGTAAAGCCGCCATCCCCGCAGCCGCCCGGTGGTTCCCCAGAGCGTAACCGCGCGTGAACTCATTAGGTCTCCCTTGCGGGCCAAATAAACCACGCCGTTAGTCACAATGCCGCCGGAATCGTGTGCCGAGCCGTCGGGATAGAAGTACACCGTGGTCTGTCCGCCCGAGCCTACATTCACGTCAAAGTCAATCGCGTTTTTCGCCGACCCGAATCCGTCCGGGGTCCCCATTGGGGTCGTCGGCGAAGTGGGGACGCCGGTTTCGACGTCGAACGGCACATCGGTGGGAAGGGTACTGGTCACCAGACTTGTGCCGCTGGTTGTATTTTGCGTGACCGCGATGGTCCCCGGCGCGGTGAACGACACTACATAGATCCTGCGTTCTGTAACCGCCGCATCCCGTGCCCGCCGCATGGTCTCCAGCGTGGTGTTATAGGCGTTTGTCACGTGTGCGGCTTTCAGCGCGGTTTGTACGTTGATGAACATAATGCCCGCCGCGACTGACGCCACTGACAGCACAATAGCCATCTCGATCAGGGAGAACCCGCGTTGTCTGCCGGAAACCATGTGCTCCTTTTGCCGGGGAGAGTTCACCCCGCGGTCCGCCAGTGGCGGCTCACGGAATCCCAATCTCTGGTCCTTGTGGACCTCAAGTTGGTCTGCGGGTTCAAGGGAAGGTGGCGCCGGGCTAGCTGATCACGTGGCGCGCGAAGCCGCAGTGCCTTCATCGTAAGGAGTGCGGAAGGACAGTGCAAAGCACCAAGGTCGCACACCGCGCCCCCGGCCCTACGTAACGTAATCCAGGCCTGTAACGTTGGTCATTTTGGCGCTGCAACGTGCCGGGTCGCCCTCGGGCCGTCCGGGAGCGTTTCCCTTCTCAACAACCACGTGGGGACAGCCGCCCCCGGCTGTCCGCCGAGCGCAGCTCGCCAGACCTCCTCAGCGCGCCTTGGCCGCCACGCTTTTGCCGGATTTGCCCTCGACCCGCCGCGTGCTGGGCACGTACACGCAGGCCCGGAAGTCATAATGCTGAGCCAGGCATTTTGCGCAGAGATGGAGTTGGTGGACTTTACAGAGCACTACCGGCATTTCTTTGTGGCAAAGTTCACAACCACCACGCGCCGCTTTTTCCTGAGCCGACCGTACGGGTACGATTATTCCAGCATTGGATTGCAATCCCTGCGCCTTGAGGTAATAGCCAACCGCCATCAGCAGCGCTCCCATTCCGAAAATCGCTGCTCCCAGACCTAAGAGATTGCTGTCGGTATGTTCTCCCAGGGCGGCGGGCAGGAAGCAAATTCCCACGAACGCTGCGACCGCGCCCGGAGCGATCAACCAATTGCTCAGCCGTGAGGGCATAGTCTTTGTACGCTTTCTAGGCTTTCCGGCGTGGGGAAGAAGGGGCTTCGCTCGTTTGGAAAGCCGGTAACCTGAAACGGATTACACCCGGAACATATCGGTTCCCGGTACCCGACTCTAGATTACGAAGGTCACTTAGGGCTTTCATCCCTGCCCCTTATGACCCCGGTAACTTGTCGTAGCTGACCCTTGGAAAATAGCATGCGCTTTATATGGCTCTTACAGCACTCGTGGTGTGTAAAGATGCCGAAGCCGTGCAGGTGCTTGGGCGCATTCTTGTCGAGCGGGGCCTCGGCGTGGAACACTGCCGTGACTTCGCCGTGGCCGAAGCCCGCTTGGCGGAACGGCTCTACGGCGCGCTGATCGTGGATTGCGAAGATGAGTCCCGCGCCTCGGAACTGATTGCGGCAGCCCGCAACGCTCCCATCAACGAAAAGACTCTGGTGGTGGCGATGGTCGACGCGCACAACGAAGCCCGCGACCTGTTCAGCGACGGCGCAAATTTCCTGATCTACAAGCCGGTATCTCTGGAGCGCGCGGCGGAGAGTCTGCAGGCGGCCTGGAGCCTGATGCCGCGGGAGCGGCGCCGCAAGCGGCGCCTGCACGTTTCCACTCAGGCATCGATCACCTTCGCCACCACCGAGGATGCCTCCGCTCCGCTGCTCAACCTCAGTGAAGACGGCATTGCCCTGCACTCGAAGAGCAAAATCCCTCCCTGCCGCGTCTACTTCCAGTTTGTGCTGCCCGGCCAGCGTTCGCCGGTGCGCCTGTCGGGCGATGTGGTTTGGCAGGACTCGCATGGCCGCGCGGGCTTGCATTTCGCTCAGGTGCCGCAGGCTTCCCGCCGCGTACTCGATAAGTGGTTACAGGAAACCTCTTCGGGCGAGCGTGAAGACGGGGACCCCAAATCTTTGATTCTCGAGCAGACCCGGATCGAGCTCGAGCCGCACTTTGCGGACTCCGGCAACAGTTCACCTACGAAGACGGAGCGCCGCACGCAATCCCGTTTCAACTGCCGTCTGGGCGTCAACGTCACCGGCCCCGGAGGCGGTGGGCTGCAGCTCTGCACGCTAATCGATCTCAGCGCCGGAGGCTGCTACGTCGAGACCAACGAACCGTTTCCTGCCGGCACCGCGATCGTGATTGAAGCTCGCACCCTTGAAATGAAGTTGTGCGTGCACGGCAAGGTGAAAAGCAGCCATCCCGGTTACGGCATGGGCGTGGAATTCAGCGCAAAATCAATCGAGGAGCGCGAGCAAATCAAGCAACTGCTGGCTGCCCACGAGTCGAAACTGGAAATCGTAGAAGGCCGCTTCGCCAGCACCTAGCGTGGTGTCGCAATCTGATCGGACAACTCCTCAGTCACCCCTGGAATAACTCTGCCATCAGGTAACTCTGTCGTCCCGACCGGAGCGAAGCGGAGTGGAGGGACCTTGTGTTCTTCAACGGCCTTCGCTACCGCCGCCGTTGCTTCAATA
>Ga0335080_10008141_pt1 | contig 10922 bp, 6 predicted proteins | sample Lox_Sample_34_FD_206720 | JGI IMG/M metagenome (GOLD analysis project Ga0335080, IMG submission 206720) | Soil microbial communities from Loxahatchee National Wildlife Refuge, Florida, United States - Lox_Sample_3.4 | ecosystem: Environmental > Terrestrial > Soil > Wetlands | place: USA: Florida...
GAGATCGCCGTCCTCGAAGAAATCGCAGCCTGGCTGAAGGTGAACGGCGAAGCCATCTACGAGACGCGGCCCTGGACCATCTACGGCGAAGGGTCGAATGCGGTCACGAGTGGACCGTTCCAGGGCGCCAGCATCAGCGCGATGGGGAGCAAAGACATCCGCTTCACGCGCAACAAGGCGAACACGGTGATCTATGCAATCTTCATGGGATGGCCAGAGGAGAAGGCCCAGATTACGTCGCTGGGCCTGTCGAGCAAGATCAATCCGGGCAAAGTCCAGAATGTCACCGTGCTTGGTTCGGATGCGAAGATCAAGTGGACGCAGGAGGCTGACGCATTGCATCTGCAGCTGCCCTTTGGATTGCCCGTTGCGAATAGTTACGGGGCAGCGGTCAAAATCTCATTCAGCTAACTCAGGCAGGCAACAGTGAGTTAAGTAGTGCGTGCGCACTTACATCCAGGGCAGAAGTCTCGCCGTTCCCATGCCGGCGTGATCTTCATCGATGAAAGGACGATTTCGCCTGCGGATATTGGTCGGCTGGTCAAAGCTATTGGCGCTTTGGCGAAAGGAGCACGCGCTTGGGACTGAAAAGACAAGGCCCTGTTCTTGAGGCAATAATGCCCGCATAGGCCGATCGTGACAATGGCAGTTATTCGCCTTGGACAGGTTTAAATCGTAACTTATTGATATATCAAGTTGTTACATGCGTCCTTGAACATCTGCGGAAAGAAATTGGTGGAGGCGGCGGGAATTGAACCCGCGTCCGAAATCGCTGTCAGCCAGGAGAGTCCATGCTCAGTCCGGTTCCGCATGTTTTCGCCGCAAGCGCTCAGAACGGACAAGATGCGCCTGAAACTAGTCCGATGATCTCGTGGTTACAACACGGACCGAGCCGCAACCACCAGCCTACTGTGCGACGCCCTTTCACGGCCCATAGGCGAAGCCGTGGAGGACGGCTGCTTAGTTAATTAAGCAGCAAGTGCCAGATTGTCGTTGGCAACTTTTGTTTTGCAGGCGATTACGGGTGCCCACACCCCGACATGCCTCCTGAGCCGCAATCGATCCCGTCGAAACCGTGACGCCCCCATTTTTGGCCTGCTCATTGGATGGTTCGAGAGGCACCGGGTGCGAGCCGGCCAACTGGCTCGTGCTGCTGAATCTATTTTACGCCAGGCGGACATCGCGCACGACACCCACCATTACCCCACGATTCGATCCGTCAGAAGGGGGCTCGCGATAAGGGACCGGAGGATTGCCTGTAATGTCCCCGAGGGTGGTGGTTCTTGCCCGCTTGCCCGCTGTCAACCCCGGAAGGACGTTGGACTCACCTCAACTGTTCCCCCAAAGAGAATTGCATTGCTTTTGTTCCTGGAGGGCGAGTTAAATGTCTGCGTTATGAAGAAACTCGTCATCGGTTTTGTATTCACAATCACTTCCGCCTGGCTACTTGCGCTGGACCAAAGCTCACAGATCCCGGCCGGCGCCACGGCAGTTAGCGCGCAGCCGCCGGAACGCCTCTCTGCAGACAGCCCCAGGACAACGGTTCTTGGCAACGCATTCATCGCGCCGAAGGATTGGTCGATTCGCGTCAAGGGTCCGGCGACGATCCTCGAAGCCCCCGAGGCGAATTCTTGGGTCGTGCTCGTGGATGTGCAGGCCCAAGGGCAGGATGAAGCATTAGCCAAGGCGTGGCAGGCCTATAAGCCTGGCGCGAAGTGGCCTGTGAAGGTGAGCAACGATCTGCCCGACAGAGACGGCTGGAGCCGGCGCCGTTATTACGACTACCAGACCTCTCCCAACGAGAAGCGCGGGGTTGGCGCCCTGGTCTGCTACTCGGGATCGAACTGGACGGTCGTGATTGAAGACCTGGCGGATGCGGTCGGGGAGAAGCGCGGAGCCCAGCTTGACCTCATTTTTGGTCGACTGCTGCCCAAGGGATATAGCCGGGAGTCGTTCGCCGGAAAGAAGGCGAACACTCTTGACCAGGCGCGCATTGCGGAATTGGGACGCTTCGTCGAGGAAGGACGAAAGGTCCTCGGTGTCCCAGGGGTCGCTCTGGGGCTGGTGCAAGACGGAAAGGTCATCTTCGCGGATGGGTTTGGAGTCAAGGAGCTTGGCGGAAACGACAAGCCGGACGGCGATACGTTGTTCATGGTGGCGTCGAATACTAAAGCGATGACCACGCTCCTGCTGGCCAAACTCGTCGACGAAAACCGCATGACCTGGCAAACACCGGTCACGACTTTGCTTCCGAGTTTCCGGCTCGGTGATGCCGAAATAACGAAGAGCGTTCTCGTCAAGCACCTCATCTGCGCGTGTACTGGAATGCCGCGCCAGGACCTGGAATGGATTTTTGAATACGGAAACATGACACCGTCGGGTTCCCTGACTTTGCTGGGAACCATGCAGCCCACCTCCAAGTTCGGCGAGCTCTTCCAGTATTCCAATCTCATGGCCGCGGCCGCCGGATTCACGGGCGCTCATGTGGTCCATCCGGAGATGGAGTACGGAGCCGCCTATGACCGCGCCATGCAATCGTATGTATTCGATCCGCTACAGATGAAGGCAACCACCTTCGACTCCGCGCGGGCACTGGCGAGCAACCACGCGACCCCCCACGCGCCGGATGTCAATGGCAGGCCGGCGAAGGCCATGGCAGCCATCAATGACGCCGTCATTCCGCTGCGCCCCGCGGGAGGCGCGTGGAGCAGCGTGCGAGACATGCTCCAATACATCTCCATGGAACTCGCCGAGGGCAAATTGTCCGATGGAACGACCTACATCTCCAAGGAGCCGTTGCTTGAACGCCGTGCTCCCCAGGTTTATATGGGCAAGGATGAGTCATACGGAATGGGGCTCATGGTCGACAACACTTACGGAGTGCCCGTCGTGCATCACGGCGGCGACCTGGTCGGGTTTCACAGCGACATGATCTGGCTGCCGCAGCAAAACGTCGGCGCTGTGATCCTGACAAACGGTGACCCCGGATGGATTCTTCGCACCCGGCTCCGGCGCAGATTGCTCGAGGTCCTGTTTGACGGCCGCCCCGAAGCCGAGGCACAGCTGAATGCCGACGCCAAGAGCTTTTACTCGAGCCTGGCCGCCGATCGCAAGCTTCTCACCATTCCAGCGGATGCCAGTGAAAGCGCCAAGCTGGGTAATCGTTACGCGAATCCGTCACTGGGAGAAATTGCCGTCAGCAGGTCGGGCGCTTCGACGATCTTTGATTTTGGTGAGTGGAAGAGTGAGGTGGGGAGCCGCAAAAACCCCGACGGGACAATTTCCTTCATTACAACTGTCCCCGGCGCCGAAGGCTTTGAGTTTGTCGTTGGTTCCGGGACCAGGCACTCGCTGACCATCCGCGACGCGCAGCACGAATATGTCTTCGAGGAGCGCTGAAGAAGCGTTGGCGTTGCGGGCCGGAACGATCCTGTCAAGCATGCTTCAGGCCGGCCTTGACTTGCAGGCGAGGCTCTCAAGCACTATTGCTTTTCCAGGTCGATGCTTTCGTACTCGTGCCGCGCTATTGCCGCGCGGATCTCCGCAGGCGTCTTGCCCAGCTTGGTCTGCTGGTAGGCGTAGAAGCCTTCTTTGGCACACGTGGAGCACTCAGTCCCGTGTAGCGTTTCGAAACAGCTCCGCAGGCTGGTGTGCCCCAGAGAGCGGTCGCAACGGCAGTTGCAGGGGAGCTGGTAGATCACGCTGCTCACCTTGGCCACCTGCTGATACACGTGGATTTGCCACGGAAAGCGAAAATTCTCGCCGGAAAGCTGGTTGCCAGACATGATCGGCGGCAGCGCGGCGATCTTGAGCGGGGCCGTGGGGTGATAGGCCGGCACGTCGTCTGCGGGATTAGACCATTGGGCGTAGCTGACCACTGTGGCCGCGGCGGCGACCAAAGCGAGAATCCACCGGTGGTTCATCCAGTTCTTCATAACGCACCCACAATAGCACTCTGCACTCGATTGGACTTGATTGTACAAAAAAAGACGGCACGAACGTTTGTGCTGTTCGTGCCGGGAGGCCAGTGACGCAAACTACTCCCAGCTTTGAGGACGACATCTGAGCCAGCCCTCATCACTGGAATATCTACACGATACCATAGAGTCTGAAAAATGCAAATACAAAAATTGAAATGTTTGTAAAGGCCCTGTTTTACAGCCCATTCATCAGGCGTCTGCATCCAAAGGCTGGGCGCTTACCGACAATGATCAGTGGGAGAGGGGAGAGCAGAATGCCAGAAAGCGACTCAAGTCGCCCGGAATCTTAAGTTTCCACGCAGGATCAGGGAGCCGCGTCGAGCCTGCGTGCGTGGGTCAGGGTGGGGGCCGTAGCGGCTGCATCGGCGCTGGCGGGGGGCCTCGCGGCTGCCTGGTTTTATCGGAAGACCCTCATCAGTATGCGGGAAGCGGAATCGGACGGAAGCCATTCCGCAGCCGGAATCCCGAATGCTGAGACAGAATACGACATCTAAGCCGCAACGGATTCGCCGGATGCCGATTCCCGCAGACTCCAGCGCCCGCTGGGGGGCGCCTACATGCCCCCACGGCTCGCAGGGGGTACTATACCGTTCATCCGCAGGTAAACAACGAGCTGGCCGTAATGGTCCATCATGTGGGCGATCCCGAAAGAGGCCATCCCGGCGCGGGTGCCCCCGTTGGCCATCGTCACATAGGCGTTTTCCGGCGTTATCCCGTCGATGAACGCGTGGGCGTTCTGGAAGGAATCCTTCATGGCCTGGACAATATCAACCTTGCTGGTTAGCTTCTCGACCGAGTCTTCCTTGGCCTTGATGGCATCTTGCGTCATTCCCGGGCCGCCGAAGAAGTAGTAGCTGGAACCAGTCACGTGCTTCACCTGGCCCGCGAAGCTCCGCACGTCCTTGAATTCGCCTGTCGTAGGCGCGAAATTGAACTTGTCCTCGGGCATGGCCTCGACGGCGTCGACGAATTCCTTCTCCAGCGCGCTCAGCAGCTTGCCATAGGTGGCGGCCGGAGTCATCAGGGTTCCGGCGGCGGGCTTGGCGGGGGCGGCCTGCGCGTGGGCTAACGTAGCGGCGGCGAGCAAGCAACCGGCGAGAACGCTTCCGGCGTTGCGAATGAATCCTTGCATGGACAATCTCCTCGGGCGGCATGCGTTCGCCGCGACGAGGGGAACTGTAGCAGACGCGCGCCGGGTTTCGACACCTTGGATTCATGAATCGGCCGGTGAATGTGACTAACGGGGCCCCCGCAAACAGGTCCAGGTTTGTGGGGTGACTGACCAACGGGGTCCCCGCAAACGGGTCAAGGTTTGTGGGGTCACGGATGCAGGCGGCGCGAATACCACATTTCCCCGTACAATCAAAATAGGAGAAAGCCGACATGCGCCGAGTTTATATGGATGCCAATGCCACCACGCCTCTGCTTCCGGAGGTCATGGAGGCCATGCGTCCGTACTGGATGGAGCACTTCGGCAACGCTTCATCGATCCACCTGCACGGACAGGAGGCGCGCAAGGCCGTGGACCGCGCCCGGGAGACGATGGCGGAGTTCTTCAACTGCCACGATGCCGAGGTGGTCTTCAACTCCGGCGGCACCGAGGGCGATAACACCGCCATCTTCGGGCTGCTGCATCCGGGCGACCACTTTATCACGACCTCCATCGAGCACTCGGCCATCCTGGAGGCCTCCAGGCGCATGCTGCACCGCGGCATGGAGACCACATTTGTGCCGCCCCTGCCGAACGGACTCATCGACCCGAATGACATTCTGCGCGCCATTCGGCCGCAGACGCGGCTCATCAGCGTCATGCTGGCCAACAACGAGACCGGCGTCATCCAGCCGGTGGAGCAGATCGGCAAAATCGCCGCCGAAACGGGCGTGTTCTTTCATATCGATGCCGTCCAGGGCGCGGGCAAAATCCCCATCGACGTGCGCAGGATCGGCTGCCACCTGCTCTCCATCAGTGCCCACAAGATGCACGGGCCCAAGGGCGTGGGGGCAATGTTCGTGCGCCGCGGGACGCCGGTAGAGTCACTGCTGGTGGGCGGAAGCCATGAGCGCCGCCGCCGCGCCGGCACCGAGAACGTGGCCGGCATCGTGGGCCTGGCCAGGGCGGCGGAGCTGGCCATGCACAGCCTGGAGGATGGAACCATCGACCGGCTAAGCGGCCTGCGCTACAAGCTCGAGTCTGAACTCCTGAAGATTTCAGGAACCGGCGTGAACGGCTCGGACGACGGCAAGTACATCCCGCGCGTCGCCAACACCAGCAACATCTGGTTCGATCAACTGGAAGGCGAAGCCCTGGTGATCGCGCTCGATCTGAAGGGGGTCGCGGTTTCGGGCGGATCGGCGTGCCATTCTGGCGCGACCGAGCCCAGCCACGTGCTGATGGCTATGGGACTCGACAAGGCCCGCGCCCGCGCCAGCCTGCGTTTCAGCCTGCTGAAGACCGTGACCGAAGCCGACGTGGAGTACGTCCTTTCTGTGGTGCCCGAAGCGGTCGAACGGCTGCGGGCGCTGGCGCCGGTGGAAGCCGGAACCTTGGGATAAAGAAGCAGCGGAGCCAGCGGAGTTAGCGGGGATGGCGGAGTTAGGTCCCCTTGCATTATCGAAGCTGGTGCCGCTTACGAAACTGAGTTAGTTGGGCTACTCCCCCGCAGGACGAACTTAGCACTGCTAACTCCCCTAACAACGCTAACTCCGCTATTGATGCCATGCCGCACACCGACACCATCGCCGTCGCCATGTCCGGAGGGGTTGACTCCTCGACCGTAGCGGCGATCCTCGCCCGCGCCGAGAACAATGTCGTCGGCCTCACCCTCCAGCTCTGGGACCAGACTCGCCTCGCCGGCAAGCACGGCATTCCTGACGCACCCAAGGCTGGGCGCTGCTGCTCTCTGGATGATGTTTATGACGCGCGCCGCGTGGCCGAGCATCTCGGCATCCCCTACTACGTCGTGAACCAGGAAGAGCGTTTCGAGCAGGACGTGGTGCGGCCCTTCGTGAGCGAGTACCTGGCCGGGCGTACGCCCATTCCCTGTTCGCTGTGCAATAACCACCTCAAGTTCGACCAACTGCTGAAGACGGCGCGCTCCATCGGGGCAAGCCGCATCGCCACCGGCCACTACGCGGTCAATGAGTACGACCCGGCGCGCGGCCGCTGGATACTCAAGCGCCCGACGGACCTCGCCAAGGACCAGACCTACTTCCTCTTCGGCCTGACCCAGGAGCAGCTTTCGCATACGCTGTTTCCGCTGGGCCGGATGACCAAGCCCGAGGTGCGCAATGCGGCCCGCCAGCACGGCCTCGCTCTGGCTGAGAAGCCCGACTCGCAGGAGATCTGCTTCATCCCTGGCGGCGACTACAAGCAGTTCCTCACCGCGTATCTCGAGGAACAGGGCGAGACGATGCCCGAGACCACGGGCGAACTGGTCACGTCGAGCGGCGAGGTACTCGGCCGCCACGAGGGCATCTCCAACTTCACCGTCGGCCAGCGCAAGGGCCTGAAGATCGCATCACCGAATCCGTTCTACGTACTTCAGATCGATCCGGCCAGCCATCGCGTCACCGTGGGCGCCGATGCCGAGCTGGCAACGCGCACCCTGCGTGCCAACCACGTGAACTGGATCAGCATCCCCTCCCTTACCAGTCCCATGCGCGTGAAGATCAAGATCCGCCATCGCCACGAGCCGGCGTGGGCCACCCTCGAGCCCGCCACGCGGGATTCGAACGGCAGGGGCGAAGTCACGGCGACCTTCGACGAGCCGCAGCGCGCGGTCACGCCCGGCCAGTCGGCCGTCTTTTATGACGGAGACGAAGTGGTCGGCGGCGGCTGGATCGTGTAAGAGGGTCCGTCGCTCTACTTGGCCGGGCATAACTGTGTCACTGTGTGACTGTACGGCGCGGTGTCTTCAACTCATTGATCTGAAAGTATTTGATCAGCTTCATACAGCCATACAGCCGGATCCCCGGGGGGAGGGGGTGCCAGTCTACGGGTGTCGCGCGCCGGTCAAACGGTGTGACGGACCCGAGGCGGGTGATCCACGAATCCAGTGTGCGCCCAAAGGCAGATTAATTCTGCAAATGATTCGCGAGACATGCCGCCTTAGTCACACGCTGCGCAAAAGCATTCGGAAGTTGCCGAAGCTCGGTGATCGAATACCCCTATGCATTCAGCCTGAGGCGCTCGAGACCCAGGATGCGCTGGGCATTTCGGGAGGCCACCTTGATGCGCTGCGCCTCTGAAATCGCCGCATTCTCAATGAACTGCGCGGCCAGATCCGTCTTTTCGAATGGGTAGTCAACTGAGAACATTACGTTATCCTCGCCCATTGCATCAAGGGAGCAGCGCAAAGACGCGTCCGCGCACACGCCGGAAGTCGTGATCGCGATATTCCGCTTGATGTAGAACGATGGAGGCTGCGGAAGCGTCCGCGTTCCCCGGTTGCAAACCATCCAGCGGCTGTCGAAGCGCCACAGGTTCAGAGGCAGGGTCTCGCCCATGTGTCCAAGGATCAGCCGCGCTTTCGGATAGCGTTCAAACACGCTGGCGAACACCAGCCGCAGGGCATGCGTCGCGGTCTCGAATGCCCAGCTGCACACCGGTCCCCACAATTCCGAGTGGCCCGCGTACACGGCGGGGTGATCCACCGGGTTTGCCGGATGGAGATAGACAGGAACCTGCAGCGCCGCGACACGCTCCCAGAACACGCAATACTTGTCCAGATCGAGGTATTCGCCATTAGTCTGCCCGTTGATCATGGCTCCCTGGAATCCGAGATCGCGTACGCACCGCTCGAGTTCGTTGGCCGCATCCGCCGGGTTATGCATGGCGAGGTGAGCGAAGCCGCCGTAGCGATCCGGTCTTTTCTGCATTTCCTTGGCAAGAAAATCGTTCACCCACTTCGCTCTTTTCGATGCGACGGCAGCATCCTTTTCCGCCTGCACGCCCGGCCCGGAGAGCGACAGAACCACAAAGGCCACGTGGTTGCGGTCCATCGTGGACAAGCGGCGCTCCCCGAAATCCGGCAGCGTATTCAGGCCCATCTTCGCGATCTCGGGGCTGATGTTGATGTAGGTTTCGGCGAAGTACTCGACGAATTCGGGCACCATGAAATGCTCTTCGAGGGCGATCTTGGGCAGAGGCGCCGCAGGCACGGAGTTCGCCGAAATGGGCGCGGGGAACGCCGGCGCAGCATTGGCTGCAGCCAGCAGAGTGGCGCCTTTCAGAAGGTCTCTTCGCTTCAAGGGTCACACCTCCTTGCGGTGTGCACAACACGGAGCCCACGATGTTTTCCGCGGGAACCCGGAGCCGCTGGGGAATGAAGCCCCGGGAGGTGGAACCAGTGTAATCCCCCGCGTTGCGCTCAAGACACGCGTTCGCGTCGGAGGGCCGAAGCACCATGGGGCCATGCGATATACTGGCGCGTCACCGCCGACAGGGAGAAACATGGATGTCTGAGAAAACGTTTGCCCGAATCGCCGTCATCGCCGCTTTCGTCCTGGCTTCCACGCTGGGCCGCGCGCAGGCCCCCGCTGCCCATCTCACCATCCACGCCGACCAGCAGGTTTCACCCGTCAGTTCCTCGCTCTATGGGCTGATGACCGAGGAGATCATCTTCTCCTACGAGGGCGGACTCTATGCGGAGATGGTGCGAAACCGCACCTTCCGCGCCGACTGGAGCGGAATCCTCTACTGGTACCTCGTCGAAAACGGCAATGCCGTGGCAAAGATGGATATCGACAAGGAGACCGGGCCGAGCGACGCACTGAAGACGAGCATGAAGCTCGATGTGGAGAAGGCGAGCGCGGGCAACGAGGCCGGCGTGCTGAACGTGGGCTACTGGGGCATGGCGGTGCGGCCCAACACCGAGTACAAAGGCTCGTTCTACGCCAGGGCAAATGCCGGCGACATCGGGCCGGTGACCGTGAGCCTGGTCGGCGATCAGAGCGGAAAGGCTGTTGCGACCGCGACCGTGAGCGGCATCGGCACGGAGTGGAAGCAGTATCAGTTCACGCTCAAGACCGAGGCAGGCCTCGTGGCATCGGCGGCCAACCATCTGACCCTGGCGGTGGCCCATCCGGGCACGCTCTGGCTGCAGCAGGTGTCCTTGTTCCCGCCCACGTATCACAATCGTCCCAACGGCTTCCGCATCGACCTGATGGAAAAAATGGCCGCCATGCATCCGCAGTTCCTGCGCTTCCCGGGCGGGAACTATCTCGAAGGCAACCACATCAACGAGCGCTTCGACTGGAAGAAGACCATCGGGCCGATGGTTGACCGGCCCGGGCACGAGAGCCCGTGGGGATACTGGTCCACCGATGGCATGGGGCTGCTCGAATTCCTGGAGTGGTGCGAAGACCTGAAGATGAACCCGGTGCTCGCGGTTTATGCCGGATATTCGCTGATGGGCGAGCACGTGAATCCGGGCGCTGATCTCGAGCCCTACGTGCAGGACGCGATCGACGAAATCGAATACGTGACCGGCGGACCCGATACCAAGTGGGGCTCGAAGCGCGCCAAAGACGGACATCCCGAGCCCTTCAAGCTGACCTATGTGGAGATCGGAAACGAAGAGTGGTTCGACCGCTCGGGCAGCTACCCCGAACGTTATGCCCAGTTCGCCAGGGCGATCAAGGCAAAGTATCCCGATCTAAAACTCATCGCGACGGCGCCCACTGGAGACGCCAGGCCGGATGTGATCGACGAACACTACTACGTGCGCGCCACGCAGAACTTCCAGGATGCGCATCATTACGACACGCCGGAAGGCAACGCGGCTGTCACGCAGAAGTGGGACGGTGGTCACTATGATGAGGCCGACCGCACCGGGCCGAAGATCTTCGTGGGCGAGTGGGCCACGCGCGAAGGTTCGCCAACGCCGAACATGGGCGCCGCGCTCGGCGACGCGGCGTGGATGACGGGCATTGAGCGCAACA
>Ga0335080_10008142_pt1 | contig 10922 bp, 9 predicted proteins | sample Lox_Sample_34_FD_206720 | JGI IMG/M metagenome (GOLD analysis project Ga0335080, IMG submission 206720) | Soil microbial communities from Loxahatchee National Wildlife Refuge, Florida, United States - Lox_Sample_3.4 | ecosystem: Environmental > Terrestrial > Soil > Wetlands | place: USA: Florida...
AACGCAAATGTCTCCATGAAACGGACATTTTGTGCCAGGAGTTCCGGATTGTCATTGGTGCCGGATCGGTAAGGGCCGGCAATCAGAATCATCTTGGGTTGTCCGTTAGAGGGGCCAGGCACGCTTCATGTTACCAAATCACCTTCAAATCTCTGGGACTCCAGCATGCCCCGCGGTTCTCTTTCGCGTAGTTTGCCGGGGATGGCAGCCTCAGCATGACGAGCCGCCAACCCGCAAGCTCACAATCGTCATATCGTCTGCCAGTCCATTCGGCGAATAAGAGCAAACGGCGCGCGCGATTCTCGCCACTGCTGATTCAATATCCTGATCCGGGTCTGCAGCGATTACGGAGATGAGGCCCTCTTCTCCGAGCTCACATCCGGTTTCGATGCCGGCTTCGACCACTCCGTCGGAACACACGTACAACGCGTCGCCGGGACGTAGCTCCACCGTCTTCGCTTCGCCGGTCCAGTTCGTAACAAGGCCCACCGGGAGCGCGGTTGCCTCCAGGCGCTCCACCCGTCCATCCGCGCGTCTGAGGATCGCCGGCTGATGGCCGCAGTTGACATACGTCAGCCGCCGCGTCCGCTCGTCGTACTGGCCGAAGAACAGGGTGGCGTAGTGCTCGGGCAGTGTTGACCCGACGAAATGCGCGTTCACGCGCTCCAGCATCGCGCTCAGATCGCGAATCCCGTGCGCGCATTCGGAGCGGATGGATGCCTGCAGATTCGCCATTAACAGAGCGGCCGCGACGCCCTTGCCTGACGCGTCGGCCAACACAAAACCGAGGGAATCGGGACCGAGATCCAGAAAATCGTAATAATCGCCGCCCACGTGCCGGGCCGCCGCGGACATGCCCGCGTACCTCACGGTTGAGAGCTGCTTGGGATTCCGCGGCAGCATTTGGCGCTGAACCGCCATCGCGAGATGCAGGTCCGATCTGAAGCGCTCATCGCCGGCAGGGTAGTTGCCGGCGTGGCTCGGGTTGAATTGCGACTCGCCGAGCACTGCCACTTGGGCGCCGCTCTCGACTGCTTCGTTCAACGATGACTGCAACATGATTCCCTCCTCGCTCCCGCCATCTGCCTAACGTATCGGGGCGTCTACTGTAATGTCGAACGACGGGCGGCAATTTCGACAGGCTGGGCCTGGTTTTTTTGGACGCGGCGAACGCCTGGGGCCGGAACGGGGACAGTTGAGCGTCATGTCGCCGAGGCGACACCCGCGAGAATGAAAATGGCGAAGAGGGCTCGTGCAAGAGGGGACAGGCACCACCGTCCACGACGCGAGGGGCTGGTAGTTTGTGGGCGGCTCGATTAGGGACGGCGGAGCCAGTCCCCGACGCGCTCGATTTACCAGCGGCCGAATCAGCGATAACGGCCATTTTCAAGACAGACCGCACTGTCACGACGAGGCTTTCCGGTCGCCAGAATCTCGATCAGGGACGGTGGAGCCAGTCCCGTTTCGCCGTCTGCTGTAAGATCAAGTCTGAACAATACTCATGATTTATGTCGTGGTGATCTGCGTGATCGTGGCGCTGCTGCTGGCGACGGCGGTGCTGCGGTCGTTGCGCGTGCGCAGCCAGGCGGATTTTCTGGTGGCGGGGAGGAGCCTGCGCTGGCCGGTGCTGATCTTCACGCTGCTGTCGTCGTGGATCGGAGCGGGAAGCCTGTTCGCAGGCGGAGAGAACGCGTATCGCAACGGATTCGCGGCGCTGTGGCAGCCGGCCGGCGGTTGGTGTGGGCTCATCGTGATCGCCTGCATTGCGGGGCGGGCACGGCGGTTCGCGCAGTTCACGGTGCCCGACCTGCTGGAGGCGCGCTACAACACGGCGGCGCGGGTCTTTGCGACGGTGGCCATCGTCATTTCGTACACCATGATCACGAGCTACCAGTTCAAAGCCGGCGGTGACGTGCTGCACCTGATTTTTCCGTCGATCGAGAAGACCACGGGTATGTACATCATTGCCGGCTTCGTGATTGCGTTTACGGCGCTGGCAGGAATGGGGTCGGTGGCGTATCTGGATCTGATCATCGGGTCGCTGGTGACCGTGATCGCGATTGTGGCCGTGCCGCTGCTTTTGCAGAACGTGGGAGGCTGGGCGACGGTGAAGCAGGCGCTGCCGCCGGATCATTTCACTTTTCTCGGTCCGCTGACCTTCGCGCAGGCGATGGGATTTCTGCTGCCGACGTTTCTGCTGCTGATCGGCAACCAGGGCATGTACCAGAAATTCTTTTCGGCGCGATCGGAACGCGACGCGAAACTGGCCGTGGCGGGATGGATCGTCGGGACGACGATTTTGGAAACCGTGATCATCACCATCGCGGTGGTAGGCAGCTCGAAGTTTCACACGCCGAATCCGCGCGAGATTATTCCCATGACGGCGCGGCTCGGGCTGCCGGCGGTGGCAGGCGCGGTGCTGCTGGGCGGCATTTTCGCCAAAGTCATTTCGACCGCGAACAATTTCCTGTTCTCGCCGGCCAGCAACCTGATTCACGACGTATATAAAAGGTTCGTCAATCCGGGCGCCAGCGAGCGGCGGACGTTGGTGGTCTCGCGCGCCCTGGTAGTGGCGTTAGGAATTTTCGCCCTGGTGCAGGGTGCGTATTTCGAATCCATCTTGAAAGCGGCGCTGTACGCGTACACGGTGTACGGCGCGGCGGTGACTCCGGCGATCATGGCGGTCTTCTTTTGGAAGCGGGCGACAGCGGGGGGAGCGGTGACCTCGATTCTGATGGGGACGATAGTGACCGTGGTCTGGGATGCGTTTGAGATTCAGACACGCTTTCAGCAAAGTCCGTGGATCCGAAATATGGATGCGGTCTATCCGGCGCTGATGATTTCGGTGGCCGGATTGATTGTGGTGAGCCTGCTGTCGGCGGCGCCGCCGCGAGAAAAGTGGGCGGTTTTTTTTGAGGAACCGGTAGAGGTGGGAGCGGGGACAGGCACCACTGTCCACGATGAGCGGTTCGATAGGTTGTGACTGGGTGGATCAGGGACAGTGGAGCCGGTCCCCGTTCCGGTCTATGGAGGGCCATGTGAACGTTGGCGAAATTCAGGAGGCGCTGCGGCGCGAAGGGTTGGATGGATGGCTGTTCTTCGATCATCACCAGCGCGATCCGCTGGCGTACCGGGTGTTGGGATTCATGCCGGCGCGGCATGTCACGCGGCGCTGGTATTACTTCATTCCGGCGCAGGGCGAGCCGAAGGGGCTGGTGCACCGGGTGGAGCCGCGCATGCTCGACCCCGTACCGGGCGAAAAAGTGGAGTATTCGAGCTGGACCGAGCAGACTGGCGGCATCCAGAAAATTATGGGCGCCGCGAAGCGCGTGGCCATGCAGTATTCGCCGCAGTGCGCGATTCCGTACGTGGCGATGGTGGATGCGGGGACAGTGGAGCTGGTGCGCGGGCTGGGTGTGGAGGTGGTGAGCTCGGCTGAACTGATCCAGCATTTCGAAGCGCGCTGGAACCAGGCGGCGCTCGAATCGCACCTCGAAGCGGGACGGCGCGTCGACCGGGTGCGCGCGGAAGCGTTTCGCATGATCGGAGAGCGGACGCGCAACGGCGGTTCGGTCCAGGAGCTGGAGGTCAAGAATTTCGTGCGGGACGGCTTTGTGGGAGCGGGGATGGTTGTGGAGGACGGGCCGATCGTGGGCGTGAATGCCAACGCGGCCAATCCGCACTATGAGCCGTTTGAGGCAAACACGCAGCCGATCCGCGCCGGTGATTTCGTGTTGCTCGATATGTGGGCGAAGCTCGACCAGCCGGGGTCGGTGTATTACGACATTACGTGGACGGGATTTTGCGGTCAGAACCCGACCGAAGAGATGCGCAAGGTTTTCGGCATCGTGCGCGAGGCGCGCGATCGGGCCATCGAGCGCGTGCAAAAAGCGATGCGCGCGGGCGAGCCGGCGCGCGGATTTGAAGTCGACGACGCGGCGCGCGGCTACATTGCGAGCCAAGGATACGGGAAATTCTTCGTGCATCGCACGGGACATTCCATCGGCCAGGACGTGCACGGAAACGGCGCGAACATGGATAATCTGGAGACGCACGACGAGCGGCGGATCGTGCCGTGGACGTGTTTTTCGATCGAGCCGGGAATTTATCTGGAGAAGTTCGGCGTGCGGTCGGAGATCAACCTGTTTGTGGAAGAGCGCGACGCGCGCGTGACCGGGGAGATGCAGAAGGAGTTGGTGCTGATCTAGATGCTTCGAGCTTCACGCATTGTGATCGTACTGGCGGCGATCGTCACGCTGCCTACGGCAGGTCTTACCTTCCGGGCCGTCGCCATAACCGCTTGGCAGATGTTCGATCCGTGCGTCCATTGGGATGTGGGCGCCTCCGGCAGCTTATCGAGCAAAGAGATGGGCGGGTGCCGAGCCGTGACCGGGATCGGCGAATCCAGGCTCCGGGCCGTTACGATGACCGCTCTGATCCCCGGCGGGGTACTTCTGAGCACCGTGCTGGCGGCGATCGGCGTAGTCCGGTCGCGCCGCTGGCCGATCTTTATCGCCGCCATTCTGATGTTCGCGGAAACGCCCCTCGTGTTCACGATTGCGCCGCTGACGGCGGTTACCGGGCTGCTGTATCTGATCCTGGCGAACGCCGGCTGGAGATCGCGATCACTGGGTGAGATGACGCACTAACTTCCGCTTATCTCAATTAAACTGTTGCATTCACTTAGCTAAAGCTATGGCACGGGGCTTGCGAGTGCGCAGACTCCGCCATGCCGGCACCGCTCGTCGAGCCCGCCCCCGCCAAGAAGAAGCAGTTCACACGCGCGCCGCGAGACTACTCCCAGCGTTTACGCCGCATCATCCAGGTTACATTTCTGGCCCTGAATGTTTGGATCGGCGTTCAGTTCGTGCTGTTCGTGCGCTACTTCGAATCGGGCGGGAGGTCGCTGCGCGTCTCGAGGCCGCCGGGCATCGAGGGATGGCTGCCCATTGCATCGCTGATGAACCTGAAGGTGCTGGTCAAGACCGGCGCCCTTCCGCGCGTGCATCCGGCCGGGCTTTTCCTGCTGATTGCGTTCGTCGCGATTTCCTGGCTGCTGCGCAAATCATTCTGTAGCTGGCTGTGCCCGGTGGGCACCATCTCCGAGTATTTATGGCGCATTGGCAGAGAAACCTTCAAGAAGAACTGGAGGTTGCCGCGAACGCTGGACATCCTGCTGCGCAGCTTGAAATATCTGCTGCTGGGGCTGTTTGGCTATGCGATTCTAAGCATGTCCGTCGCGGGAATTCGAGCTTTTCTTGAAGGGCCATACGGCGTGATCGCGGACGTCAAGTTACTCAACTTCTTCCGGTACCTGAGTGTGGGCGGCGTGATCACGCTGGCCGCGCTGGTGGTGCTTTCGGTCTTCATTCAGAATTTCTGGTGCCGGTATCTGTGCCCGTATGGCGCGCTAGTGGGCTTGTTTGCGTTGGCGAGCCCGCTGCGAATCCGCCGCAGCGCGACGTTGTGCATCGATTGCGGCAAGTGCGCGCGCGAATGCCCGTCGCGCCTGCCGGTGGATCAGCTCGTGACCATCAAATCGGCCGAGTGTACAGGTTGCCTCGAATGTGTGGCGTCGTGCCCGGTGGCCGATGCGCTGGTGATGTCGGCGGGCCCCCGGCGCGGGGTGCCGGCCTGGGTAATGGCCGCCGCGATTGCCGCCATCTTTCTCGGAGTCTGCGGATTCGCGCTGGCCACCGGCCACTGGCACACTGTTCTGCCGGATCGCGTGTACATGGACCTGGTCCCGCACGCGCAGGAATTCAGCCACCCATAAACTCAAAACACCAAAGAGCCGGTTACGCGTGCGCCACGGCCATCGTGGGCTGGTAGACGCAGCGGGGGTCTTCGGCGAGGTAATTACCGCTGAGCGCATAAGCGCGGGCGCGGGAGCCGCCGCAGATCTTCTGGTATTCGCAGGCGCCGCACTTCCCTTCCCGGGCGCTGGTGTCGCGTAGAATGCGGAAAAGGCTGGAATCGCGGTAGACGCGCACCAGCGAGTCCGTCTTCACGTTGCCCGCAGAGACGGGGAGGAAGCCGCTGGGAAAGATCTCGCCGGTATGGGAAACGAAGACGAAGCCTTTGCCGTCGCTCACACCGGCCGTGCGCCATACCATGCCCCGCATGTTCGCGGTCTCGGGAGCGGGTCCGTGTTCCTGCTTCTGGCGCTGCGCCACGTAGCGGCGATAGTGCATGGCCTCGGTGGTCTTGACGTCGAAGGGAGCGATCTTCGAAATTTCGTACATGAACTCGAAGACCTTTTCGTATTCGTCGGCGGTCAGATCATCTTCGGCCAGCGCGCGGCCGGTAACGACGAGGAAGAACAGGCTCCACATCCGCGAGCGCACTTCGTAGACGCGCTCGGCAATTTGCGCCAGCCTGTTCATGTTGCGGCGAGTAACCGTGGTCTGGAACTGCGTATCGAGCGCGATGTCGCGAGCGTGGCGAAGCGCGAACATGGCGCGGTCAAACGTTCCGGGGACGCCTCGAAAACTGTCGTGAGTCTCGGCGTCCGGGCCATCGACGCTGATGGCCATTCTTGTCACGCCGCATCTTTTGAACTTGTCGATGGCGCTGGCTGTCAGCAGCGGGGTCGCGCTGGGGGTGACGTTGGTGCGGAGGCCCAGGCCGACGCTGTGACGGATGAGATCGAACAGGTCGGGGCGCTTGAGCGGATCGCCGCCGGTGAACACCATGAGCGGGTCGCCAAAGGAGCGGATCTCATCGAGCAGGCGGTATCCCTCGTCGGTGTTCAGTTCGTCCGGGTTGCGGCCGGGCATGGCCGATGCGCGGCAGTGCACACAAGATAAGTCGCAGGCCTGGGTGACTTCCCAAATAACTAGCAGTGGGGACTGGTTAAAGTCCATCGCTCCTCCTCCTGTCCGGGCGATTTATTTTGCAATCATGTGACCAGGGTTCGCGGCATGCGGCGTGCACGGATTCACATCGGTAAACCGAATATTTTGGGAGGCTAACGTGGTCATTTCAGAGGAGAAGACCATTGGCGAGCTGGCGGCCGAGGTTCCCGGCGCGGCCCGAGTCTTTGAGAAATACGGGATTGACTATTGTTGTGGGGGAAAACACCCAATCAAGTCCGCGTGCCAGGAGCGTGGAATCGCGCTCGAAGCCCTTGAGGACGAACTGGACCAGGCAGCTGCCTCCAAACCCGAGCCGGCCGACCGCGACTGGAACCAGGCCCCATTGCGGGACCTGATCGGCCACATCCTACTGCGGCATCACGCGTATCTGAGATCGGCGCTGCCTCGTATCGCGGAGCTGTTCGCCAAGGTGGTGAGTATTCATGGCGAGCGCCAGCCGGTGCTGTTCCAAGTTCGCGAGATTTTCACCGCGCTCCACGAAGAACTAGACACGCACATGATGAAGGAGGATCTCCTCCTGTTTCCGGCGATTGGGAAACTGGAAAGCGGTTTACACCCTCCGGTCTCCTCGATCGACAAGCCCATCAACCGCATGGAAGATGAGCACGAGACCGCGGACCGCGCCCTTTTGGAGATGCGACGGCTGACGCACGACTACGCGATACCGGATTTCGCCTGCGGCTCCTATCGCGCACTATTCGCGGCGCTGGTGGAACTGGAGAGCGATCTACACCGGCACATTCATCTGGAGAATAACATCTTGTTCCCGCGCGCGGAGAAGCTGGAAACGCGCGAGGCGAAAACCGCTACCGGCGGCTCGCGGGCGGAATGATGCCGTTCATGCGCGCGTAAACGACCATCTGCCCGTAGTGATCGAAGCTGTGCCAGACGGGCACGGTGGCCATGTCGAGCCGCGGAACCTCCCCGTTGCCAAATGGCGACTTAATCATGGTGGTGAGATTCGCCGCGGTGAGGCTCTGCATGGCTTTGTGGCTATACGCGATGGCGCCCTTCAGATACTTCAGGTAATCATCTTTCGATTTGAGCGTGGCCGGGCCATTTTCGTCATTTCCGGCTTCGGCGGGCATTTTCTCGCCGAGCACGCTCGCCGACACCAGATACATGACGGCTGCGATGTGACTGACCTGGCGGCCGAACGTGCGAACGCCTTTGAATTCGCCGTGCGTGGGAGCGAAATCGTATTTATCGGCCGGCATGGCTTCCGCCAGTGGTACGAGCTCGTGTTCGACCATGGACAACTGGCCGTCGAGTATCTTGCTCACAGAAGGAGCATCGGCCCCGAACGCGATACTGCAGGCGCCGGCGAGCAACAGGGCAAAGGGTAGTCGAAGCATGCGGACATTATACGATTTCACCGCAGAGGAGCTGAGACGCGGAGAACACCGTGACCCGAGTTTACGTCTATCCAACGATAGCGCCAAGACGGGCACCAGTTTGCGCTATGCTCGTGGTTTATGGCGCGGAGGGCGGCGGTATTCGGTTGTTCCGGGCAGCTTGGCGTTGAGCTGGTCCGCGAATTGAAAGAGCGCAACTACCAGGTGGTGGGCTGGGAGCGCGCCGCGGTAGATATTTCGGACGGCGAGAAGGTGGAGCGGGTACTCGCCGGAATCGATCCCAAAGTGGTTTTCAATGCGGCGGCGTACAACCAGGTAGACGTGGCCGAAAGAGAGCCGCAAGCCGCATACGTGGCGAATGCGCTGGGCGTGCGCAACATCGCGCTGGCCTGCCGGCAGGTGGACGCGCAGTTCGTACATTATTCGACGGACTACGTTTTCGACGGCACGGCAAGTGAGCCTTACCGCGAAGACGATCTGCCGCATCCGCTGGGCGCCTACGCGGTCTCAAAACTCGCCGGTGAGCTGTACGCGCAAGCATATCTGGAACGGCCGCTGATCGTGCGCACCTGCGGTGTTTTCGGGCCCGGCGGTCTCACGACGAACCGCGGCAATTTCGTGGAATTCATGCTGCGGCGCGCGGCGGACGGCCAGCCCATCCGGGTGGTGGAGGACCACATCGGGTCGCCGACCTATGCACCGTTGCTGGCGTCGCGCACCATCGACCTCGTGGAGAAAAATCAGCACGGGCTGTTTCACATCGCCGGGGGAACGCCGATTTCCTGGTTCGATTTCGCCAAGCTGATTTTCGAAAAGGCGGGACTCAATCCGCCGCTGCAGCCGACCAACGAGCGTGAATATCGCACGCCCGCGCGGCGGCCGAAGTACTCGGCTCTCTCGAATGAAAAGATGGAACAGGCCGGGCTCAAGCCGATGCCAGGGTTGGACGAATGCGTGAAGACGTATCTGGCGGTGCGCGAGACGATGGTCCATCCGGTGAGGGCGTAGCGTGACGCCACGGCTGCTGGTCCTTATGGGCTTGCTGCCGTATGCTTGTCTGGCGGGTAAATCGTCATTCGAAAAGACCGTCGAGCCGTTTCTGAAAACCAACTGCTTCCTGTGTCACAACGCGAAGTTGAAGGTGGGCGGATTGAGCCTGGAAGGCTATGCCAGTGCGCGGGAGGCACTGCGAGACCGCGACGTCTGGGAAAAGGTCATGCAGAAATTGCGGACCGGGCAGATGCCGCCGAAAGGGCGTCCGGCGCCGGCAGCCGAGCAGGTGACGGCGGTCACGCACTGGTTTGAGCTGGAATTCGCGCGGATAGATCGGAGTATGAAGCCGGATCCGGGCCGCGTGACGGCGCGCCGGTTGAACCGGGTGGAATATAACAACACCGTTCGCGACCTGGTGGGCGTGGATTTCAAGCCGGCCGCCGATTTTCCACCTGATGATTCGGGCTACGGATTCGACAACATCGGCGACGTGCTGTCATTGTCACCGGTCTTGATGGAGAAGTACCTCGCGGCGGCAGAGAAAATCGCGCGCCAGGCGATTGTGGCTGACCCGCCTCCCAAGCCGACTCGGGAGAAAATCGAGCATACGCAGGCGCCGCCCGAGGAATCTCCGGCGCGGGACCTGGTGCGCAAGCACGTGTTTCCCGTGGAAGGCGATTATGTCTTGCGGGGCGCGGTGGGCGGGCGCCGGGATGCGCTGTTACTCACTATGTGGCTCGACGGCCACGAGCTGAACAAGACCCCACTCACCACTGAGGACGAAGCGCCGCGCGTGGGCGAAATGCGTGTCCACGTGACGGCGGGTGAGCACGAATTGAAAGCCACGCTGGCGCACGATGATTCGCGCCGGGATGCGCCGCCCGACCCTGACGAAGCCAAGGAGAAAAATCAGAAGCCGCGAAATCCGTTTGTAGACCGTTTCGAAATCATCGGCCCTTACAATCCGCACGCCCGGCCGCCCACGGAAACGCACAAGCGGATTTTCATTTGCGGCCATGCAGATGGCCAGCACCGGCCGGAATGCGCGCGCCTGATCGTGGCTGCGCTGGCGCGGCGGGCGTACCGGCGGCCGGTTGACGACGACGAAATCGACGGCCTGACGCGGTTTGTGACGATGGCGCAGCAGAATGGCGACTCCTTTGAGCAGGGTGTGCGTGTGGCGCTCGAAGCCATTCTAGTTTCGCCGTATTTCCTATTCCGCATCGAGCACGATCCAGACGCTAACAATGCCGCCACCTCACATCGCGTGGATGATTACGAACTGGCGTCGCGGTTCTCCTATTTTCTGTGGAGCAGCATGCCGGACGATGAACTGTTGCGGCTGGCCGGGCAGCGTCGGTTGCATAAGCCGGACGTCGTGATCGCCCAGGTGCGGCGCATGCTGCAGAGCGAGAAATCCTCCGCGCTGGTGGACAATTTCGCGGGGCAATGGCTGGAGCTGCGCAACTTGGACAGCGTGAAGCCCGATCCCGACCGCTTCCCCGAGTTCGACGAAGATCTGAGACGCGCGATGCGCCAGGAGACACGGCTGTTTTTTGAAGCGGTGATTCACGAAGACCGCAGCATCCTGGATTTCATCGACGGCAAGTATACGTTCCTCAACGAGCGGCTGGCGAAGTTTTACGGAATTCCAGGCGTGGCGGGGCCCGAGTTCCGCCGGGTGGAACTGGCCGGC